>Ga0310695_10004113_pt1 | contig 27346 bp, 17 predicted proteins | sample RumenRJG_04DNA_FD_203882 | JGI IMG/M metagenome (GOLD analysis project Ga0310695, IMG submission 203882) | Bovine rumen microbial communities from Lethbridge, Alberta, Canada - RJG_04 (v2) (version 2) | ecosystem: Host-associated > Mammals > Digestive system > Stomach > Rumen | place: Canada... | reverse complement strand
CTGTGCCGCCCGGTCCCCCATCGGGGTGCCGCGGTAGGCAGGCGTGGAAGGACAGCGCATGAAGACGGGTTCGAGGGTTCCGAGTCCCTCGTTAGAAGTGAAGTCGCGACAAGAGGTTTTCGCGCGAAGCGTTCCCCCGATGGTCTTTTTAAGTCATCACAGCCGCGTCGCATGCAAGATGCGCCGTTCGGGCTGAAAGCCAATAAGGTGGTTATAGCGTGAGGGTCCCACCTCTTCCCATTCCGAACAGAGAAGTTAAGCCTCACCACGCCGATGGTACTGCGAAAGTGGGAGAGTAGGTAACCGCCCCCTAAGAGGGAGTCACTGTTAAAACAGCGGCTCCCTCGTTTTTTTGTGGCCTGGCCCCACTCAAAGCCGCAAAGCCGCCAAGGGATTTGAAAACAGCTCCCTCGTTTATTGTTATTTCGGTAACAATAGGTTTAATTATTATATCAATAGTAATTATAGTGACTAGAGTATAATTGAGGCTTGCTTTTTTTATAATCGTTTGGTTATAATCGAATAAAAATCCTACCTTTGTGCAATCATTCAATGAGATAACGATTATTAATTGTTTTGTGTTCTATTAAGGAAGAATAATTTTAACTGTAAATCATTTATTTAGAGCCCTTGAGATGATTTCTGGTCACAAATATATAGTATTGTTGGTTCTGGTTGTACTGCTGTCAGCTACAATTGCTCAAGGTGCTCAAGGAGAATACGATATAGATGACTATAATCGCTTATCATCCTTAAGCACTACTGAGTTGATGGCTCGTGGTCAGTATTTCCTACAGAAAAAGATGATGGTTGACAGTGCATTGGTGTGCTATTCCATCGTCTCAAACCGTGAGCATGACAAGAAACTAAATCGTGAGGAGCTGCATCTGATAGCCAGGGCAAAGAATAATTTGGGTTACATCTATGGTGCTCACTATTATGACTATCCGAAATCCTATGAGAACCTGAATCGTGCAATACAACTGTCAGAAGAATACGGCTTTGATGATATTGCTTCCTATGCCTACATGAATTTGGCATCAACTATGAACGGTCGCAATGACTTATTTGGTGACGATTCTTTCTCGGCCGAAGTATTTGAAAATACAAAGATGGCCTTTAATAAGGCTGTTCAAGCCAAGGAATGGAACGTCGCAGTGACGTGTCTCTTCAATATGCTGACTAGGATGAAAGATAAGTCTGACATTCAGTCAATTAAATCGGAGCTTGATCGTTTTGAAGGCTTGCCATTGGTCGATAGCGTCGAGATGTGGCAATGCACCCGTATGTTTTGTGAGGGAGTGCAGGCCTATCATGCAGGCCGATATCAACAAGCGTTGGATTATTATGTCAAGATGGAGCAAGAAGCACATCGCTTGCAAACCAATCGCCAGAAATGTATACTCATGGCCAAGAATCAGCAAAGCGTGGTATTTGCCGCTATGCATCGCTATCAAGATGCTATTGCTATTCTGAAGAAGATTGAAAGAATTGCTCAAGAGACGGGGCTGGAGAGCGATCTAATCGATGCCTATCACTCGATGGTCGATGTCTATAACGCGATGGGCAATCATCAACAAGCAAGTACATTTGAGTATAAGTACTTGAAAGCAAGGGATGAATTTATCAAGAAGAGCAATGCTGAAAAGTTGGAAAAAGCCCGATTCCTTGATGAGATGCGCCGTGTTAATGATCAGGTGGCAGTGATTGATCAAAAGAGAGAACGTGCCCATCAGCTCTCATTGATGATGAGTGTAATTGCTGCCATAATACTATTAGCCCTAGTCTTGTTGGTGCGTAGCTACCTCAAACAACGCAATTATATCAGACATCTGTATGAAAAAAATGTGCAGTTGTTGGCGACAAGCGAGGTCATCCCCCAGTCGACCGTTGTGGGCTCTGTCGAACCCAATGAATTGCATGATGAATCTGCTCCTAAATACCAGGGTACAACTCTAGACCAGGAGAGCAAGGAACGTCTTTTTGCCCGAATCAAACAGGTGATGGATGATATTCACATCATTTGCCAACCTGATTTTTCATTACAGAGTCTTGCCGACCTGGTGAGCAGCAATTATAAATATGTTTCTCAAGTGGTCAATGAGTACTACGGGAAAAGTTTTAAACAGGTACTGAATGAACAACGGGTGCGTGAGGCCTGTCGCCAACTTAACGATACCGAGCGATATGGTCACTTAACCATCGAAGCTATCGCCGCCAATTTGGGCTTTAATTCGCGAAGCAATTTTACGGTCACTTTTAAGCGTATTACAGGCATATCTCCTTCAAAATTCTTAAAGATGGCCAAGGAGAAATAATGGAGCACCGGTTAACAGATAACGCTCAAAATACCCATAAAACCTAGGTTTTTGGTTCTGTTTCCGTGAAACAGAACATAGGCGCCGGCCTTTTTCTTGCAAGAGGAAAAGGCCGGCGCTAATTTTGCGATGGTTTTTTTGACATCAGAATCTAGTCATGAAAAAAAACATTTGTTTGTGATCTGTAAACCTTGGTCATCTTAAAAAAATGATCAGTTAGATGATAAAAATATAACCATCTTCTTAACCAGTTTTGTATTATGAAAAGGTTGATACTTTTGTTGACTTGTGCACTGGCGGTTATCGGGGCGACTGCTAATTTGCAACTTAATGCCGATCGTGCGCTATTATAATGTAATGGGGCAGGAGATGTCCCAGCCACAAGGAATGACTATCCAGGTGACTACCTATACCGATGGCACCACGAGCAAAGCCAAGGTCATGAAATAAGGTGTGTGGATAGAACAATCCTACATTGTAAGATAACTTATATAATTAACATTATTAAACAATAACAAATCAGTTTATGAAGAAATTGTTTTTATTCGTTTTTGTCATTGCAATTGCTTTGCAGGCCATGGGAGCCGACATTGATTTAGCGACTGCCAAGTCCAGTGCTCAAAGGTTTGCCGCTTCAAAGATGGCCCAAGGCCATTTTATGAACCCGTCGAACATTGACATGACGTTGGTGAAACAGGAAATGAATAGTGTGAAACCAGGTACCACAGTGTATTACATTTTTAACACTGCCGACCATTTCTACATCATTTCAGGTGACGACCGTGCGCCAGAGGTGCTTGCCTATGGTGACCGTCCGTTGGATGAGAAACGCATTCCTGCCAACATGGGGCACTGGCTGGCCAATTACAAGGGACAGATGGAGTATTTGCAGGAGCATCCTGAGTTGGTTATTAGCAACAAATTGAACGAGCCTACTCGTGTCGCAAGTGTGGCTCCGCTGCTCACGGCCATGTGGGATCAGCAGGAACCCTACTACAACCATTGCCCTGTGTATAATGGCAAGTTCTGTGTCACTGGTTGCCCTGCCACTTCGTTGGCAATGGTGTTCTATTACTGGAAATATCCTGTAGGCCCCACTCCTGCTGTTTCGGGTTACGACAGTTACGATTTCCAAGTCGAGCCTCTGCCTTCCATCACCTTTGATTGGGACAATATGATTGACGACTACCTGAATGGTTATACTGATGCCCAGGCCGATGCTGTGGCTTGGTTGATGCGTTACATCGGTCAGGAAGAGGAGATGGATTACTCCCCAACCGGCAGTGGTGCCTATGGTAGCGATATCTTGCGTGCAGTGAAATTCTTTGGTTACAACTCCAGTATGGCTCAACTTTACTACAAGTATTCCTACAGCGACAGTCGCTGGGTTGGCATGATTCAGGAGGAGTTGGCGAACAACCGCCCCATTGTGTATTGTGCTTACGATAGTAATGCTGGTGGCCATGCCTTCAATGTCGATGGCTATGATTCAACCAACGATACCTACCACATTAACTGGGGTTGGAGTGGCGATGGCAACTGCTATTGCGTGCTCAATGACTTCACTGACGGTCACTACACGTTCGATGACAATCAGCAGATGATTATCGGTATCCAGCCTCCTTATATGGGACCGACTATCGTGCCCAGTGTCAAGAATATGGCTATCGAGTCCTATGCCGAGAAAACTGCTACCGATGTTCTCACGGTTTACGGCTATTATCTGGAGAATGATGTGACGTTGACATTGAATGATCCTAATGGCGTCTTCTCGATTGATGCTGACCATGTGTCGTTGAGTGATGCGGATGCTGGCAAAGACATCAATGTGACCTATTCTCCCCAGGAACTGGGTACGCACAGTGCAACCATCACTATGCACAGCGAGGGGGCTGAGGATGTGGTGGTTAACTTGACGGGTACCTCTATCTTTGAAACTCATAATCCCGTAATGCTCGATGCAAATGAAGACTATATCAAATTAACCGAATTCCGTGCCGATTGGACAGACGAGACGCCTGCTAAGAATGTGGAGAGTTATACCTTGGAGGTGAAGAACAAATCGATTATTATGGAGTTGGGCGAGGCCGACTTCAGTGACTGCTATTTTCAGAGCTCTAGTGTCATTTCACATTGGCAGGACTACTTCCCTGAGGGTTGGGTTTACAATGGAGATCAGTTATTTACTGGAAACGGTTGCATCCAGTTGGACTCAGAGGGTGAAATTCTCACACCCGAGTATGATCTGGCTGGCTATGACAAGATTACCGTTAAGATAAAAGCCAAGAGTTATAAATCATGGTATCAATCAGGTATTACGATCTCGACCAGTCTCCAGTCAATTCACGTTGATCTGGAACCCAATTTTACCGACTACGTGTTTGTGCTTGACTGTGCCGACGTAGACCAGGTGTCCATCAAGGGTGATAATTATCCGAACGACTATGGATCGATCGCAAACATCCAAATCCTAGCAGGTGATGCTAGCGAGCCTTCAAAACTCAAAGCCGTCAACGAGGAAGGAGATGCTGATTATCGCTTGATTACCGGTATTACCCCCGACAAGTTCTACACTGTCAAGAACTTGACCGCTGGTGGTACGTTCTTCTACAGAGTAAAGGCCCACTATACAGATGATAGTTGGAGCTCATGGAGCAAAGCCAAGACCGTCACCCTCGTTGGAGATGCTCCTGGTTATGATCGTGGCGATGTGAATATGGACGGAGAGATTGATGTTAATGACATCACTCGTCTGATTGATGTGATTCTTGGTAAAGATGTTGTGTACGATGCCCAGGCTGCCGACTGCAACATCGAGGGTGGTAACGGTAGCACTGACATCAACGACATCACCGCACTCATCAATCGCGTTTTGAACGGCTCGTGGTAATTCAGTGCTAATCATATTTTCATAACACACCTGGAGGCTCCCGATTGGGGGTCTCCTTTTTAATGAGTGTAGGGGAAAAGTGAAGGGGGGCGTCAGCATTGGCTGGCGCTCCCCAACTTAAAAAACCTTAGAAAATCCCGTTACTGCATTTCCTGGCCCTGGAGGAAGGTCCTCGCGATGATGGGCGTGGTGTAGGAGTAGGGGATGAAGTCGATTGAGGGAATCGGCTCGGTGATGAAGAAGTTGGCGACCTTGCCGCGGGCGATGCTGCCGTAGTCCTTACTCAGGTCCATGGCTGCGGCGGTGTTGATGGTTGCCGCGTTGATGGCCTCGGCAGGCAGCAGGCGCATCTTGATGCAGGCCAGCGAAACGACAAACTTCATGTCACCACTGGGCGTGGATCCGGGATTGTAGTCACTGGCGGTGGCTACGGGCAGTCCGGCCTCAATCATCTTGCGTGCGGGAGCGAACGGCATATTCAGGAAGAACGAGGTGCCGGGCAGTCCCGTGGGGATGGTGCTGGTGCCCTTAAGCATCTCGATATCCTCGTCGATCATGCTCTCGAGGTGGTCGACCGAGACGGCGTTGTGCTTCACGCCGACCTCGACACCGCCCGACGGTGCCAGTTCCTGCACATGGATTTTGGGACGCATGCCCCACTTGGCGCTTTCCTCAAGGATGCGCGAGGTCTCGTCGGGGGTAAAGAATCCCTCGTCACAGAAGACATCGATGAAGTCGGCCAACTGTTGCTTGCCCACTTCGGGAATCATCTCGCGGATGAGCATATCGACATACTCGCCCTGACGGCCTGCATATTCACGACCGACGGCATGTGCGCCCAGGAAGGTGCTGACTACCCGGATGGGCGATGTCTCGCTGATGCGGCGGATGACACGCAGCATCTTCAACTCGTCCTGGGTATTGAGGCCGTAGCCGCTCTTGATCTCGACGGCACCAGTGCCCTTGGCGATGATTTCGCGCACGCGGCGCATGGCCTGTGTGTAGAGCTCGTCCTCGCTCAGCAGGTGCAGGCGGTCGGCCGAATTGAGGATGCCCCCGCCACGACGGGCAATCTCGGCATAGGAGAGTCCGCGGATTTTGTCCACAAACTCGCCCTCACGGCTGCCGGCATACACGATGTGGGTGTGGCTGTCGCACCACGAGGGCAGCACGGTGCCGCCCTGGGCATCGATGACATCCCAGCTGTCTTGGGGCACGGGCATGGTTGCCATCTGGCCCCATGAGTCAAAGCGGTCGCCGTCGATGAGCAGCCAGGCATCTTCAACGCAGTTGAGTATAGCCATCTCGCTGCCTCGCAGGCAATGCTTCTTGTCGAAATCCACACCAGCCAGGCATGCAATATTCTTAATCAGTTTTTTCATGATGACATATAAATGGTTGTTCAACAAAATGCTTCACGCTAAGCCGCAAAGTCGCTAAGTTCTTGAATAATAAACAACCTTAGCGTCTTGGCGCCTTAGCGTGAGCAAAGTCTGTTAGTCAATTTTGTTGTTCTGCAGGAACTCTACCGACTTGGCAATGTGCGGATACATGGGCTGATCCTCGTTGATGAAGGGGACCACCTTGCGGTAATCGTTGATGACATGCTCGAGCACGGGCGATGACTTCAACGGGCGGCGGAACTCCAGTGCCTGAGCTGCGTTGAACAACTCGATGGCGAGCACGCGCTCGGTGTTCTCAACCACCTTGCACAACTTCACGCCGGCATTGGCACCCATGCTCACATGGTCTTCTTGGCCCTGCGAGGTGGGGATGGTGTCGGCCGACGAAGGCATACACAGCGTCTTGCTCTGGCTGGCTATGGCGGCAGCAGTGTACTGCGGAATCATGAAACCGCTGTTCACACCGGGATGGGCCACGAGGAAGCTGGGCAGGTCACGGGTACCGGAGACGAGCTTGTAGGTGCGGCGCTCCGAGATATTGCTCAGTTCGGCCATTGCGATGCACAGGAAATCCATGGGCATGGCGATGGGTTCGCCGTGGAAGTTGCCGGCCGAGATGATGAGGTCCTCGTCGGGGCACACGGTGGGATTGTCGGTTGCCGAGTTGATTTCGGTGTCGATGACCGAGCCCACATAGCGGATGGTATCCTTGACCGAGCCGTGAACCTGCGGTATGCAGCGGAACGAGTAGGGATCCTGTACATTGACCTTGGGCTGGCGGATGAGTTCGCTGCCGTCAAGCAGTTCGCGCATGCGTGCTGCCGTGTCAATCTGTCCCTGGTGGGGACGCACGGCGTGAACGGCATGGGTGAACGGCTCGATGCGGCCGTCGTAGGCCTCGAGTGAGATGGCTGCGATAACATCGGCCCAACGGCTCAGGTGTTCGGCCTTGATGAGAGCCCACACGGCGTGAGCGCTCATGTTCTGGGTACCGTTGAGCAATGCTAGACCTTCCTTGGACCCCAATTTGATGGGTTCCCAGCCCATCTGCTTGCAGATGTCGGCACCGCTCATGCGCTCGCCCTTGTACTCAACCTCTCCCAGTCCCACGATGGGCAGGCACAGGTGAGCCAGGGGCACGAGGTCGCCCGAGGCGCCCACCGAACCCTGTTTGTAGACAACAGGATAGACCTCGTTGTTGAACAGGTCAATCAGCCTCTCGACGGTGTCGAGTTTCACGCCCGAGTAACCGTAGGAGAGCGACTGCACCTTGAGCAGCAGCATGATTTTGACGATGTCGTTGGGCACGCGTTCGCCCACGCCGCAGGCGTGCGACATCATCAGGTTGATCTGCAGTTGCGACAACTGGTCGTTGCTGATGGAAATCTTGCACAGCGAGCCGAAGCCCGTGGTCACACCGTAGATGGGCTTGCCGCTCTCGGCGACTTTCTTGTCGAGGTATTCACGGCAGTGGGTGATGCGCTTCACGGCATCGGCACTGAGCTTGAGCGTATGATGGCCTTCGATGATCTCGGCAATCTTCTGGATTGTGAGATGCTCGGCACTGATTTGATGTGTCATATTGTGTTTCGGTTTTATTGGGTTGTTAATCGATTAGAAGATGGTCACGGCATTGTCAATCACATCGTCGTCAACCAGGTTGGGCATGGTGACGGTCAACTCGGGTGTGCGCTCCATCTCGCGACGGATGGTGTCCATCGAGCCCTTGTTGCGGGCCCAGCTGCGGCGTGCGATACCGTTGTTCACATCCCAGAACAGCATCTCGCGGATGTGACGGGCCGAATCCTCGCTACCGTCGATAGCCATACCGAAGCCGCCGTTGATAACCTCACCCCAGCCGACACCGCCGCCGTTGTGGATGCTTACCCATGTGGCACCGCGGAAGGAGTCGCCGATGACATTCTGCACAGCCATGTCGGCGCAGAACTGCGAGCCGTCATAGATGTTGCTCGTCTCACGGAAGGGGGAGTCGGTACCCGATACATCGTGGTGGTCACGGCCCAGCACAACGGGAGCGCTCAACTCGCCGCTGCGGATGGCGTCGTTGAATGCCAGGGCAATCTTGGCGCGGCCTTCGGCATCGGCATACAGGATGCGGGCCTGGGAGCCGACAACCAGGTGGTTGGGGCCGGCTTCCTTGATCCAGTGGATGTTGTCGTCCATCTGACCCTGGATGTCCTCGGGAGCATCCTTGCGGATTTCCTCGAGCACCTGTGCAGCCAGGCGGTCGGTAGTCTCCAGGTCTTTGGGGTCACCCGAGGTGCAAACCCAGCGGAAGGGACCGAAGCCGTAGTCAAAGAACATCGGGCCCATGATATCCTGAACATAGGAGGGATAGCGGAACTTGCCGTCGGCCGTCATGATGTCGGCACCGGCACGGCTCGACTCGAGCAGGAAGGCATTGCCGTAGTCAAAGAAGTACATGCCCTTGTCGGCCAACTTGTTGATGGCGGCGCACTGGCGGCGCAGCGACTCGCGCACGCATTCCTTGAACTTGTCAGGATCCTCGGCCATCATCTGCTTGCTCTCCTCGAGGGTCAAGCCCACGGGATAGTAGCCGCCAGCCCAGGGGTTGTGCAGCGAAGTCTGGTCGCTACCCAGGTCAACATGCATGTCCTCGTCAGCCAGGCGTTCCCACAGGTCAACCACATTGCCCACATAGGCCATCGATACGGTGCGCTTGTCGGCTACAGCCTTGCGGATGGCGGGAATCAGTTCGTCGAGGTTGTCGTGCAACTCATCGACCCATCCCTGCTCGTAGCGCTTCTCGGCAGCGAGGGGGTTGATTTCGGCGGTGACGCTCACTACGCCGGCAATGTTACCGGCCTTGGGCTGAGCACCCGACATGCCACCCAGACCAGCGGTCACGAACAGCATGCCGTGGATGTCGCCACCCTTCTGTCCGCGCTTAACGAGTTGCTTGCGTGCAGCGTTGAGCACCGTGATGGTCGTGCCGTGCACGATACCCTGCGGGCCGATGTACATATAGGAGCCTGCTGTCATCTGGCCATACTGGCTCACGCCCAGGGCGTTGTCACGCTCCCAGTCGTCGGGCTTGCTGTAGTTGGGAATTACCATACCGTTGGTCACCACCACGCGGGGCGCGTTCTTGTGCGAGGGGAACAGGCCCAGGGGGTGTCCCGAGTACATGACAAGCGTCTGCTCGTCGGTCATCTCGCTCAGGTACTTCATCACTAGGCGGTACTGTGCCCAGTTCTGGAAGATGGCACCGTTGCCGCCGTAGATGATGAGTTCGTGCGGGTGCTGTGCCACGCGGGGATCCAGATTGTTCTGGATCATCAGCATGATGGCAGCGGCCTGGCGCGAACGGGCAGGATACTCGTCGATGGGACGGGCATACATCTCATAGCGGGGACGATAGCGGTACATGTAGATGCGGCCATATTTCTTCAACTCCTCGGCAAACTCAGGAGCCAATGCGGCGTGCAGGTGCTTGGGGAAATAACGCAGGGCGTTCCTCAGGGCGAGCTTCTTCTGCTCGGGGGTGAGGATGTCCTTGCGCTTGGGTGCATGGTTAATCTCGGTGTCATAGGGCTGCAACTCGGGCAACTCCTCAGGAATACCGGCGCGAATGTCGGCAATGAATTCTTCCTTAGTCATAATATCTTGATTTAGTTTATTTCTCTAAACTCTAAACCCTAAACTTCAAGCCCCGAAATGGGGCTTGAATAAAAGTTACTTGATTTTCTCCTCAACCATTGCGGTGATTTCAGCCTCCTCGGCATTGGCCTTGGCAACCAGTTCGTTGGCCTCGGCAATGAGTTTCTCGGCAACGGCACGGTCGGTCAGGCTCTGAGCGTTGATTTTCACATTCATGCCGGCACCAATCACGGCAGCGCGTGCGGCGAGGGCACCCACGCCGGCGTCGGTCACGCTGTTGGGGTTACCGGTCTCGACCATAGCGCGGCAGATTTCAAATGCCTTGAATGAAGCCTTCATCGTGCGCAGGGGCACCTGGGTGGCATAGAGTGTGGCGTCCTGGATAGCGGTGGTGCGGGCAGCCTTGTCCTCGTCGGTCTTCTTGGGCATGCCGAAGGCAGCCATGATGCGGTTGAACGCGTCGGTGTCCTCATCCACGAGGTGGAGCAACTCGACCTTGATGGCCTGGCCCTTGTCGGCCCAGACGCTGAACTCGTTCCAGCGGTCGTCCCAACCGGGCTTGTGGCTCGACAGGTTGGCGACCATGGTGCCCAGCGATGCTGCCAGGGCGCCCATGTAGGCGCTGATGGAGCCGCCGCCGGGAGCGGGCGATTCGCGTGAGGTCTCATCGGCAAATCCCGTCACGGTGAGGTCCACCAGACGGTTGCTGGTCTTATTGTCGGCCTCAAGCATGAACTCGATCACTTTCTCGTTGGGGTCAAAGGGCTTCAAGTCGTCCAGACCCATCGAGTGGATGGCGATGTTGATGATGTCCTCCTCGGGGATACCGGTGGAGCGCTGCTGCTTCTCCAGGAAGTACTTGCCGGCCTCGATGAGGCAGCGCTTGGGCATCAGGCCCACAATCTCGGTACCCGTCACGCGGATGCCGCGGTTCTGGGCGCAGCGGCACACCTCGTCAAAGGCGACATGCAGCGGTGTCACATTGATGTTGGTGATGTTCATCGACACCTGAGCAATCTTGTACTCGTCGATGTACCAGCCGATGGCCTTGGTGCCCTTGAGGGTACCGGGTTTCATCACATTGTTGCCGTTCTCGTCCTTGACGATCTTGCCCGTGATGGGGTTGCCCTCGCGCACGGGGCGGCCTTTCTCGCGCACATCAAATGCGATGGCGTTGGCGCGGCGAGTCGAGGTGGTGTTCAGGTTGTAGTTCACGGCGATGAGGAAGTCGCGGGCACCAACGGCGGTGCAGCCCGTGCGGGCAACGCCCTCGTCGAAGGGGCGGTTGCCGAAGTCAGGCCCCTTCTCGGTGTTCATCTTCTCGGGCAGTGCCTCGTATTCACCAGCGCGGCACACGGCCAGGTTCTGGCGACCAGGCTTCATTGCTGCAGCCTCATAGCAGTAGCAGGGGATATTGTGTTCGCGGGCAATGCGTTCGGCCAGTTTGTGGGCCAGTTCGGCACACTCCTCCAGGGTGATGCCGGCCACGGGAATCAGCGGGCACACATCGGTGGCACCCATGCGCGGGTGGGCACCGTGGTGGCCACGCATATCGATGAGTTGACCAGCCTTGCCTACGGCCTGGAAAGCGGCTTCGAGCACGGCGTCAGGTTCGCCCACAAAGGTAACAACCGTGCGGTTGGTAGCCTCGCCGGGGTCCACATCAAGCAGTTTCACACCCTTGACACGCTCAATCTCATCGGTAATTTGTTTGATAATAGCCATATTGCGTCCCTCACTGAAGTTAGGCACGCATTCCACGATTTTCTTCTCCATACTCATTGATAATCAGTAGTTTAAGTTGTAATTTTTTGTTTAAAGGTTAATTTTGTGACAAAATTAGTGAAAGTCGAGCGGAGTGCCAAATAAAAAGTACTTTTTATTTGCACAATCCCGAGACACCCCAAAATTCGTGTTAATCCGTGGTCAAAAGAAAAAGTATCAGTGGACTTTTTGCGAAATTCGCAGTATAAATTTGTCGCTCTTGGGTATATTGCCTAACTTTGCTTTCATACTATTATCAATAGACCGTTGCAAGAATAATTAATTACATAATAAACCAGATTATCAGGCTTATGAATAAGAATTGGAAAGAAGAGCAACTGGAGCGAGTTGAATTGGGCATCTCGATTTTTCAGTATATTCCCGCCTCAATCGGCAAAGTGCTGTATTGTGACACAACCGAGCCAAGGAAAGAACCGTTAACACCCGAAGGGGTTAAAAGGAACAGAATATGGTGTGCCCTGCTCGCTGTTATTGCTATCGGATTGGCTGGTGTGTTCATTCATCTAGAGCTCTATTGGGGGTTGCTTGTGCCTTTTTTCCTCGTGATATATGCTATTACAATCTTTATTAAGACATTGCCGTTTGAAGGGACTGATTATTTTGTGGGAGAAAAAGGATATGCCATCATAAAGTTTACGGAAGAACGCGACCACATCATTGACGAACGAGTGGTGTTGTTTGAAGATGTGTCCTATTTGTTCACTGGAGAGACGATTAAGAAGGAGTATAGGAGTGGTGGCGGTCTTATAGGTCTATTAGTTTCTCGGATCGAGGGCAAAAAGTATGTTGAAACAGAGTATTTCTTCCGCCTTTACGGTAAGGACCAATACGGTGAGAATCCTGTCTTGTATGAGACAGAAGGCAAATACGAGGATAAATTCCTTAAAGATCCCATGAACCCCTGGGGAGCAAATGAAGAGTATTGTTTCATGAAAGCTTTGGAGGAACAGTTGACGACCTTTTTTTGCGATACCCACCAAGATGATGCACAGGTGAGTTTCGCCATCAATAAAGATGGTCAAATCCTGCGTGATGCCATTATCCTTTCTCCTGATTACTTCATCATCGAAGGAGTCAGATACGACCTCAAGAACTATCAATTATGGGAAGACCCGGAAAATGACAGTTTGGTCGTTGAACTAATACCATATGCCGAACAGGTGGATGGACCAGATGAAGGCGAAAAGACAATCATCCCCTTGTATCAAGTGGGAAATCGAAAGGCTTTTCTGATGTTTTGTTCAGAGTATGCAGAGTACTTATTTCTCGTGGAGCCACAGGGATGCGACTTTATTGTTGATGGCGATGATGTTGCCGACGGTGATGGCACCCATGATGATGATACCGACGAGTATGGCGACCCATACGCTGGAGCCGTTGATGCCGAAGGCATGGATCATATCCATATAGGCCGTGCGCCCGATGAGCATGAGGATGATGGCGAGCACGAGTACGATGGCGTTAAGGCCGACTACTAGCAGAATGTAGTGCTTGGACACCTGTTTTGGCGAATAGCCCAGCAACAACAGGTCCTGGATCTTCTGGGTGTTCTTCTGCAGCAGCAGGTAGATGCTGAGCATGAGCACGAAGAACGACAGCAGGCTGATGAGGATGCCCACGGCAATGACGATGCCGCTGATGACGGTAAGGAAATAGTTGGCCTTGCTCGACGACATCTTGTCGCCCGCCACCTCGTAGTGGTGCTCGTCCATGTACTGCTCGATCTTGACATCGCCCGGGCTGCTCACCTCGACGATAAGCCGCTGCGGGTGTTGTACGGCTCCGGTGCCGAAGTAGCTGTTGGCCCATTCCATGAACTCTTGCGGCACAATAACCGTGTTCAGGCGGTTGGAGAAGCCCACAATGCGCCCAGGCATGACCTTGCGTCGACCGTTGCCGCTTAGGGTGAACTCTAGCGGCAGCATCTCGGCCTGGCCCTCGCTGATTTTGGGCATTCCTTGGGTGGCTGCAAAGCCGAAGTTGTAGAGCGACAGGTAGTCGCGCGAGATGATGACAGGAACCTGGGGATTGTCCGGGTTAAAGCCCCATGCGCCGGGATCGATGTCGATAAACTCGTCGGGGATGGCCTCAAAGAAGAACTGCGTGTGCATCGCGTGGCCGCTGCCCACGCCCAGTTGGGCATCCACGGCGAAGTCGCTATTGAGGAAGCGCCCTACCTGTCGGCACCACGGCTGCTGTTCCAGCCCGTGGATGTCACCGTCGCTGAATTCGCCGTTGTTTCCCATCATCGCACCGGCACCTGTCACGGCACGCGTGATGATGAGGTAATCCTTGCTGATGAAGCTCTCCTCGTCGTTGAATATGGGGCGCACATCACGGTAGAACTGCACCGCAAGCAGGACAATCGTCAACCCGATAAGGTTGGCGATGGCGAAGCCGATGAGCTGGCCCTTGCTGATGTGCTGCCGCAGCAGTTTCCAGATGATATCTTTCATTATAGAGTTCTTGGTTTTAAGTTTTAAGTACGATTACTAGCTAAAACCTAAAGTCTGAAGAGATGGTCCACATCCATCTTCAGGTGGTTGCCCACCGAGGTGGCGATGATGCCAGCCCCCTGCTTGCCGGCTTCCTGGACAATCAGGTCGGCGACGATGCGGTTGTTCTCTTCATCAAGGTGGCTCACGGGCTCGTCAAGTAGGATGAAGTCGCAGGGTTGGCACAGGGTGCGGATGAGGGCTACACGCTGCTGCTGGCCAATGGATAGTTTGCAAGCCAGGCTGTCCAACTTGTCGGCAACCCCCAAGTGTTGAAACATCCTCTTGATTTCGTCCTTGCTCTTGAAGCCGGTCAGTCCGTTTTTCAGTTCCACATTCTCAATCGCCGTGAGTTCGCCGAACAGGCGCATATCCTGCGGCAGGTAGGCGATGTGGCGCTGGCGGATGTCGCACCACTGGTCAACGGTGAGCGAGTGGATGTCGTTCCCGTCAAAGGAGATGATGCCGCTGTAGTCCTGGCGGTAGCCATAGATGTAGCTGCACATCGACGACTTGCCGGTGCCGCTCTCGGCGCTGATGAGGTAACGCTTGCCCCTCTCCAGGACGATGTCCTGCAGCCACACATCGCTGTGGATGCCCTCTTGCCCAGCAAACACACGCGGCAGGGTGTTATTGAGTTGAATCGTTTCCATTTTTCTCGCAGTTGTTGTGCCCGTGATAGGGCTCTACATGGATGTTGGTCATCACCTCGCCCAGTGCATCGCTCAGTTGGCGCTCAATCTCGCGGGTGATGTCGTGGGCATGGGCAACATTGAGGTCGCCGTCCACCTTGATGTGGATGTCGACAACACGCAGGTTGCCATTGCGGCGGGTGCGCAGGTTGTGGAACGCCTTTACCCCGTCGACCCCGTTGACGATGTCGGTAATCTTGCTCTGCTCATCCTGTGGCAGCGACACTTCCAGCAGTTCCTCGACAGCAGGGCGTCCCAGACGGTAGGCCAGCACCAGAATGAGCACACTCACGGCAATTGCCGCAATCGGGTCGAGTACGCGCCAGCGCTCACCCATGAACATCGCTCCGGCCACACCCACCAGGGTGGCGGCTGTCGACAGGGCGTCGGCACGGTGGTGCCAGGCATAGGCTTTGAGGGCGCTGCTGCCGGTTTTGCGTCCCTTGATGCGCGTGTAGTGGTACAGGCCCTCCTTGACGACCACGGCAATGATGCCCACGATGAGCGCGATGTTGTGGGGCCGTTCGAGCGTTTCGCCATTGAAGGCCGCCCACACATCGCTGAGACCCTCATTCATCAGCCCTATGGCGACAACAACAAGTATGATGCTGATGAGGAAAGCCGCGAGGGTCTCGAACTTGCCCCTGCCATAGCGGTATCGTTCATCCACACCCTTGCCCGACAGGCGCACCATGGCATAGACGAGCGCGTCGGTCACAGTGTCGCTGATGCTGTGGATGCCGTCGGCCAGGATGGCGCTCGAGTGGCCCACGATGCCCGTGGCAATCTTTAACGCCGACAGGCACACATCACTCGTCATGCCCACTAGCGTGCAACGCTTCTCGATGCGGTTGCGTTGCTGATTGTCGTGGTGGCTATGTTGGTCTTTACTCATCGATTGTTTGCATTACTCGCAGTGGGTTGCAGTGATGGTGAAGCCGCGCAGGAAGGCGTCGGTGTCCATGCGCTTCTTGCCCGACTGCTGCAGTGACAGCACCTGCAGCCAACCGTCGGCACAGGCGACACGCAGCGTCTTGCGGTCGGCCTTGATGAAGCCTGCATCAGGCGTTTCACCCGGAGTGAAAGGTTCGGGCTCGCTGGTCTGATAAACCTTGAGGGTGGTCACATTGCCAGCCTCGTCGGTCATTGTGGTCCAGGCTGCAGGGTAGGGCGACAGGCCGCGGATGTGGTTGTACACGGCCTCGGCAGTGCGGCTCCAGTCCACGCGGCAGGTGTCCTTGAAGATTTTGGGCGCCGGGGTGGGATGCTGGCCCGCAGTGAGCATCTGGTCCTGAGGGATGGGCTTGACCGTGCCGGCGATGATGGCATCGACGGTCTCGAGCACCATGTCGGCACCCATGACCATCAAACGGTCGTGCACGACCTCGACATTGTCGTGGCGGCCGATGGGGCACGAGCGCTGCTGGATGACATCGCCCGTGTCAATCTCGTGCTTGAGGAAGAAGGTGGTCACGCCCGTCTCGGTATCGCCGTTCATCACCGCCCAGTTGATGGGGGCTGCGCCGCGGTAGCGCGGCAGCAGTGAAGCGTGCAGGTTGAAGGTGCCCAGCGGTGGCATCTGCCACACGGCCTCGGGCAGCATCCTGAATGCAATGACGATAAACAGTTGTGCATTGAAACCGTGCAACTGCTCGATGAATGCCTCGTCCTTGAGGCTCACGGGCTGCAGCACGGGCAGGCCGTGCTCCACGGCATAGCGCTTGACATCGCTCTGCTGCAGTTGGCGTCCTCGCCCTGCTGGCTTGTCGGGCATGGTGACTACCGCTGCAATATTATAGCCGCCGTCAACCAGGCGGCTCAGGCTCTCTACAGCAAAGTCAGGAGTGCCGAAAAAAACTATCTTCAAATCCTTTTTAGTCATGATCTTCTGTTTTTTTTCAGATGTTCTAGATATCTTGTTTAGAACGAGACACACAGGGCCCCGCCCAACACCCACTGGTGCAATTGCTTGTGGGCACTGGAGGTATAGGTCTTGGATGGATCGAAAAGATTCTTATCAAATTGTTCGAGGACTTTGGGCGCAAAATCCGTGATAAACCCAAGTGGGCAATAGTGGGCAGTGTAAGTCTTGGTGGTATAGTCATAGTCCAAGAATACACGCCATGAGAAGGAATTCTTATGGGCATAGGTTAACGAGAAACCGGAGCCGATTTTGTAGGAATTAGATGCTTCTAAGTTGATGTAATCCCACTTGCAGTCGATTTCTTCGTCGGTTTTTTGATAGTGGCCGTTCACCATCTTCATCTTATAGCCATTGAAGTAACCGTTCACATCTACATCATCCATCACGCTTCGGCCGATAAGCATCTTGGTGCCTAGCGCAAACCGTGACGATAGCGGCACATTGATATATAAACCCGCATCGGCAGCAAATTCGGTGATGTGGTCACTCTCGATTTTCAGGAAGGCTTCTGTTACACCTTGACTCAGTTCTGCATTCTCCTCAAGGCCTTTCCTCATGACTTTTTCCTCCTCGGTGGCAAAGGATGACCATTTCTTGACAGGGGTGGCTTTTACGCGCAGCCTTGCCCCGATGCCGATGTAACGGTTGAAGAACCATGCCGCTTCGGCTCCCACTGCCGTGGCGTTGCCGAACTGGAGCCTCATGGGCTCCCTGTCATGTTGCTCTCCATAGCCTTCAAAGTTAAACGGTGGCAAAACAAGGTTCTTGTTGCCAAAGCCGATGCCCATTGAGATGGAGATGAATGAATGCTTCTTGCTCAAGTCGGGGAAGGTGCTGAGGTCATTCATGAGCAGACCTTTTTCTTTAAACAGCAGGTCACACACACCATAGGCCAGTTCCGTCGATAGGATACCGATGCCGGCACCCGATAGCACATCACTGATCCAGTGGCGGTTGTTGAGCACGCGCATCACACCTGTGGCGGTGGCGACCGAATAGCCGGCGATGGAATACCACGGTGAGCGCGTCAAGCCATATTCCTTGTGCAGGATGGTGGCACCGGCAAAGGCCGTGGCCGTGTGTCCTGAGGGCCAGGAGTTGTGGGTTGAGCCATCAGGTCGTAACTCGCTGGCAGTGTATTTGATACCATTGACAAAAGCCGCCATTACGGCATAGGATGCCAACGAAGAGGCTGCCAGTCGGGGCCAACTGGAGCGGCCCTCTACACCTGCCAGTTTAAGGCCCACAGTCAGGCCAATGCCTGCAAACTGCGTGTAGTTGTCGATCTCGGTGTGAAAGTTGTACTTGATGAGACGGATTTTGGTGTTATCGTTTTTATAGTTTTGACGGAAGGCCTCTTTCTCGCCCTTAATGATCCAGCCGGCAGCAAACACGGGAATGCCCACCCAGGTCTGGTCCTGCATGAAGGTGTAGCGTTTGGCTGCAGGGTTGGTGTAGTTTTTCAGGAAATGGAAATCAGGCCCGTTGTAATGGCGGAACAAATCGATATCCAAGCCACCCCCATCGTGTTGCTCTAATTGAGCAGCAATGTCTGCTTGTGATACTGTGTCACTGGCATTCACGGGTATGGTTTCGGCTACGCCGGCTGCCGGGTCGGTTTCCTCAACAATCGTTGCCAACGAGTCAGCGGGAATCGGGTCGACGGTCTCGGACTGTTTAGCGGCCCTGGCGGTGAATGGCAGTAATGCGGCTGCCATCAGTAGTAATATAATATGTACTTTCTTCATCATCATGGCAGGATTTTAATCGTAGGTATAATGTTTCAGTACCTGGCGGTAACTGTTGAAAATCTTGCTCTTGGAGACAAAGCCGACATAGCGGCCATACTCGTCGATGACGGGCAGGTTCCAGGCTCCCGTGTCGTCAAATATCCTCATCACCCGCTCCATAGGGGTTCCGACAATGATTTTGGCTGGAGGCTTGGCCATAAAACGGTCTACAGTCATGCGGCGGTACAGGTCGGGACGGAACATGATGTTGCGGATGTCGTCGAGTTGCACCACACCGATGAGGTGGCCGTCGTCGTCGGTGACCGGGAACAGGTTGCGGTGGCTCTGGGCAATGACATCGACCATGTCCTTGAGGCTCATCTCGGGGTGGACAATAGAGAAGTCCTTCTCGATGACGCTGTCCATCTTCAACAGTGTGAGCACCGAGCGGTCCTTCTGGTGGGTGAGCAGTTCGCCGCGCTTGGCAAGTCGGCGGGAATAGATACCGTAAGGCGTGAAGATACGGCTGATGCCGTAGCTGCTGGCCGACACGACCAGTAGCGGCAAGAACAGGTCATAGCCTCCGGTCATCTCGGCGGTAAGGAAGATGGCCATGAGCGGGGCATGCATCACGCCTGCCATCACACCTGCCATGCCCATCAAGGCAAAATTCTTGATGCTTAACGGTGTGTCGGGGTCGATAAAGCCCAGATGATTAAACAGATAGGCAAAGAAAACGCCCGCCATGCACCCGACGAACAGCGAGGGTGCAAAGGTTCCGCCCACACCACCGCCACCATTGGTGGCTGCAGTAGCAAATACCTTGAAGGCTCCCAGTGCGAACAGGAACAACAGCACCGCCACGGTGTTGTCGCGGAAGCCATAAAAGAGGCTGTTGTTGAATATGCCCGTCACATCACCGTTGATGAGGCGTGTGATGCCGTCGAACCCTTCACCATACAGCGGAGGCATCAGGAAGATGAGTACGCTCAGCGTGATACCGCCCACGGCGAATCGCAACCAGCGATTGTTCAATTTCTTGAAACGGCCCTCGATGCGGTCGACGAGCATGATGAAGTAGAGCGACACAAAGCCGCAGAAGACGCCCAGCAGCAACACGAACGGGATGCGCGAAGCGTAGAACGGTTCGCTCTGTGAGAAGAAGAACTCGACATTATACCCCGTGAATATATAGGAGATGGTAGCACCAGCCACCGATGCCACAATCAGGGGTATGGCGGCACCGGCGGTGAGATCCATCATCAGCACCTCGATGGTGAACAGCATTCCTGCAATCGGGGCCTTGAAAATTCCGGCGATACCGGCGGCGGCGCCACAGGCTACCAGCATCGCCATGGTTTGGGGTGTGAGGCGGAAAGCCTGTCCCAGGTTGCTGCCGATAGCGGCTCCGGTGAACACGATAGGACCCTCGGCACCGACCGAACCGCCGAAACCGATGGTCACCGACGAGGCCAACAGCGAGGAATACATGTTGTGGAACTTGAGGCGGCTCTGTTTCAGCGCCAGGGCATACAGCACACGGGTGACACCATGCGAGATGGGCTCCCGAGCGATGTAATAGACATACATGCTCGCCAGCAGGATACCAATGGCGGGAAACACCAGGTACAGCAGGTTTCCCTGCTCGATGCTGAAACGGCTGGTCAGCCAGCCGGCGATGAGGCCGATGAGGGTTTTGAGCAGTACCGCGGCAAGTCCTGCTGCAGTGCCTACAATCAGGGCCAGCATTGCGACGAAGGTCTTCTCCGGTATGTGCTTCTCGCGCCATGCAAGCAGGTTGGCCCACCAGTTGCCGCGCTTGCGTGGAGCGTCGCTGGTGGATGCTGTGGCGTTGCCTTGTGTAGCTCTTTCCCGTGCCATTACATGCCGCGTCCGGTAAAGACGATTCTAATGGTGTAAATGAGTATCTTCAAGTCGTTGAGCAACGACATGTTGTCCAGGTACATCAGGTCATACTTCACGCGCTCGACCATCTCGTCGACATTCTTGGCGTAGCCATACTTGACCATACCCATCGATGTGATGCCGGGACGCACCTGGTGCAACAGGGCATAGGCGGGCACCCGCTGGATAATCTGGTCGATGTAGTACTTGCGTTCAGGTCGTGGCCCCACGATGGACATGTCACCCTTGAGCACATTCCAGAACTGGGGCAGCTCATCGATGCGGTACTTGCGCATGAAGTGGCCAAACGGTGTGATGCGCGGGTCGTCGTCCGACGAGAGTTGGGGCTTGCCGCCACTCTCGGCATCCTTGACCATCGAGCGGAACTTGATGATGTTGAACGGCTTGTTGTGGCGACCGATGCGCTCCTGCAAGTAGAACACCGGGCCCGGACTGGTCATCTTGATGATGCAGGCCACGATGGCATAAACGGGCGTGAGCACAATCAGTGCCAGAATCGACACTACAATATCGATGGCGCGCTTGATGTTCTTGCCGCTGTCGCTCATGCTGCTGCGCGAGATGTTCACGAGGGGCTCGCCGTAGATATCAGAGATGCGCACCTGGCTTTGCATCATGTTGAAACGCTCGGGAGAAATCATGATGGGCAGTCCCAGGGCAAACAACTTGTTGATGGCGTTCATGTTCTGGTGCAGGTCGTCGCGGCTGGGCACCACAATCAGTTCCCAGATGCCTTGCTCGTCGCACACCTCCTTGAGGTCATCCAGGTCGTAACAGGGCAATGGATTGCCCTTGACGGGATTCTCTCCCGGGATGTTGACAAATCCCTTGATCTCGTGACCGGTGGACTTGCGCATGCTGTTAAGCTTGTTGGCAAATGCAACGGCAGCCGAGCCGCTGCCAACAATCAGGGTGGGGAATGTCCAGCGGCGTGACTTGATCTGACGAGAGGCGATGTTGGTGATGATGAAGCGTACCATATAGACAAAGCCGAACAATAGTCCCCACAGGATGAAAATCATCTCGTAGTCACTACCGCGCACGCCAATCACATCGTTGATAAGGGCGATAAAGAAAATAATCAGTGTATTGATGCCCGAACTGGCCAGCGTGGTGAGCAACTCCTGTACCCGCGACTTGCGGCACACATTGTTGTAGTAGCCGCTGAAGATGTAGGTCACCATCATCAACAGTGGGAAGAAGATCTGCCCGAGTACAACAATGTTGCTTGTCAGGTAGGAGCCCAGATTGCCATAACCGGCAACGGCACCCATCTGGTAGCGCACGATGTTGTAGGTGAACCATGCCAGATTGGACATCACATAGTCGCCCACCACATACTTGATGCGCTGTTGATGGGCCTTGTTGTTGATGTCTAACCTTACTTTCATGATGATGCGTTATTATCTAATGATTTTGAAGGTTCCGTCGCGGCTCAGCAGGATGATGTTCGACGGCTGGTGAGGGGTCATGTCGCTGCGGCGGTACTCAACGGCATAGTCAACGCCATTGACGATAGTCGGGTCGATATCGGCAAAGGTCTTTGCCGTCGGCTGGCCGCTGATGTTGGCCGAGGTGGATACAATGGGCTTGCCAAAGCGCTCACACAGGCGGTGGCAGAACTCGTCGTTAGGGATACGGATTCCTACGCTATCCTCTGCTCCCAACAGATTGGGTGCCAGATTATAAGCACCCTCATAGATGATGGTTAGCGGCTTGACGGCTACATCAATCAGTTCGCGTGCGATAAGAGGCACATCCACCACATAGTGGTCGAGGTGGTCGGCACTGTCGATGAGCACGATGAGCGCCTTGCTGTCGTCGCGCTGCTTGAGGTGGTACACACGGCTCACGGCATTGGCGTTGGTGGCGTCACAGCCAATGCCCCACACCGTGTCGGTGGGGTAGAGAATCACTCCGCCGTCGCTCAACACTTTGAGGCATTGCGTGATATCGTCCTGCTGCTGGGTGCGGGTTTTCTGTATTTGTTCTTTGGTATGCTTCATTTGGATGAATACTAATCTGCAAAGATAGTGCAAGCCGAGCGGAGAACAAAACAAAAACGGAGTTTTTTGTTTTTTATCTCGAGGCGCCGCTTATCTTCGCCGTCGGGCAACGATAATCCAAAGAACTCACCCCGACAATACTGAAACAGTAATTTTTATTGCAATAATTTGCTTTTGTCCTATAATTTGATTTACTTTGCAAAAAGAAACACGAATAACTTGTCTAGGAAACATCTTGAAATTCCATGACGCTAAATCTTGAATAATGTGAGAAGAGGATTGTTTTACCTGTTAATGGCAGCCCTGGTTCCAATGGGTGCTTGTGCACATGCTTTCAGCCCGTCCGGTGGTGATGACCAAACTGCTGAAACACCGATGGATCTGTTCCTGGGCATGGACTATGACGAGAACTACAGTTACATGGGTAGTGATTCGTTGTTATACCGTTTTCCTGGACTCATCATGGTAGAGAATGATGCTCTCTGGTATGACGACTATGACGAAGAAGATGACTTCCATGTGAAGTTCCGTTTCAGCATGGGTCTGTATATCGACAAGGAATATCCGAGCGAGGCCATTTTCCGCAAGATGGAGGGCGCAATCGACTCCGCCCTGGTGTTCGGCATGGAGCCCTATGGCGGTATGGATAATAAACCGGCATTCAGATTGCGGGAATCCAACAAGCCGCAGAACGCCCGAGAGATATTGGACTTTGGCAGTGAGGTGTTTAATATGTACACGCAGCAGAAGAGGGCCCGCAAACCCGAATCTGCTTATGAACAGATTCCTGAGGGACGGTGGTGCCTTGTGGCTCACAAGGTCTATGACAAGGGTGATCAAGCCACCTATATGGTCGTTGTGAGTTACGACATCAACGGCTCTAATGGCTGCCCCAGCCAAGCCCTTTACTGGACCCTGGACAAGAAAACGGGCCGTTTGCTTCAGTCCAAAGACATCATCGCGAAGTATGACGAGGAAGACTTGAAGAACCAGTTGTGGGATGCCTATATTGAGGTTTGCAAGGAGCGCGGTTATGATGAAGATATGATCATGTTGGAACCCGAGAATCTCTTAACGGAGGTCAGCGGGTGTGCCATCATCAACGAGGGCATCCTGTTCTATTATCTGCCTTATGTCATCGGTAGCGGCGCCGAGGGCGAATATTTCCTGGTGTTGAAAAAGAAGTAACCACTGGCGATTCAAAAAATAAAGGTGCGACCCACACGGAGTCGCACCTTTTGTTTTTTAATGTGTCAGGGGTAATGCTTAACCCTTTTGCTGCTTGGCCCAACTGTCTTTGAGGCCGATGGTGCGGTTGAAGACGAGGTGACCCTCGGTGCTGTCTTGATCGACGCAGAAGTAGCCGATGCGCTGGAACTGGAAGGTGTCGCCCACCTTGGCGGTCTCGGCCAGGAACGGTTCAATCTTGGCTTCGGGCAGCACGCGCAGCGAGTCGGGGTTCAACAGTTCGCGGAAGTCGTGCTCGGTGTCGGCGCTGGGATTCTCGACGGCAAACAGGCGGTCATACAGCCTTACCTCGGCGTCCACGCAGTGGCGGGCGCTCACCCAGTGCAGGGTGCCCTTGACCTTGCGCTGACTGCCGGCGCTGCCGCTCAGCGTGTCGGCATCATAGGTGCACTGGATTTCGGTCACATTGCCGTCGGCATCCTTGGTGCAGCCGGTGCACATAATGATGTAGGCTCCCTTGAGACGGACTTCCTTGCCCGGCGTCAGTCGGAAGAACTTCTTGGGGGGCTCCTCCATGAAGTCGTCACGCTCGATGTAAATCTCGCGCGAGAACGGCATCTGGTGCTTACCGGCGTTCTCCTGCTCGGGGTTGTTGTCCATCTCCATCATCTCCACCTTGTCCTCGGGATAGTTGGTGATGACGACCTTGACGGGGTTCAGCACGGCGCTCACGCGGTTGGCGTGGTGGTTCAGTTCCTCACGGATGTTGTGCTCCAGCAGGCCGATGTCGTTCAGCGCCTCATACTTGGTATAGCCGATGTCTTCGATGAAGTTCCTGATGCTCTGGGGCGTGTAGCCGCGGCGGCGCAGGCCGCACAGTGTGGGCATGCGGGGGTCGTCCCAGCCGGCCACCAGACCTTCCTTGACGAGTTGCAGCAGTTTGCGCTTGCTCATCACGGTGTAGGTGAGGTTCAGGCGGTTGAACTCAATCTGGCGCGGGCAGTACTCGCTGGCGCTCTCACCAGCCAACTCGTGCACGAAGTAGTCGTACAGGTCGCGGTGGGGCACAAACTCCAGCGTGCAGATCGAGTGGGTAACACCCTCGAAGTAGTCACTCTGGCCATGGGCGAAGTCGTACATGGGATACACATTCCACTTGTTGCCCGTGCGCCAGTGCGGTGTCTTGATGATGCGGTAGATGATGGGGTCGCGGAAGTGCATATTGCTCGACGCCATGTCAATCTTGGCGCGCAACACATGGCTGCCCTCCTCAAACTCGCCCGCGTTCATCCTCTCGAACAGGTCCAGGTTCTCCTCGACGGTGCGGTCGCGGTAGGGACTGGCGGTGCCAGGCGTGGTGGGCGTGCCTTTCTGCTGTGCAATCTGCTCACTGGTCTGGTCATCGACATAGGCCTTGCCCTCCTTGATCAGGCGGATGGCGAAGTTGTACAGTTTTGGGAAATAGTCGCTGGCATAGTACAGACGGTCGCCCCAGTCATAGCCCAGCCAGTGGATGTCGCGCATGATGGCCTCGACATACTCGGTGTCCTCCTTCTGGGGGTTGGTGTCGTCAAATCGCAGGTTACATGTGCCGCCAAACATCTCGGCAACGCCGAAGTCCATGCAGATGGCCTTGGCATGGCCGATGTGCAGGTAGCCGTTAGGCTCCGGCGGAAAACGCGTGTTGAGCCTTCCTCCGTTCTTACCAGCCGCCAGGTCGTCGGCGACAAACTGCTGTACAAAATTCAAGGGCTTCTTCTCCTCGCCCTGAGCATTGATGTTATCAATAATCTCCGCCATAATTATATATAATGTATCTCTTTTTAAGTGTAAAATCTCTAATTAACCCGCAAAGATAATGTAAAAATCCGATAATTCTAACACTTTTTGCCATTGTGCGATATTTGTAATGTGTTTTTTTTGTCAATTTAAGAATATGCTATAAATTTGCAGTTGTGCTGGCTTCTCATGCATCTGTGGAGAAACCCGTTCAACTGATTGACCTTAAATGATGAAGTAGATAAGTTAAACCGCATAATTGAAATGTTATGATTAAAAAACAACTCTTTGTTATTTTGGCCTTGATGGTCATTGCTTTAACTGTTGACAGTTGTAAGCAAAAAAAAGAAAGCAATGATCCGATAGAGATTATTGAGATGTTGAGCGACGAGGTGTCCTCTAATGGCGACGATTGGCAAGAAAAAGAATGGAATGAAGCTGCCGATAAACTTGAGGCAGCCCTCAATAATCTGCCAGAACCGCTGGAAACGGGTGAGAAGGTTCGCTTGAGCTCGGCGATTGCTAAAATCAGCATTTGTGCGGGACAGCACGAGAGAAAGGCCGCCAGGATGCTTGAAGTGCTGGAAGACTACAAGAACGGAGAAGAGGATTCCGATTCCTCAAGTGGTCTGTCGGGCACTTATGACCTTACCGGAACGATAGGTAATCTGCCGGTGACGATGCACATTGAAATTGATGGCAATCAGGTGTCTGGCGAGTACAGCTATGATAACAGCACTTCTACCAATAAGCTGATTCTCTCGGGTACCTGTAAAGATGGCGTCCTGGACATCAACGAGACCGAGAACAATGTTCCCACTGGACATTTTAAAGGAAAATTCATTAATGGCATTTTCAGTGGCTTGTTTGTGTCGGGCAAGGGGAAGAAACTCGCTTTCAATTTATCGGAGAGCGGTGTAGATGCTTCGAGCGTGACCTACAGCTACGATGAGTATGACACCGAGGATTATGATTCCTATGAATCGGACGATTACGACGATAGCTACTCTTCCTCGTCCAGCAGTTCTAAAGGGTCGGTCGATGTGGACAAACTGTTGGATTCTTATGAGAGCTATGTGAATCAGTACATTAGGATTGCTAAAAAAGTAGCCAACGATGATATGTCGGCGCTGTCGGAGTATCCGTCGTTATACAGTAAAGCCCAAGATCTCGGGGATAAACTGGAGAGGGCCCACGGACAGATGTCGGCTGCTCAATGGGAGAGATACAATAAAATCACAGTGAAGATGCTTGAAGCCGCGCAAGAAATCCAAAAAATACAGAAATAATAAAGGATAAATTAATAAGAGCGGGAGCGATTCAATAGACATGAATTGCTCCCGCTCTTGTTTAACAGCGTGGTGCTATTGTTCCGTTCTATCTCACGTAGTGAGGCATTTCCTGGGGGATGACCATCGAAATCTCGACCATGCCGCACACCTTGCCGTCCTTGCGCCACGGTGTCTGGTAGATCATCTTCTTGACACCTTGCTTGTCAATGGTGTAGCAGTTGACGGTGTCATTCTCGATCATGTGGCGGATTTTCTCTTGCGACTTCGCGCTGTGAC
>Ga0310695_10004109_pt1 | contig 27366 bp, 17 predicted proteins | sample RumenRJG_04DNA_FD_203882 | JGI IMG/M metagenome (GOLD analysis project Ga0310695, IMG submission 203882) | Bovine rumen microbial communities from Lethbridge, Alberta, Canada - RJG_04 (v2) (version 2) | ecosystem: Host-associated > Mammals > Digestive system > Stomach > Rumen | place: Canada... | reverse complement strand
GGTCCGGATCTTCGCGTGGCCGACCCGCATCCTCACCTGGATCCTCTATCCCCTCGTGTGGCTCGTCATGAAGCTGATCCGGTTCCTCTCCTCCCTCTGGGGAAAGGACGACGAGGACGCCCCGACCGTCACCGAAGAGGAGCTCTCCTCCATCATCGAGACCGCCGAGGAGGAGGGGGTGGTGGACGAGGAAAAGAGCGAGCTTCTCCAGTCCGCCATCGACTTCCGCGACACCACCGTCGAGGAGATCATGACCCCCCGGATCGACATGACCGCCTTCGATATCGCGGACACCCCGGAGGAGATCGCTGCCCTCGTCGGGGAATCCCGGTACTCCCGCATCCCGGTCTACGAGGATTCCATCGACAACATCATCGGCATCCTCTACCTGAACCACTACTACAAGCGGATCACGGACAGGGAGGCCGGATCGGAATTCTCCCTCCGGGACCTGCTCATGAAGCCGAGTTTCATCCACAAGACCATGAAGCTCCCCGCCGCCCTTTCCCTGCTGAGGGAGCGCAAGACCCACATCGCCATCGTCGTCGACGAATTCGGCGGCACCCTCGGGCTCGTCACGATGGAGGATATCCTCGAAGAGCTGGTGGGCGAGATCTGGGACGAGAGCGACGAGATCGTGGAGGAATGCGTCCGCACGGGCGAGAACACCTACGAGGTCAACGGCGACATGAACATCGACGATTTCTTCGCCGAGATCGGATTCGAGCCCCGGGACTTTGAATGCGAATACTCCACCGTCGGCGGCTGGGCCATCGAGCGGCTGGAGGCGGACCCCCACGTGGGCGACAGCTTTTCCTTCCGGGACATCCCCCTCGAAGACGGCGAAGAGCCCGACGGGGACGAACCCGTCACCACCCTCACCGTCGTCGTCTCCGCGATGGACGATATGCGCGTCACCAAGCTCACCGTGCTCGTCTCGAAGAGCGCGTCGGAGGACGGGGAGAAGGAGGAATGACGGGGGGGGGCCGGCATAAACGAAAAAAACCGTTCGGACGGGAACTTTCCGGGTTCTCTCATCCGAACGGTTTTTCTTTCTGCCCTGATATGCGCTCACGCTTTCCCGGGGATCTCCACCGGCTCCCTTGCCGCGGTGAATCCTCTCCCCCGGACCTCTTTGATCTTCGTCACCGTGATGAACGCGGCGGGGTCGATCTCCTGGATCAGTTCCGTCGCGGCGTAGAGCTTCCGGTTCGGGATCACGCAGAGTACGCCCTTCTGCTGCTTTTCGAGGCATCCCGTCTCGATCATCGTCATGGTCACGCCCGCTTCGATCTCGGTCAGGAGCCGGAGGCGGATCTGCTCGTAATGGGGGGAGACCGCGAAGATCTGGATCTGCGCCGTGCCGAAGAGCATCACCTGATCGAGCACCATCGTTTCGAGCACCAGCACCACGATCCCGTAGAGCAGCTTTTCCGGTTTCAGGAACAGGGCCTGCCCTCCCACCACCGCGAAATCGGTGATCGTCACGAACACCGCCACAGGCAGATGGAACCACTTGTGAAGCATCAGGTTCAAAATGTCCATGCCCCCCGTCGAGCTCCCGACCCGCATCACCATCCCGAGGGAAAGCCCCATGAGCACCCCCGCGAAGATCGCCGAAAGGAGCTCGTTGTCCGTCATGCCGCCGATCCCCGGGATCCTCTGCATCAGGCCGAGAAAGACCGGGTAGAGCAGGGAAGAGGCCACCGTCGTGAGAAAGAATTTCTTCCCCAGAACGAACAGCCCCGCAAGGAGCAGGATGACGTTCAGAATCAGCACGATCAAGGCCGTCTCGACGGGGAGGACCCGCCCGAGGACGATGCCGATGCCCGTGGTCCCGCCCATGATGATGTCGTGGGGAATGACGAACGCCGCCACGAGAAACGCCAGAAGCGCGTTCCCCGCCAGAATGAAGAACGCCGCCTTGACGGACTTGATGATTTTCTCCCGGTTGATTTTCATACGCTCTCCTTCTGCCATGATCCCGGCTCCCTGAACTGCGGCGATCCCCGTTTTCCTTCGATCCCGCACCTTTCATTATAGCACGGATCCGCATATAAGTCAATCGTGAAGATTAAACATAGATTCATAAATCAAATTCATGGTCCCGGTCGCTTCGCCGAAATGTGAACTTTCTGTGTTTTCTTTGTAAAATCGACCGGTTTCAGCGTTCTGTTCACGAATGGTTCAAACCGTTCCGCTATAATTAAAAATCGGCAAACTGTCCCGCGGATCGGCGCGTTCCGACTGCGCGGGAGAATCCATTGGCCAACAGAGAACGGATAGCATGAAGAAACTGATTCATTCAGGCACGACGCGTCCGAGATTCGGAGGAACCCTCGCGGTTCTCGCGTTCTGCCTGCTCCTCGCCTCCTGCGGGGGAAATACGGAAGCCGACCCCGGAGAGCCGGCGGATCCGACCGCAAAAAACGCCGCCGTGACCGCAGAAGCGACGACGGAAGCCCCCGCTGAAGAAGACGCGGCAGCGGAAGCCGAAGAGCCCGCCGGATCGGAAGAAAACGCCCCCGAAGAAGCGAACGAGCCGGAGGCGGAAGAGGAACAGAAGCCCCTCAGCACGGAGGAAGCCGTCGCCGCCGCCATGACCTGCATCGACAAGCCGGTTTCCGCGCTCTACGATCTGATCGGCGAGCCGGGGGACTCCGACTACGCCCCCAGCTGTTTCGGAGACGGCGAGGACGGCAATCTCTATTATGACGGATTTACCGTGTATACATACCGCGAAAACGGAGAGGAGACAGTGCGCGATGTCGAATAGGAATTCCTGGAAACGGCTTCTCGGCGTGGGAGCCTTCGTGTGCTGCTCGGCCGTTCTGCTCGGCGTGACCGCCCATTCGGCCCGGAGCGACGCCCTGCCCACCGTTTCGGAGCTCGGACAGATCGTGACCGACCCCTTCGGATTCGTGCGCGATCAGCCGGTGTCGGCCGTCGTCCCCGAAGAGGAGACCTTCGAAAACCCGCTCCCGGTGGAACTGACCGATTCTTCCGCTCCCGTCGCCGCAGCGATCCCCTCCGCCGAGGATGAAAAAACGGAGGAGGCCGCCGAAGCCGGAACGGTCCCCCTCCTCGATTTCACGGATCTCGAAGGATCCGAACCCGAAGCGGAGCCGGTGAACGAACCCGCGAAGACCGCCGCGGTGATCGACGGAGAAGACGGGGACCTGCCCTCCGGGATCTCCGACACCCTGTCCCTGACCTCTGCCGATTCCTGTGAGAGCGCGTCTCTCAGCGGCGGGGAGGACGACTGGATGGAAGACGGGAAAGAGGACGGAAAGACCTCCGAAAAAGAGAAAACGGAAAAGCCGGGAGAAGAGAACAAATCCGGCGATAAAGACAAAGAAGACAAAAAAGACGAGGACGCCGGGAAATCCGATCCCGAACCGGAGGACGGCGAAAAAGCCGGAGAATCCGAAGAGAAGAACGATAAAGAGAAAAAGGAAACCGACGAAAAGAACGAGCCCGCGCCCGAAGACGACGGGGGAGAAGAACTCGTCGCGGTCGCGTCCGTCACGCTGTCGCTGAAAACCGACAATAAGAACCACCGGGAATACCTCCACGGCTACGACGACGGCACCGCGAGACCCGGCGGCAAGATCACCCGGGCGGAGGCCTGCCAGATCCTGTACAATCTGCTCGCCCAGAGACCCGCGGACCGGGCAGTGCTCAAAGACGTGAAGGACGACGCGTGGTACGCCGAGCCTGTCCGTCTGCTGGCCGCCTTCTCCATCATCGACTGCCCGGACGACAAGGCCCGTCCCACCGACTACATGACCCGCGCGGAACTCGTCTCCGCCCTGTCCCGGCTGGTGAACGGAGCGTCCGCGGGATCGGCCGGAAAATCCGATTTCTCCGACGTCCCGGCCTCCCATCCCTACGCGGGAGCCATCGCCGCCGCCGTGAAGCTCGGATGGGTCAACGGCTATGAGGACGGCACCTTCCACCCCGACGGATCCATCACCCGGGCCGAGACCGCGAAGGTCGTGAACCGCGCTCTGGACCGGTCCCCCGACAAGGACTGGATCGACGAGAACATCACCGAGCCCCTTTACTCCGACCTGACCCCGGAGCACTGGGCCTACTACGAGCTGACCGAAGCCTCCGTCCCCCACGGCGTGAAGAAATCGAACGGGGCCGAAACCTGGATCCCCGCGGAGGAGGAGAAGCCGGAGGAAGAGCCTGAAAAGACTGAAGAGAAGGACTCCCGGACCGCGGAAGCCCACGGCATCGGAAACCCCGAGAGCACCGGATGGGCCGACGAGGAACTGGAACGGATGCTCGCCGAACCCCTGCCCGAGCCTGTGGACGAAGAACTTCTGATCTTCGAAGGACTGGATCTCTACGCTTCCGACGGAAAGGGCGGAAAGCTGACGGACAAGACCCTCGGCCGCTATCTCACCTTCGGCAGGGACGGAAAATATTCCTCCGGGGACAAATCCGTGGACGAGCACGTCGAAAAGATCCTCGAAGAAGTCACGACCGAGGACATGACCCGGGAAGAAAAGCTCAAGGCCGCCTATCTCTTCGTCCGCGACAGCTATTTCTACCGCCGCCGCAATTTCTACGAGCCCGGCGAGAGCGGATGGGAAGTCGAGGAAGCCCGCACCATGTACGAGACGGAAAAGGGCAACTGCTACAATTTCACCGCCGCCTTCGCCATGCTGGCCCGGGCCCTCGGATATGACGCCGAAGCCATCAGCGGACTGGTGGGCGGGGAACTGCAGGCCCACGGCTGGGTCGAGATCGTGAAGGACGGAGAACGGCTCCTGTACGATCCCACGCTGGAGGGCTCCTACCTCGAAAAGGGATTCGACTACGATTTCTTCGGGATCCCCTACGCCTCCGCTCCGTGGCCCTATCACAAACACTGAGTTTGCACACTGGATGCTGACGAATGATGAAACGGACTCTGAATCCAATTTCGGACCGGGAGAACGGAGACGGGCGCTCTCCGTTCCCGGTTTTTTCCGTCGGGCGGGCCCTCTGCCTGTTTCTGATCTGCGCTCTGCTGTCCCCGTTCTTCGAAATCCCCGCCCGGGCGGCCGAAGCGGGATCCGGTGAAAGCTCTCCCTTGGCCTTCTCCGACGTGCCCGCCGACGCCTGGTACCGGGAGGACGTGGCCGCGGCTGTTTCCGCCGGATTCGTGAACGGGAGGACCCCGACGGTCTTCGCTCCGCTGGAACCGGTCCTGCGCTCCGAAGCCGTGAAGCTGGCGGTCTGTCTGCGGGAACGGCTTGAAACCGGGGCGGTCGTCACGAAAAACGGATCCCCCCTGTGGTATTCCTCCTACGCCGAGGCCGCCCGGAACTGCGGGATCCTCGCGGAGGAGATCCCGGACGCCGGATGGACCGAACCCGCGTCGAGGGGGGAGATCTTCTCCTTCTTCGCCCGCGCGCTCCCCGAGCCCCCCGAAGAGATCAACGAGATCCCGGAGGATGCCATCCCCGACGTCCCCGGGACCCATCCCCACGCCGCCGGGATCTATCTGCTCTACCGCGCCGGAGCCGCCCAGGGAACGGACGGGGAGACCCATGCCGCATCCCCCGACGCCCCCGTCACCCGGGCCGAATGCGCCGCCACCCTCATGCGCCTGTACGATCCCGCGGGCCGGATCCGCTTTTCCATGAACGCCGCGGACGACGGTGAGGATCCCGGGATCCTCGGACGGGAGTGGTCCGAGCGCACCCTCGCCCAGGCTGCCGCTTACGAAAGCCGATTCGGAGAGGGCACGGCGGACGAGATCCTCATGACCCCGGAGGAGATCGCCGCGTACAATGTCTCCATGACCGCCGTCTGCCCGACCCTCGAAGACCTCGCCGCGTGGCCCGACACGGTGGACGGCTCCCTCGTCTCCGCGAAGATCGGGGCCTATGTCTTCCCCGCGGGGTACGACTACGACGCCCAGGGAAATTACGTGGGAGACGAAACCCGGCAGGCGATCCTCGATAACCGCGCCCTGAACGCGATCCCCGCGTCGGTTTCGGTGGGACGGGCGATCGTCACCGCGCGCTGTGATCTCCGGTCCTTCCCCTCCTCCGTCGTCTTCGCCCCGAAGGGAAATCCGGGATTCGACCGGGCGCAGGAGACCGAGCTCTCTGTCGGGACGCCCGTCTGCGTTCTCCACAAAAGCGAGGACGGTAATTATCTGTTCGTTCAGGCCTATCACTACGCCGGATGGATCCCCGCGAAATCGGCGGCGTCCTGCGGGAAGGAGACCTTCGAGCGGTACGCCCGGCGGGATCCCGAAACCGGCGTAACGATCACTTCTCCGTCCGTCACGGTCGGCGGGGTCCGGCTCGACATGGGCGTCTGGCTCCCCTTCGAGGAAGAGCGCGGCGGGGATTACGAAGTCATTCTGCCGATCCGGGGGGAAGACGGGACCTGCCTCAGCGCCGTGTATGCCCTGAATCCCTCCGATGCGGTCCGCGGCGTTCTGCCCTATACCGCGAAGAACTTCTACGAACAGGCCTTCCGGTATCTCGGCGTCCTCTACGGATGGGGAGGGAAGGACGGCGGCGTGGACTGCTCCGGTTTCGTCTGCTCCGTCATGCGGACCTTCGGTTTCATGCTCCCCCGGAACACCTCCGAACAGCGGATCTGGGCCGGGAAGACGACGGATCTCTCCGGACTCGGGGCGGAGGCGCGGATCTCGGCCCTCTCGGCGAGCAGATTCCCGACCGCCATCTACAAAAAAGGCCATGTGATGTTCTTCCTCGGCGTCGAGGAGGGCAGGATCAAAATCATCCACGCCCATTCCATCGGCAATCCCGTGTCCCTCGAATCCATCGACCCGTCGGGCGACCTGCTCACGATGGCGGAGTTCAGACCGTGAGGCTGGTTTCACATCAACCATATTAAGTTTTTGATCAAACTTTTTTCAAAAAGTTTGCGGGGTCAAGGGGCAGCGCCCTTGCCGACGTCCGCAGACGTCGGAATACCCAAGACTTCCTGAGAGTTCCTCTTTTGGTTCTCGTGTTCAATTTATTGAACCGGCTCCTCGATAAAGGAGAAAAGAACAGCGGAATTATTTGGAAATCATTATGAAAAAACAGAAACCCTCTCACCGCTTCTTTTCCCAAAACCGGGAAGAGGAGCGGTTTTTTTCCGCAAACCCCTTGACAAATCGGTCTACTTAGTGTAAACTGTAAACAGCAAGTCTACTGTGTGTAAACCGAAAAACGGGAGGACATGATGAACGACACCTGCACCCTCGGCGAAGTGGAAGCGAAATTCGCCGATCTGATCTGGGAAAACGAGCCCTTATCCTCCGGGGAACTGGTGAAAAAAGCGGAAGAAACGCTTAAATGGAAAAAATCCACCACCTATACCGTCCTGCGCCGCCTCTGCGACCGGGGGATCTTCCGCAACGAAAACGGGACCGTCACCGCCGCCGTCTCCCGGGAGGATTTTTACGCCCGCCGCAGCGAGGAATTCGTGGAGGAGACCTTCGGCGGATCGCTCCCCTTGTTTCTGACCGCGTTTTCCCGCCGCCGGAAGCTGTCGGAGGAGGAAGTGGGGGCCCTGCTCCGCTTCATCGACGAGAACAGGGGGTGAGGACATGAGGGCGGTGTTTTCTGCCATCCTCGGCATGAGCCTGACGGGGAGCCTCGTGATCCTCGCGGTCCTCGCCCTGCGGCTGGGGCTGAAACGGGCTCCGAAGATCTATTCGTATCTGCTTTGGGCGGTGGTGCTTCTTCGGCTCCTGACCCCCTTCGGGATCCCGATGGAGGTGCCGATGCCGGACGTCCGTCTCCCGGGTCTTTTCGGCGCGGAAAGCGGAGCGGAAGCCCTTCCCGGGTACGGCGAACAGGCCTTTGACCCGGAAGAACGGTACGACCGGACGGAGCTTTTCCCGTGGTATACCGAAGACCGGCCTGTTTCCGCATCATCCGGTCTGCCGGAGAGCGGGGGAGACTTTGCGCCGGATCCCGGAGCCTCCCTCCCCGCCGCCTCCGTGACTGCGGAGCCGGAGCCCGAGGAGCCCGCGATCGAAGAACCCGTCCTCGGACCCTTCGGGCTGAATTCCCGTCAGACCGACCTGATCCTATCGGCCGCGGCGGTGATCTGGGCCGTCGGAGCCGTGGGGATGATCGTCTGGAACCTCGTTTCCTGCGCTCTTTTGAAGCGGAGACTGCGGGAGGCCGTTCCCGCCGGGGGCAATCTCTACGAGACGGACCGGGTGGACACGGCGTTCGTCTTCGGGCTCTTCTCCCCCCGCGTCTATCTGCCCGCCGGTCTCGGACAGGTGGAAAAGGCCTGCGTCGCGGAGCATGAGCGGGTGCATATCCGGCGGCTCGATCCGCTGTGGAGACTGCTTTCCTTCGCCGCGCTGAGCCTGCACTGGTTCAATCCCCTCGTGTGGCTGGCGTTCCGTCTGTCTGGGAAGGATATGGAAATGTCCTGCGACGAGGCGGTTCTGAAGCGGGCCTCCGTCGATATCCGCGCCGCCTATTCGAAGACCCTCGTGCGGTTCGCCTCCCGGGGACGGAGCGCGGGACCGGTGCTTGCCTTCGGGGAAGGGGAGACCGGGAGCCGCGTGAAGAACGTGATGAAGTACAAAAAGCCCGTCCTGTGGGTGAGTATCGCCGCGGCGGCGGTGCTGGTGCTCGCCGGGATCATGCTGGCCGTGAATCCCCGGGCGAAGGACGAGAGCATCCCGTTCTCCCGCTATTCGGTGGAGGAAGTGCTTTACGTCTGGCGGGAAACCGCGCTCAACGAAAAGGAGAAGATCTCCGGCTGGAATTTCGAGATCGCCGGGGACGGATCGTTCTGGATCAACGATTTTGCCACGGCGTGGTACAGCAGGTCGGACAGATCAGAACCGGTCGGGACGGGAAAACTGTCGAAATGGCTCCGCGAGCAGACCGGGACGAACGTCCGCCGGATCTCGGACGCACTTCTGTACCCGTATGAAGAAGCCTCGCGCGGATGGATCCTCTTCTCGACCGGGAAAGGGGAATTCTACGCGGCTTCGATCTACGGAGGCGTCGATTTCGATTCGGGAGAATGCAGGATCCTCTGCCGCCTGAAAATCAATCCTCCTTCCACGGATGACGCGAAGCTCGATTTTCTCGCGCACTCGCTGCAAGATCCCGTCGGGCGCGAGATCGAAGCTCTGGAATTCACGGAACAGAGCGGATCCCCTTACACGGTCTGCACCTTCCGGGCGGGGCTCGATCTCAGTCAGCTGTCGGTGATGGCGCAGTGGAGCGAGGAGAAAATCCCCTATACCTTCGGGCTCGCGGTGTTCAGAACGGAAGGGCAGTCGATCAAACGCGTCAATTGGGCGCTGGCTGAGGAAGCGACGTTCCCCGGGTGGCACCCTTCGGCGGATCTCCTCGGTGACGCGATCGGTCCGGCGGGGGGAGAATTCACCCTCGAACTCCCGGACGGGAGGACGCTCTTTGCCGAAGTGAAGCTCCCCGAAACGAAGCGGTCCCTTTTCGGCCTGAAAGCGAAAGAAACGGGATCCGGCGAATGCCCCATCGGCTTCCGGGTCGACGGTGTTCCGAACCCCGCGGATGAATCTGCGGAAGAACCCGCGGAAAACGGGACCGAAGCCGCGCCGGATCCGGGTCCGCATCTGGATCTCGACCTTATCAACCCCCGCTGGGAGAGCTGGAAGCTGTTCCCCTACAAGGAGGGGATGGCGGAGTATATCCGGCTGATGCCCGATCAGGCGGGTCTGACGGAGGAAAAGCTCGCCGCGGTGGACAGCGAACTCCTCATGAAACGGGAGGACGGAGCCTATTGGGTTTTCGATTATCTCTACGGCGACGGCTGGACCGGAGAGGACGCGCTTGCCTGCCTGGCGATCGGTCCGGGCGAGCTCGCGGCGGTCGACGTTTTCCAAAAGAGCGGAAACACTTTCGAGGGCACCCTCACCGATCCTGACGCGCTCACCGCCCTCTATGACGCGATCGCACAGTCGGACGTCATGACGCGCACCCGCTGGGCCGATGAGATCGGATGGTCCGAAAAGTCCGGGACGGAAGAGGGCTACGCATCGGAAAGGATCCTCGAGCTGACCGGAAGGTACGGGAAGGTCGCCCGCATGATCTTCTTTCCCCACTCAGATCTTTTGTGGCTGGGGGATTCGGCAATCGCGCTGGATCGGGGAGAGGGGGAAGAACTGCTCGGACTGCTCGAGGACGCCCTCGGTCCTGAGGATCCCGCGCCCAAAGAGAATACCGACGCCCTGCCCCAACCCTCCGACGGGATGTGGGATAAATTCGTCGGCGGACACTACGACCCGAACAGCTGGATGAACGCCGCCTATGCCCGCCGCCGGATCGATCTCGACCGCAACGGACGGGACGAGCTCGTCGTCTACCGCTGTCCCGCGGAGTCCGGCTATCCCCTCGATATTTACGAGTGGGATCCGTCGAAGGGGGAGATCCGCGCGTTCTCCACGGCGGTGAAGGACGTCCCGGCTTCCCTCAACGCGCTCCCGGGCGGGACCTTCACGGCGGAGATCGGCGGACACGACATCGACAAGCCCGACGGGTTCTACGGGGATTTCTTCTCCGTCAACGGGCAGACCTATCTGATCTCGCAGGTTTCCTCCGAATTTTACAAAAAGATCGAATGCTATGCCTTTTCGAATGTGCGCGGCTCTCTTGCGGCGGCGAAGATCTTCTCGGCGGAGCGGTTCGGGGAATGGTACTACGACGAAAACCGCCGGAACACCGCCGAAATCAACGGGGAAGCGATCCCCTACGACAGCTTCGGCGACGCCCTTCTCGACTGGCGGAGCAGCTGGAACAATGTTCCCGGAGGCGGGGATATCATCATCTGGTCCGAACCCCTCTGGAGCGAGGAGGAAATGTCCGGCTGGCCGGTCGCGTGGCATCCGCCGCTTTCCGAAGAGGACGGGACCGGAGAAATCTGGACCACGCTCGACGGACTGTTCACTCTGATGATCCCCGCCGGATGGGAGGAGGAGATATTCATCACCCCCGGCGCGTGGACGGAGAGTGGGGATCTTTGGATCGACTTCTACGACCGGCGGGACTACGAGGGCGAGAACGGCTGGGGAGCCGGACTGCTCGGCAGCCTTGTGCTGTACGCCCACCGCCTCGACCGGATGTACCCGACCAACCATCAGGAACTGAAAACGGTGACCTACCCCGACGGCAGGGTCTTCGATCTCACGCTGGTCTACCCCGGGGACATCCAGTGCTCGCCGACGAACGCGGGACACTACGATTACGAACTCACCCGGTTCCGCAAAGCCGCGCGGACCGTCGAATTCCCAGAGGGGTGCGAAACCTCCCTCGCCCCGGAGAGAGCGGCTCTGTTTCTGGCGGATCAGCTGAAAACCGCGTATGAGAACGTCTTCGGTCCCTTCGAGCCGCTGGGCACGGATCCATCCCCCGCCGAGAACGAAGTCTGGCTGCGGTACGCCATTACCCGCCTGACGGTCTCCGACGGACGCTTCACCGGGGCATGGGAGGACGACGAATTCTACTGGTTCCCGGTCCTCGGGAATTTCGCCGTTGACAAGAAGGGCGGGGGGATCTACCGGACCTATGAGAAAGAGGGAACCGTCTCCGGCGCCATCCGGTTCGTCCCCTTCGATCCCTACGATCCGAACGCCTTCGCGCTGCTCGGAAACACGGAATCCGAAGCGCCGTCCGACGGACCGCCCAAAGGACAGACCGAAGACGGGACGCTCTGGACCTCCCCCACCGGCCTGTTCTCGCTGGATCTGCCGGAAGGATTCCTCGACGCGGTCGAAATCCGGACGGAGGAACAGTGGAACGGCGGATTTGCGGATCCGGAGTACTGGGCCACCTTCATTTTGAAGGATCCGGGGGACTTTGACGGGGTTCTCGGTTCGCTGGTCCTGTACCCCCATCAGCTCGAACGGTATTACCTGACGGGCAGGCAGGAGTATTCCAGCCTGACCTTCGCGGACGGGGGGAGCTTTGAATACGTGCTGGTCCTCCCGGAAGACCCGGCGCGCGACCATCCGTGGTATCCTCTGGGTATCGCCGCCCACTATCTCAGTCAGCTGCGCACCGCGGCGGCGTCGGCGAAGTTCCCGGAGGGCACCCGCGTGACGGTCTCGCCCGGGAATGCGGCGGATATGCTCGCGGCAGAGCTGATCAAGGCCTACGTCAACACCTACGGACACGAGCCGGATTTGAGCATTGCCGAAGACCCCTCCCCCTGCCCGGACGAGGAATACCTCTGCTACGCGATCAACCGGATCCTGACGGGGACCCTCGGGGCGAAGGGCGCGTGGGAGGACGAAAACTACTACTGGTACCCCGTGATCTTCCCCTTCGCCGTGGAAAAGGAAACCGGCGCGATCTACAAGGTTTACAACGGCCTCGAAACGGTCTTTTATCCCTTCGATCCCTACGCCCCGGACGCGCTGGGCTTCGCCGGGTGAACATCCGCGGAAAAAACGAAAACCGCTCGGGGAGCCGGAAAACGGTTCCTTCGAACGGTTTTTTGTCTGTCTCATGGGCCGGGCGGCACGGCGTTCATCTTTTGCCTGTCCCTTTTGCCCGGCACCGCTGTTCCCAGTCGGCGAAACGGGGATCGGCGGTCATTTCCCGGCGGACCTCCGAGGGATCGGGATTGCACCACATGGGCCAGCAGTCCGGGAGATTCTCCGCGAGGGAGCCGGATTCCGGGAAGCGGTCGGTCTTCGGCTCGGCCCGGGAGAGCAGAGGGGCGGAATAGCGGTAGCCGGGATCGGCGGCGAACCGGTCGTAGGCTTCGGCGTCCGCGAGGGCTTCGTCGAGGGCGGCAAAGGCTTCGTCACGCCGTCCGTACTGCCATTCCAGCCGGGAGAGGTAGAGGTTCAGATAGGCCCGTTCCCGGTGATAGATCCCGAGCCGCCCGTCGTCCGCCAGAAGATCGAAGAGCGCGATGGCTCCGCGGACCTTTTCGGCGGGCATCGGGGTGGAAAAATGGCGGATGTTGTTCACGAGGGCGTAGACCAGAAGCTCCGCGAACTGATAGGCAAGCTCCAGCAGGGCTTCTCCGAGGGGACCGGCCTGATCCGCTCCGAACACGGCTTCGGTCCGCGCGATCTCCCGGCAGCGGGCGAGCGGGGGCAGGGTTCCGGCGTGGGCGAGGGCCTTGTCCGATTCCCCGACGAGGCGTTCCATGCGGATCAGCTCGCAGAGAGCCTCGGAACGGATCTCCATGCGCCCGGCCTTTTCCGCGAGTTCCGCGCAGAGTTTGCTGCATTCGCCCCAATAGGGATTTTCGCGGTGGCGGTCGAAGTCGTACCGGATGAAGCCGTCCCCGCCGTAGCTCATCCACTCCTTATGCCGCATCCAGCCCATCCGGGAGAGGATCCGCGCGAGAGCCATCGTCAGCCTCTCTTCCCCGGGGAATTCCGCCAGCCCTTCCCGGAGCATCGCTGCGCACCGGTCGAGGGTCACGTCGCCGTATTCGTTCTGCCATGCCAGCCGGTCGCTCTCGTCCAGCAGTTCCGCGACGCGCCGTTCCCGGTCCCCGTCGTACCCGAACAGACTGTCGAGGGTCACGCCGAAGCAGTTCGCGAGCCGGGGCAGGGTCTCGGTGTCCGGGTAGCCCGCGGCGGATTCCCAGCGGCTGACTGCCTGCGGACTGACCCCGAGCCGATCCGCAAGCTCCTCCTGCGTCAGATCCGCCGAACGCCGCAGTTCCCGGATCCGTTCTCCGATTTTCAGTTCCATGTTCTTTCCTCCTCATAACGGTTTTCATCGGAGTCCGCGGGGCCCCTCTGCTTCCTTCCGACGCAGTCAGTATACCACCGGCAGAAGCCCGGCGCAAGAACGGAAACGTGGACCGGACCGCACGAATCATGGAAAAAAACACGGATCGGAGAGTCCCCTTCGCCCCAACCGCTGGACCGGCAGGAAAGCAGGATCCGAAAAACAGAAAAAATATATCGAAAAACGATAAAAACCTATTGACAAACACTCGGCAATGTGGTATCATGTCCCCGGAGCGGAGAACAGGACTTCTCCGCGGAAAGGAATTTCATCATGACGCAGAAAAACTTTGCGGGACTGCTCAAGGCCGCCGTCGTGCTAGCCTTCCTGTGCTGCGCGGCGATTTACGCGCTCTATGTCCCCGCCGTCGCGAACGATGCCCGGGACGCCGCCGCCGAATACTCCGCGCTCTACTGGCCGGCCCTCGTCTTCGTCGAGCTGACCGCAGTGCCGATCCTCTGGGCTCTCGTCCTCGCGTGGCTCGTGGCCTCGGAGATCGGGCGGAACAACTCCTTCTGCCGGGCCAACGCCGCGAGACTGAAAATCATCTCCCTGCTCGCTCTCGCGGACGTCGCCTATTTCTGGCTCGGGATCCTCGTCTTCTGGTTCGGATTCAACGCGAAGTCCGGGCCGATGCTTCTGCTCTCGGTGATGGTGGGCACCGCCGGGATCATCTTCGCGGTGTGCGCCGGGGCCCTGTCCCACCTGACCCTCAAGGCGGCGGCTCTCCGGGAAGAAAACGACCTGACGGTGTGAGGTGCGAAATGATCATTGTCAATCTCGACGTGATGCTGGCAAAGCGGAAAATGAGCCTCACCGAGCTCTCGGAGAAGGTGGGCATCACGCAGGCGAATCTCTCCATCCTCAAAAACGGCCGCGCCAAAGCTGTGCGCTTCGAAACCCTCGACCGGATCTGCCGCGTCCTCGACTGCCAGCCCGGGGATATCCTCGAATGGAGACAGGATGAGGAGTGACCGGTCCCCCACTCACCCCTTCTGCGCTTCGAGGGTCTCCCACATGGCGATCACATTTTCGGGCAGGGCGTCCCCCGGGATGTCGTGGGTCGGAGCCGCGATCAGGCCTCCGCGGGGGAAGGCGGCGAGCAGATCCCGCGTCACCTGCCGGATCTCCTCCGGGGTTTTGAAGGGCAGATCCCGCTGGGTGCTGATGCCTCCCCAGATCGCGATCCGGCCGTCGATCTTCTCCGCGTAGCTGTACCCGTAGATCTCCGGCTGGAAGGTGTTGTAGACGTTCAGCCCGATTTCATAAAGGTCGTCCATCACCTCGCGGATGTCGCCGCAGGAGTGCTGCAGAACGGCTTTCCCGGCCCGGCGGACCCTCCCGTACATCTTTTCGAGGCAGGGGAGGATGAAAGTCCGCCAGCATTTCGGACCCATAATGAGCCCCCTCTGCTGCCCCCAGTCATCCCCGAAATAAAACCCGTCGAAATCGGATTCCAGCGCGAGATCGATCAGAGCGAGATTCCGCGCTGTTATTTTTTCAAGCAGATCGTGGACGAACTCCGGCTCCGCCATCATGTCGCATAGGAGGTTTTCCATCCCCCGGAGGGTCCAGGCCCGCTCGAACAGCGAAAACCCGATCCCCGCCACCCGGAACCGGTCCCCCGCCTCTTCGTTCAGCCGCTTCATCTGCCCCCGGATGAAGGCGGCGTCCACCGGCGGGAGCTCGACGGGATCGGATGGGTCTTCGATGCGGTACTTCTCCACGACGCCGATATCCTTGTCCGCGCCGGATTTGTTCCACACGACGCCGTACTCGTCGACGGAACGCTCGTTTCCGAGATCCCGCTGGGGTTTGGTCAGGTCGATCTGACAGAGATGGTTGTCGATCTTCGGGAAGAACTCCTCCCCGGCATAATTCCGCATTTTCTCGCGCATCTGTCCGGTGAAATTGATCTGGTAGGGCGTGAAGTCCGGCTTCTCAAACCGGATCGCGGCTTTCACGCGGTCTCGTCTGGTCATGGCCGCTCCTTTCTGCGTTCCCTTCGTTTCCGATCCCAGTATACCGCATCGGGCGGCGGATTGCAAGCCGTTCGGGCCGATTCCTCCGGGATTCTTCCGTCCGCGCGGAAAGGAGGACGATTTTTTCATCCCATGGGATTTATTTTTCATTTGGGGCTTGCAATGGGGGAAAAAACATGGTATAATAAACTGCTAAACAAGATCCGAATGACGGAATGTCCAGGATGATTTTCCCCTTTTTCTTTTCCCTCCCCGCCCGGTTCACGCGGATCGGAAGCGCGGTCCGGAGGAGAAAGACGGAGATCGCCCGGCCTCATGCGGATCCCGTCCGAACCCCCAGTCAAAATTCATTTTTACAGAAAGGAACCAACATGAAAAAACTGCTCTCCCTCGTCTGCGCCGTTCTGATGGTGGCTACCATGATCGTTCCCGCCTTCGCGGTCGAGATCATCGGTCAGGTGCTTTCCACCGACATCCGCGCTTACATCAACGGCGCCGAGATCCCGGCCTACAACATCGACGGCAGACTCGCGATCGTCGTCTCCGACCTGAACAACTACGGGTTCACGACGATTTACAACAACAATACGCGCAGATCTTCCGTGACCCGCAACTACTATGCCTCCGGCAATTTCGTCTCCGTTCCCTCGAAGGCTTCCGGCCTTCCGATCGGAGCCCGCGTCATGGACGTGTACAAGAGCGACATCACCGTCGATCTGGACGGCCGCGTCGTTCCCGCCTGCAACGTGGACAACCGCATGGCGATCTATTTCTCCGATCTCCAGGGCTACGGTTCCTACACCTATGACAACAGCACCCGTACCTCCAAGATCGTCCTCTCCGGTTCCGGCAGCACAGGCACAGGCTCCGGCTCCGGTGCCGGCATCATCAACTACGTCGAGAACTTCAAGCTCGTGAAGAGCCCCGCGGACTATCAGCTGAGATCCGAGTCCGAAAAGGTCTCCTTCACCGTGCAGATCTCCGGCGGCACCGCTCCCTACACCTATAAGTGGTTCATCGAAAAGGACACCGAGACCTCCACGCAGTCCGCGACCCTGCAGAATACCTCCAGCACCTTCAACGTGCCCTTTACCGCCTCGTCCTTCAATAACACGAAGACCATCCGCATCTACGCCGAAGTGACGGATTCCACCGGCGCGAAGGTCACCTCCGCGAAGGCCACCGTCAAACCGGTCGCCGAGAGCTACGAGGCTATGAAGATCACGAAGCAGCCCGTCGCTTATCAGATGAAGTCCGCAAACGACACCAACGCCACCTTCACCGTGGAGATCTCCGGCGGCAAGGCTCCCTACACCTACAAGTGGATCGAGGAAGTGGACGGATACACCGGATGGGCGTACACCAAGAGCGCTTCCGATAAGAAGAACACCTTCACCGTGGACGACGGCCCGGCCCTCTTCCGTTCCTACAGGACCGTCAAGCTGTACTGCGAAATCACCGACGCCAACAACAGCAAGGTGACCTCCAACAAGGTGGAACTGAAGCCCTACGCGGAGACCCTCAGGATCACGAAGCAGCCCCAGGATATCACCGTTTCCAGTTCCACCACGACCGGCTCCTTCACCGTCACCGTCTCCGGCGGCACCGCTCCCTACACCTACGACTGGCACATCGAAGAGGGACGTTACCACACGGCCTTCGCGTCCTACTCCACCACCAAGACCTCCGACACCCTCACCCTGGAAGCCTATGATCTGAACCGCTGGGCACAGTCCACCTCCACCATCTACGCGGTCTGCGAGATCACCGACGCCTCCGGCAAGACCGTCACCTCCGAAAAGGCGAAGATCAACTACAAGCTGGCCGCCGCTCTGCAGATCGTGTCCCAGACGAGGGATACCGTCATGAAGGACAGAAACGAGACCCTGCCCTTCACGGTCACCGTCTCCGGCGGCACGGCTCCCTACTCCTACGACTGGTACTTCATCGATACGAGAAACCGTCCCACCTACTTCCTCTCGAACACTTCGAGCAAGACGTCGGATACCATCAATCTCGACCGGATCGACCTGAGAGACTTCATTGATACCTATGAGTACATCTGGATCATCTGCGAAGTCACCGACGCGAACCGTCAGGAAGTGTCTTCCAGACAGATCAAGCTGACCTTCCCCACCGCATCTTCGCAGCTCTCCATCAAGACTCAGCCGAAAGCCGCGAGAGCGGACGCCGAAGGTTGGGCCAACTTCTCCGTTGAAGTCACGGGCGGTAAAGCTCCCTACACGTATGACTGGTATGTCGATGTCAGCGGCTACGTTGAATTGGCAGCTACGGAAACGACCAGAAACACCTTCACCGTTATGGACATCCTGACGGATTACTACCCGGTATACACGAGCAATGTTCAGGTCTACTGTGTCATCACCGACGCGATCGGACAGAGCGTCACAACGAAGAGGGTTCAGATCCAGTGAGCCTTCAAGATAACAGACAACGCTGAAAAACCGTTGCGGAGCGGCCCGTATCCTCACCGATGCGGGCTGTTCCATAAGAAAAGAGCGGAATTCGAAACTCCGCTCTTTTTTCGTGCTTCCGGGAGACGTCCCCCCGGCGTTTCATTCCAGGCTGCTGTTTGCGACGATCACGTCCTGCGCCCAGCGGGCCCATTCGATCTCCACGCCGATATCGTGGTAGGTCGGGTAGTCCTTCGCGATCCAGCCGCCGCCGACGGAGCGGAAGAGCTCGCACATCCGGAGCGCCCGGGACTCGATGAACTCCCGGTCCCCCGTCGGAAGGACTTTCTGGATATCCACGGGAGAATGGAAGGACACCCGGGAGGCGAACTCGTTCACGAGGGTCTCCGTCGGATAGACGTCCGGCTGGTCGAACTGGAACACGTCGATCCCCGCGTCGATCAGATCCTCCATCAGCCCGTAGTCGTTCCCGCAGGAGTGGAGGAAGACCGCCATCCCGGCCTCGTGCGCCGCGTTCGCCACCTTGTGATAGGCCGGCTTGAACAGTTCCCGGAAGGAGGCGGGGGACATGAAGGTCGTCTCCTGGGTCCCGAGGTCGTCCCCGAAGAACCAGGCGTCGATCCCGCATCCCGCGATGCTTTTGATGATCTGCGCCTCGTGCTCCGCCAGCATGTCGACAAAGCCCGCGACGGTCTCGGGATCGGTGATGGTGTCCATCAGGGCGTTCGCGATAAGGCGGGCGTCCCGCAGGACCGAGAAGAGGGAGGACCCGCCGCCGAGGACGTATTTTTCATGATGCGGAAGATCCAGGGTGAGCAGGTATTCGCGGAAGGTCGGATCGAATTCGGGCATCGGGAACTCGTAGTCGTCCCAGTCCTGGATCGCCCCGCGGATGCACTCGCCCTTGGTCTTCCCGTTGAACCGGCCGTAGATGTTGCCGTACATGTCCCGCCGGACTTCTCCCCGGAATCCCGTCAGTTCTTTCAGTTCCTCCCAGTCGCCCCACGCGTCGTAGGGATTCGGAGGGAGGTTGACGTACCGCCGGGTCCCGACCCAGGTGAAGTCCGAGAGGGTGTGGAAGTCGTATCCGAACCGGGGGGGATCGTCGTGGGCGACAAGACGCCGGATGATTTCTTTGGATGTCATCGAATACCTCTGCCGCGCGGCTTCGGCTTTTCTTTCCCGTCACGGACGCCGCCGTTTTTTGTCCGTTCGGACGCGCAGGCATGAGAACAGCCGTTCAGAACGCCTTGGTGACCGTCATTTCAACGGTCGTGCCGACGATGCCGACGCTGACGTCGTCCGCGAGATTCGCAATGACGGATTTTTCGAGCTCGTCCCAGCGTTCCTCCGCCGTGCGCCCGTCCTTTCCGCTCCCCGGCTCGACGAAGCGGTCGAACAGGTCCCGGAGCTTGCCCGTCACGCCCTTCGCCGCGGAGTTTTCCCCGCTCGTGGACGCGGCGAGGAGCTTTTTCCGCATGTCGGCGTTCATGGGGGTGTCCACCCGCAGATGCAGGGCGAAGACGCCGTTTTCCTCTTCGATCCAGAAATCTCCTTCACTCTTGTCCGTCAGAAACCGCATCATGCCGATCATCTCCTCGGTCAGAAGCCGCAGTTTCAGCGTGCCTCTCGGACCGAGGTCCCGGAACCGCGCGGCAGCCTCCGCCTGATCGAGCGCGTCGTCGAAGCCGAAACCTTCGTTTGTGACGTAGATGGAGTCCGTTCTCATCGTACTGCCTCCCGGATGAAAAATCAGGTTCTCAAATTCTTCACGCAGTATTATACCGTATCCGCGCCGGGAAGTCAAGGCATACGGGCGAGAACTCCGCGGCAAATGACCGCACCGGAGGGGAAAACGGACGCCCGCTCCCGTCCTCCGTCTGCTTACTGCCCGTCCCGGGCGAATTCGCTCAGCGGCAGCGCGCTCCACGCGTGGCAGTCGCTCCGGGGATCGTAGGGCGTCTCCGGGAAGGTGGTGCAGTGCAGGTCGATGAAGTCCTGCCACGGCTGCCAGAGATCCGCGGTCTTTTCGTACATCCCCGCTGCTTCGAGGGCCCGGAACAGATAATAGCCCTGCATGAAGCTGCACTGGACGAGGCTCTTGTCCGCGAGGGTCTTCTCCATGATCGCCCGGGCCTTCTCCCCCGTCGCCAGCCCGGAGAGGACCGCGTAGATCTGGGCGTGCTGGCTGTATTCCTCCGTGAAAGGCCCTTCCTTGTAAAGGCCTTTTTCTTCGTCCCAGCAGCGTTCCTCCACCAGCCGGAGCAGCTTTTCGCATTCCGTCCCGTAATACGCCGCGAGATCCCCCCGGCTGTACCGCGGAAGCAGGCGGATCAGACTTTTCGCCGCGTAGACGAAGAAGAGGTTCTGGAGCGCGCTTTCCCCGTCCCTTGCGGCGTTCGGCGAGCAGGCTCCGCGGTTCGACCATTCCCGCGTCCAGTCGAAGTAGTCCCAGTACCCCTGGGGCGCGAGGAGTCCGCTTTCCGTGCGCTTCGAGAGGAAGGTCTCGACGATCCGCTCGGCGGTGGGGATGAAGGGCCGGACGAACTCCGCGTCCCCGGTCCGGTTCACGTAATCCTCCAGCATCATCACGAACCACAGGGCGAAGGCCGGGATCGTCTGCTCGTCCCGGGAGGGGAAGCGGGACTGGGTCAGCCCGGTGGTCATCATGGACTGGGCGAAGAGCCGGATGCCCTGACGGGGGAGATCCAGCTCGTCCGTCGCGGCATAGGTGAAGAGCATTTCAAGCCGGGTGTCGCAGGCGTACATGAGCTGTTCGTAATAGGGGCAGTCCTCGTAGGTGTCGTGGGCGCAGAGCCGGAGGGTCCGGAAGGCCACGTCGTAGAGTTTTTCCTTTTTCGGATCCCTGAAGACCGGCTTTTTCGTGTTCTTCAGGGGATACATCGTATCGACAGAGGGCTGGGGCAGGACGGTGAGGGCCTCGTCCTTCGTCTCGATATCCACCTTCACAAACCGGAAGGTGCGGAAGCGGAAGGGCTCGTAGACCGTGTCCCCGCCGACGGTGTAATAGTCGCGGACCCCGTGGATGGTCCCGCTCGCGTCGTCCCGCACTCCCTTGTATTCCCGGCCGTTCTCGTCCTTCCGGTAGTAGCTCTCGGCGTAGGTGAGGGTGACGCGGCTCCCTTTCCCGCCCGAAAATCCGATGCGGAAATAGGCGGTGGTCAGTTCCCCGGCGTCGAGCACGAAGCTGTCCCTGGAGTTCGCCGGTACGGTCCTCTCCGTCCATCCGGGGATCCGCCGTTCAGCCCGTTCGAGGAGGGCGATGGGCCGGGGCTCGAAGCGTTTGCTCTTCCGCTCCCCCCAGGGGTTGTACTGCGTGAAGCTCCCGTATCCGGCGGGCTTCATGGAACCCTCGTCCCAGTCCGGCTTGAAGAAGGGATTTTCGAGGGCCACAGCGCCTTTTACGTCCTCGTTCGCTCCCAGCAGGAAGAGATCTTCCGCGTTGAATCCCTGACCGGCGTCCGGCCACACGCGCCAGTTCGCGGGATCGCCGGGATCGACGCCGAAGTCCCCGGCAAGGCAGACGCCCGGTCCGTCGCTGTCCCCGTAGCAGTAGTTGGGTCCCTGGGAGCGGGGATCCTCCGGCACCGGCTTCTCGGGATAGGAGAAGACCTGAAACACGAGGCGGTTTTCCCCCTCTTTCAGTTCTGCGGAAATGTCGATGGTGTCGACGTAGGCGATCTCCCGCATGCTCCGGCAGGGACCGAAGAGCACGCTTTTTCCGTTGACGAAGAGCTTGAACTGGCTCTTGCCGGTCACCTCGACGGGAAACGCGGCGGGGCGGCTATCGAGGGAGAAGCGGAACCCGAACCACACCGGGCAGATCTCGCGGGCGGGGTCCAGTCCCACATCCGCAAGCACGCCCGGAGCGGGGGCGATGAAGTGGTATTTTTCGGGGCGGAAAGGCATGACGAATCCTCCTGAATCGTTCTGCGGAGGCGTACCGGCGGGATCCGAAATCAGTCCCGTACCCGGTGCGTTTCCGGCTCTGGCTGTATTGTACCATATCCCGGGGCGGAGCGCAAGGGAGGACGGCCGATTCCGCCCGAAAAAGAGCGGGATCTTTTCGCCGGGAAGTCCGTTTTCCGCCGCCGGGACCTTCAAAATGGTTGAAATCGGGCGAAAGGTATGGTATAATCTAAAATAGAACCGGTATGACCGAAACAGGAAAGGCGATAACAAATGTCAGATCAGGAACAGAGCGTCTTTCGGAAAAAAACGCTGGACCGGATCTCCTCGCCGGAACAGCTGACGGACTATCTCCGCGTGACGAACCCCGGGATCTGGGCCGTCCTCGCCGCGGTGCTCCTTCTCCTCGGGGGGATCTTCGCCTGGGCCGCGGTGGGCACCCTCGAGACGACGGCGGATGCGGCGGTGATCGTGAACGGCCACACGGCGCAGATCGTCGCAAACGGAGCCGCCCCCATCGAAGCCGGCATGACCCTGCGCGTCCTCGGAAAGGAATACGTGATCGCGTCCGCGGAGGCCGACGAATACGGCAGAACGACCGGCACGGCGGAGGTGGAGCTCCCCGACGGGACCTACGAGGGCAGAGTCGTCACGGACAGCACCCGGCCCCTCGACTTTTTGCTGGCGAGCAGGTGAGCCGGAAATGAGCGGAAAGAAAATCAAGCCGACCCTCAAAAAGGGCGTCGCGAAGGTCCCCGTGGTCATGCAGCTGGAAGCCCTCGAATGCGGGGCGGCGGCTCTGTGCATGGTCATGGCCTACTACGGCAAATGGGTGCCTCTGGAACAGGCGCGGCTGGACTGCGGCGTCTCCCGCGACGGATCGAAGGCGAAAAACATCTATCTCGCGGCGGAGCACTACGGCTTTCAGGTCAAGGCCTTCCGCATGAGCCCGGAATCTTTGCGCGAGGACGGACAGTTTCCCTGCATCATCCACTGGAACATGAACCACTTCGTCGTGCTGGACGGATTCCGGGGAAAGCAGGTCTATCTGAACGACCCCGCCCGGGGTACGGTGAAGGTGAGTTTTGAGGAATTCGACCGCTCCTTCACCGGCGTGGTGATCATCCCGACCCCCTCCGAGAATTTCGAGGCGGGCGGCGAGCGGCGGAGCACCGCGGAATTCGCGAAGAAGCGGCTGGTCGGAGCGGGGGCGGCCGTGGCGTTCGTGATGCTGACCACCGCGATCAGCTATCTCTTCGGCATCTCGAACTCCGTCACCTCCCGGATCTTCATGGACCGGCTGCTCACGGGGATCAACCCGGAGTGGCTTTATCCCTTCCTCATCGTGCTCGGCATCCTCGCCCTGATCCAGCTGACCGTGACATGGGCGCAGGCGGTCTATTCCCTGAAAATCAACGGCAAGATGGCGGTGATCGGAAGCACGTCCTATATGTGGAAGGTGCTGAGGCTCCCGATGGAATTCTTCTCTCAGCGTCTGGCGGGAGATATCCAGTCGCGGTCCGGGATGAACGCCTCCATCGCCGGGACCCTCGTGAATACCTTCGCGCCGCTGCTTCTGAACACCGTCATGATGGGGTTCTACCTCGTCCTGATGCTGAGGCAGAGCCCCATGCTCACCCTGATCGGATTTGTCACCCTGATCCTCAACATCGTCATGTCCCGGGTGATCTCGGCGCGGCGGATCAACATCACCCGGGTCCAGATGCGCGACGTGGGCAGGCTGGAGGCGGCCGCCGTCACCGGCATCGAAATGATCGAGACAATCAAGTCCAGCGGCGCGGAGAACGGCTTTTTCCAGAAATGGGCGGGCTATCAGGCCTCCGTGAACGCCCAGGACGTCAAGGCGGCGAAGACCAATCTCTACCTCGGCATGATCCCGGCGTTCTTCTCGGCGGCGGCGAACTGCGCGGTGCTCTCCGCGGGCGTCTGGCTGACCATGGAAGGACGGTTCAGCCTCGGCGCGGTCCTGATGTTCCAGGGGTTCCTCAGTTCCTTCATGTCCCCCGCCATGACCCTCGTGAACGCGGGACAGACCATCCAGGAAATGCGGACCCAGATGGAGCGCGTCGAGGATGTGATGGAATATCCGGAGGACGAAAACGTCGCGGGGAACGATCCCGAAACCGCCGATCTCTCCAAACTGCGCGGGAACGTGGAGATGAAGAACGTCACCTTCGGCTATTCCCGCCTCGAAGAACCGCTCATCGAAAACTTCTCCCTCACCCTCAGAACCGGGCAGCGCGTAGCCCTCGTCGGCGCGTCCGGCTGCGGCAAATCCACCGTCTCCAAGCTCATCTCCGGGCTCTATCAGCCGTGGAGCGGGGAGATCCTCTTCGACGGGAAGCCGCGGAAGGCCTATCCCCGGGAGGTCATGGTCGGTTCGCTGGCGGTCGTCGATCAGGATATCATCCTCTTCGAGGACACCGTGGCGAACAACATCAAGATGTGGGACGACTCCATCGAGGACTTCGAAATGATCCTCGCGGCGCGGGACGCCCGTCTTCACGACGATATCATGAAGCTCCCCGGCGGTTATCAGCACAGGCTCACAAGCGGCGGGAAGAACCTCTCCGGCGGCCAGCGTCAAAGAATGGAGATCGCCCGCGTCCTCGCGCAGGATCCCACCGTCATCATCCTCGACGAAGCCACCTCCGCCCTCGACGCCAAGACTGAATTCGAAGTCGTCAACGCCATCCGGGACCGCGGCATCACCTGCATCGTCATCGCCCACCGCCTCTCCACCGTACGCGACTGCGACGAGATCATCGTTCTGGACCGCGGAAAGGTAGCGGAACGGGGCACGCACAAAGAACTGATGGCGAAGAACGGGATCTACGCCGAATTAGTTGCTAGTGAATAGAAGCTAGCGGTTAGTAGCTATTAGGAGGACTTGTGGGTTATCAGGATTTGCTTGTCTGGCAGAAGGCGATGGATCTTGTCGAAGAGATTTATCGTGTGGTCAAACTTTTGCCGCGGGAAGAGCTTTACGCGCTTTCCAGCCAGATGCGCAGAGCGGCAGTATCGATCCCGTCCAATATAGCGGAAGGGCAGTCAAGAATTACCAAGAAAGACTTTGCAGGCTTTCTCGCAATCGCACGGGGCTCCAATGCAGAACGGAGGACGCAATGTCTGATCTGCATCAGATTGGGATATATCCCTGAGCAGGAAATGAAAAGGAGTCTTGCTCTCTCTGATGAAATTGGGAAAATGCTGAGTTCCATGCTCGGAAAAATGAATGCTCCCTGATCACCGGATCGTCTCTTCTGACAACTGGCTGCTAACGACTAACAACTAAACCGGAGGTTTTCATGGGTTGGTTTGAAAGCCAAATCGAACAACGGCGCAAAAACGACGATCAGCTCCTCGAGGATTCCTTTGTCCGGATCGCCGGGGTGGTGCTCGGCCAGCGCACCGCGGAGAAGATCGGGGACGCGCGGATCATCACGAAGAGCGCCATCGACGAGATCCTGAAATACTACCATTTCAAGCCCGCAGAGATCCCGGACGGCATCCGGGAGGAAGAACAGCTCGATTACTGCCTGCGGCCCCACGGTCTGATGCGCCGCACCGTCGAGCTGACGGAGGGCTGGTACAGGGACGCCTACGGGCCGATCCTCGCCTATACGAAAGACGAAGGACTGCCCTGCGCCCTGCTCCCCGGTACTCTTTCGGGATACAGCTATACCGACCCGAAGACGGGGGAGAGGGTGAAGATCGGCAAAAAGACCGCCGCCCGCTTTGAGACGGAGGCTTTCTGCTTCTACCGTCCCCTGCCCCAGAAGCAGCTGGGCATCCCGGACCTTCTTCTGTACATGAAGCGGTGCGTGACCCTGAGCGACGTGATCCTGATCCTCGCGGCGACTTTGGCCGTGACGTTCGTCGGATTCGTCATGCCCCGGCTCATCAAAGCCCTGACCGGACCGGTGCTGGCGAGCAGACGCGCCGACGCACTGATCGGAGTCACCGTCGCCATGTTCTGCGTGTCCCTGTCCTCCCAGCTGATTTCCAGCGTGAAGGGGATGATCCAGTCCCGGCTGGGAGCCAAGACCGCCCTGGGCGTGCAGGCGTCCATGATGATGCGGCTTTTGTCCCTCCCGGCGAGCTTCTTCCGCAGATACAGCCCGGGGGAACTGAAAAGCCGGTCCCTGTCGGTGAATCAGCTCTGCAGCCTTCTCTTCGGCATCGTCATGAACACGGGACTCACCTCCCTCACCTCGCTGTTGTATGTGACGCAGATCTTCCGGTTCGCGCCGTCATTGGTGATCCCCTCCCTCGTCATCGTGGCGGTGACGGTGGGATTCTCGATCCTCACGACGGTCACCCAGATCCGCATCAACAAGCTGCACATGGAGTACAGCGCGAAGGAATCCGGCATGAGCTACGGGATGATCACCGGCGTGCAGAAGATCAAGCTGGCGGGGGCGGAAAAGCGCCTCTTCGCCAAGTGGCTGGATCTGTACGCCGAAGGAGCGGAGCTGACCTACAATCCCCCCGCCTTCATCAAGCTCAACGCCGTGTTCTCTACCGCCATCACCCTCGTGTCGAATATCGTCATGTACATCCTCGCGGTGAAGAGCGGGATCGGGCAGTCCTCGTATTTCGCCTTTACCTCGGCCTACGGGATGCTGATGGGCGCGTTCATGTCCGTCTCCGACACGGCGCTCTCCGCGGCGAGGATCCGGCCCATCCTCGAAATGGCGGAGCCCTTCCTCAAGACCGAGCCGGAGACCTCGGAGGGGAAGGAGATCGTCACCCGCCTCTCCGGGAGCGTCGAGATGGACCATGTGAGCTTCCGGTACGCGGAGGACGCGTCGTATATCCTGAACGATCTCTCCCTCAAGATCAGACCCGGCGAATACGTCGCGCTGGTCGGACGGACGGGATGCGGCAAATCCACCCTCGTGCGCCTGCTTCTGGGATTTGAAAAGCCCGAGAAAGGAGCGGTCTTCTACGACGGCAGGAACATCGAAAAACTCGACCTCCCCTCCCTCCGGCGCAAAATCGGCACCGTGACCCAGGACGCCAGGCTGTTTCAGGGGGATATCTTCTCGAACATCGTGATCTCGGCCCCCGAACTGAGCCAGAAAGACGCCTGGGAAGCGGCGGAGGCGGCGGGGATCGCGGACGATATCCGCGCCATGCCGATGGGGATGAACACCATCATCGCCGAAGGGCAGGGCGGGATCTCCGGCGGACAGCGTCAGCGCATCATGATCGCCCGGGCCATCGCCCCGAAGCCGAAGATCCTCATTTTCGACGAGG
>Ga0310695_10004102_pt1 | contig 27423 bp, 20 predicted proteins | sample RumenRJG_04DNA_FD_203882 | JGI IMG/M metagenome (GOLD analysis project Ga0310695, IMG submission 203882) | Bovine rumen microbial communities from Lethbridge, Alberta, Canada - RJG_04 (v2) (version 2) | ecosystem: Host-associated > Mammals > Digestive system > Stomach > Rumen | place: Canada... | reverse complement strand
GAAAAATCGACGCTCAAAGCCCATCTTTTCTGCGGCGGTGTCAATGATGCACGGGAAATCAGCGGAAACCCCAAACTTCAGGAGGCGTTTGAACTGGGGAAGAACGTTTAGCCTGGTACATTCGGCATCTTCGGCATAACGCAACCCCCGACAGTCTTGGAAGATTGCCGGGGCCTGCTGCTGGCCGCCTGCGCCAAGCAGGCCCCGGAGCCGCCGGTTCCGGAGCCGGAACTGCGCGTCTTCTTGAGAATCTTCCGTCCGAATGGGTTCGAAACAAGGGCGACAGTCAAAACGGCCTGCAGGTTTCCGATCTCACCGGGGCTGCCGACCAGAGGATGACGGCCCTTTTCCTGCCCTATGGGAATGCGGCCGAGGTGCAATCCACAGGCCTTTTCGATGCGGCTTACAGCGGCTTCTTCCTGCAATGCGAGCTTGCCGATTACCTGTACTGGTGTTTCCCCCGAAGGGGCCGTCCTTTTCTCGGAAGGAGATGCCGGCTCGGCCATCCCGGGATGCCGGCACCAAAACCGTGGCCGCTTCCCCTGTTTTTGAAGTGGAAAACGATGTCCTCAAGCCGTCATACGATGCAGCTCATGTCGCGTTGAAGGGTCTGTGGCGGCTCCCGACGAAGGAAGAGTTCAGCCTTCTGGTGAAGGGGACGACGAACTCATTCGCCGATGGCGGAATGACCTTCTCCGGAGCTGGACAGACGATGTTCCTCCCGGCAACGGGTTTTTTGAGCGCCACCACGCATGTTCAACCAGGCACTTATACCTGCTACGGTCAGCCCATCCGCCCCGTCTTCTCCATCGCTTTCTAGACACGCGGATGCTTCATCCATACGTCAATACTGCTGTAGACGGTCCATTAGTTGGACCGTCTACAGCAAAAACGGCCCAAAATGACGTAGAAGGTCCAAATGCTGGACCTTCTACGTCACTTTTCCGTTTTCAATTTTACGAAAAATACCTGTCAATGTGTTTTATTCGCGTATTCAAACATCAATAATACGACCTATGAGGATTCGATTTGTTTTAGCAGCGTTATCAGTCGCGGTCGCGGTGTCATCATGCGGCCCTGTCACGTATTCATCTTCCGAGAATCTCAATCTGAAGAGTGTACGCGAGTATGCTTTCATAGAGCCTGTGGCAGATGTCCTTTATTACGGCAGTAAGAACAAGCCCGTGTATGATTATGAACTTTCCGATGCGGCTGCTGACCTAATAACCACAATAGTGTCTTCACAGAGGTATCCGTTCTCGGAGGTCATATACATGGACTATGACGGGTCGAACCGTGAAATCCGGAAGTGGATCCAGAACATCGGTTCCGTCTCGACATCCCGACTGGACAGGGTGAGGGTCCCGAGAGATCTCCTCGATGCGATTGACCGCAGCGGTCACCGGTATGGCGTTGTCATCTTCTCTTCCGGTTACATCCGTTCCAGGGAGGCCATACGTTATGAGGAGACTCAGGAGGCCATTGGAAACGCGATTGGAGCCGCCCTTGATGCGATATTCAGCAAGAAGGACAAGGACGACGATAAAGACGGTAAAAAGAAGAAGTCGTCATACGAGACGTATTCGAATCCCGAGAACAAGACTCCTTATGACTGCAACATGTATTGTGTGGTTATAGACAACGAAAGTGATGAGATAGTCCATTATATCCATCCCGTGCCGTTCCTTGAGAAGGACCCTCTCAACGGCAGTGACATGGATACTATGCTCAGCAGGTTGCTGAGAGATTTCTGGGAATGATTTGTGCTTGGTGATCAGTTTATAGTAGTTCTTCCGCAACGGTCCTGGCGAGGTCGGAATCCGCGTTGTCGCCGCAGTATTCCCAGTACATTCCGCCCAGGAGACCGTTTTTAAGGATGTACTGGCATTTTTCTCCGATAGACCGCACATCGTCATAGCTGAAGACCAGATGCCCTTCCGCATCGGCATAGTACGGTACCCTGGCCTCCTGATCCCATAAGGCCTTGTGTCCGTTGAGCGGGGCAGCTAAGTCCTTGTAGTCCACAAAGTCTGGGTAACCGCCTTTTCCATGGCCGAAAAACGGCATTCCCATCACCATCTTGCCGGCGGGGACGCCTGCGGCAAGATGGGCTTTCACGGCTTCGTCCGAACTGAAATAGCCGGTCAGCGGGCTCCTGTAAAGGGCTGCATTGTGATACGGAGGGTCTCCCATGTCATAAGCCATCACGTTGACCCAGTCTATGTATGGGAGGATTGCAGGGAAATCGATGTGGAGGGCATTGCAGGCTGAAGCCAGGGTCAGCAGGCGATTCTGCCCGAGCGCGGCGCGCAGGTCTCGCATCAGGAGGGTGAAATTCTCGGTATCATTGGGAGAGGCTGAAATGCCGGCGTCCGGGACTGTAGGGTATTCCCAGTCGATATCGATCCCGTCCAGTCCGTATTCGGCCACCGCTGCGGCGCAGCTGGCGGCAAAGGCCTTGCGCCTCGCCTCCGTCGAGGCCATCTCGCTGAAGCGGCCGCTGCCCCATCCGCCCACGGACAGGCAGACTTTCGCGTCCTTCTTGGCCGCGACTATCCTGCGCAAACGTCCCTCATTGTCGATGCGCACCCCGTCGAAGGAATCTGTGACATGGCCGAAGGCATAGTTGATATGCGTCATCAGGGACGGGTCAGGCATCGTCTCCGTCCATGAGGTGACGTAAGCGACGACGACGCGTTCCGGTACCGGATCTTCTCCGGCATTGTTTGGCTCGGAGCAGGAGACCAGACTCAGCGGAAGCAGGCAAAACAAACGGAGCAGGGATCTTTTCATCTTTGGAACAATAAGGGTACTGATACAAATATAATGAAACAATATGGCCCGGTCAACGAAAAGCGCTTGCATTTGCGAAGGAGGGAAATAATGTGTAGATTCGTATCCGATAACCATTGCAAGGAAACAATCCACAGTCATATGAAAAAGACACGTCTTTTCAAGTCTGCAGCCATGTGCGCGTTTGCGCTGCTTTTCTGTGTTTTTGCAAATGCCCAGACTAAGGCTCCGGGCGAGCTTCTTGACAAAGCTGATTTTGAGATGGAGATCGACGGCAAGCCGGTTTCCCTCTACACCATCACGAATGGCAGGATCACCGCGCAGGTGACCAATTTTGCCGGTTACATCGTGGGGATCTACACACCAGACAAGGATGGGAACTATACCAATGTCGTCGGCCACAATGACAATATCCAGCAGTACCAGACTTTCAGCCGCAATCCCGTGGGCGCGGCCCTCGGCCGTTACGCCAACCGCATCGGGAATGCAACTTTCACCCTGGACGGTGTAAAGTACGAGGTGACGAAGAACAACGGCCAGCACACCCTTCACGGAGGGTCGAAGGGCTTCGACCACACCGTATGGGATGTGGAAAAGGTGACCGGGAGCTCGGTCGTGATGAGCTGTGTCCTCGAGGACGGGCTGGACGGATTCCCCGGGACGCTGAAGACTACCCTGACCTTCTCCATAACCGATGATGACGGTGTCGCTGTTAATTACGAAGCGACGACGGACAAGCCCACAGTCTGCAACCTGTCACACCATGTATATTTCAATCTCAACGGATTCCCGGCGGAGAACGCCCTCGACCATGTGGTCTGCATAAATGCCGATGCCATAACTGAAACGGACAACACCCTTATCCCTACTGGTAAGCTCCTGCCGGTTGAGGGTACGCCGTATGATTTCCGTAAGCCCGTCAAGCTGGGCGACCGGCAGGTCGCAGCGCCCGCCGGGCGGGGCGCCTTCGGCGGCCCCGGCGGCCCCGGCGCGCAGGCCCCTGCGATCCCTGACGGGATGGTCCGCAGCTATGACCAGAACTTCTGCTTGAACCATACCGCTGCTGACCAGGTTGAAGTCGTCGCTTCCGTCTATTCCCCGACTTCCGGACGGGTTATGGAAGTCCTCAACGACAAGCCCGGCCTCCAGTTCTTCACCGGCAACCGTTTGGCCTTCGCCATGGAGTCCCAGCTGTATCCTGATACCCTTAACAAGCCGGAATTCCCCGGCAATGCAGTCTTACGCCCCGGGGAGACCTATCACCACACGGTGATCTACCGGTTCTCTGTGAAATAATCCAGAATCGAGCACAAAAAAGCCAAATTCGTGCGCGAAACCGCCTTTTTCCGGCCTTTCGCGCACGAATTCTCTATTTTTGTGCGCCTCCGGCTCAAGCGCTTACCCTCTCTCTTTGGCCGAAGAGGTGATTGAATGGGTCAGATCAGGATACGGGTCCTGGAGCGGTAGGCGGTGTAGGCGGGTTTGTTGGCGAGTTGGCGGCTCTCCATCAGGGGAATGCTGATGAATAGGAAGAGGGCTGTCATGGCGATGGGGCCCAGGACCAGCCAGTCAAGGCCGCACAGCGAAGCGTACATAATCCAGACGCCCCACCACATGGATATCTCTCCGAAATAGTTGGGATGGCGGCCGCGCCGCCAGAGGCCGGTGTCGCAGACCCGGCCGGGGTGCGCGGCCCGGAAGCGCCGGCTCTGCGTGTCCGCGATCAGCTGGATGCTGGCGGCCGCGATGCATATCGCGAAGCCGAGCCAGGTGAGCGCGTTCACCGGCGCGTCGAGGCCGGACAGGCCGAACCCCGGCATCATGCACGCGAACACCACCAGCGTCGGCATCATGTTCAGACCGAAGAGGTTTGTGACAAAGAAAAGAGCGGGGGACTGCGCCTCACGGTACTTCGTGTAGCGCCAGTCTTCGTGCGCAAGCCCCTTGAAGGTCACTGCCCAATTGTACGTAAGGCGGATGCCCCAGTACCAGACCGCGATAAGCAGAAGCACCACCGGAAGGGTCCAGCAGCCCTTGTACATCGTAAAAGCGGTAAACATCACCGGCGGCGCGACGCTCCAGTAAGGGTCGTAAACGGAAACGTTCTCGTACACGAGACCGAACCCCCATACAATCACCGTTGCAATCACGTCCGCGGCCAGCAGCGCCCATGGCTCTCCCAGCGCGGCGCTGAGCTTGCCAAAGGCAAGTATACCGGCCGCGCCGGCAATAGCATACACCACCGCAATAATGGCCAAACTCGCAGCCTTGGAATAATCCCTCTTCATCATCTGCTCGTTTTTTCACGTCAAATATACGCTTTTTCCAGTACATCTTTGTCCGGACATCTCCGGTCTGCTATTCCCCTTGCCTGCCAATCAGACCGCCCGTACTGGATGACAAATAACTGGTCCGATGGGATAGATACGACTTGTACAGCTAAACTCCGTTAAAAAGGCGTCTCTGTGTACAGATAGTAGGCAATTCTATTGGAAACCGCTAAAATGAGAACGACTTGTACACAAAAACCTTTACAGACAGGCAAAATGGTGTACAGATCGTTCGGCGTGCATAAAGTCCCTGCCTGGCGGTGAGAATGGAACCCCGACTTGGGTGGGGGAGATTTGGATTTGAACGACAAATTATGTAATTTGCAACGTTTTAACCACACGATTGATAACCAGATAACGCCATTTCGCTTTCGATATGGACGAAGTGAAAGTAATCGAGATAAAGAAAAGCATCTTCGCGGAGAACGAAAAGGATGCCGACGAACTCCGTAAGGAGTTGAAGGATAGAGGAGTATATTTGTTGAATCTGATGTCGTCACCCGGTAGCGGGAAAACGACCACCCTCATAAGGACCATCAACCTGCTGAAGGACAAGTTGCGTATCGCCGTGATGGAGGCGGACATCGACAGCGATGTCGATGCCGTCAAGATCAAGGAGGCGACGGGCATCGAGTCCATCCAGCTGCATACCGGAGGTATGTGCCACCTGGATGCCGAGATGACCCGGCAGGGCCTGGACGGCCTCCGTCTCCAGGACTACGACCTGGTCGTCCTGGAGAACGTCGGCAACCTGGTCTGCCCTGCCGAGTTCGACACCGGCAGCTGCCGGAATACCATGATCCTCTCCGTCCCGGAAGGGGACGACAAGCCTCTCAAATATCCCCTGATGTTCTCCGTCTGCGACGTTGTCGTCATCAACAAGACGGATGTCCTTCCGTATTTCGATTTCGATATGGAGAAGTGCCGGGAGAACATCCGCATGCGCAATCCGCGTGCTCAGGTCATCCCTATCTGCGCCCGTACAGGCGAAGGCGTCGAGGCCTTCGCGGACTGGCTGCTGGCCGAAGTCAGATCCTGGAAACAATAAATCACAGCTATATGCCCGAAATGTCAACCAAGTTCATCCCCAAGCACAAAGGGGACAAGAACCCGAACCCGAAACTCCTCAAGTTCGTCCGCCACGTCACGGACCGCATCCCCGGAAAGATCAAGATGACCACGGATGCCCCTGAGTACTGGGGCCTCGCATGCCTCTTCGAGGACGAGATGGACGCGGTCACCCGCGAAGCGGCCCTGGACCTGCTCCTGGACATGTTGCCAGGCAACTTCTTCAAGGTCCGCGAGCACAGGCCATACGCCCTCCTGCACCAGTGGAATGCCGCCAAGCACTACACTCCTGACAACAAGTCCTTCGACGAGCTGCTGGACAAGCTTGCCTATCTCGGAATGCTCGAGTACGACTATGGCGACAAGTACACGGATGACGGTCCCGTCCCCGGAACCACATACAACCGTGAGGACCGTATCTACTGGGTCCCGATGTTCGTTCCCGGCTCCGCCGAGTACACCAACATGAACACGGAGCTTATGGACCGCCACCCGGAACTGGCGATGTTCTTCGAGCGCATGACCTTCCTCCCGCTGGAGAAAGTCACTCCGATGGTCCCGATGGGCGGCTCCGGTATAGGAATGCACGTCATTCCCGTGGAAAAGGCCATCTCCATGGAGAATCAATCGGTTGACATAGAGCATATTTCATATTGGCTGAAAAAGTACGAGGGCCATATCGGAGTGGGCATCTGCTCGTGCCGTTACGGCCGCAAGAAGCTGGACGAAGGCTGCGCCGACGACTACCGCGACTGGTGCATCGGTGTAGGCGACATGGCCGATTACCTCAGGGAGACCGGCCGCGGCCATGACATCACCTATGATGAGGCGATGGCCATCCTCAAGAAGGCAGAGGACCACGGCTTCGTCCATCAGATCACCAATATCGACGGAGAGGGCAAGATATTCGCTATCTGCAACTGCAACGTCAAGATCTGCAACGCCCTGCGTACTTCGCAGCTATTCAATACTCCTAATCTTTCCCGCAGTGCCTACGTCGCGGAAGTGGATCCGAAGAACTGCGTCGCCTGCGGCCGCTGCGTGGAATACTGTCCCGCAGGCGCCGTCAAGCTCGGCCAGAAGCTCTGTACCAAGAGCGGTCCCGTCAAGTATCCCAAGCACGAACTACCCGATTCGACGAAATGGGGCGAACACAAATGGACCGAGGACTATCGGGACAAGAACCGCATCAACTGCTATGAGACCGGTACATCGCCCTGCAAGACCGCTTGCCCGGCCCATATCGCCGTCCAGGGTTATCTGAAGAAGGCTGCCGAAGGCAAATACACCGAGGCGCTTGAGCTTATCAAGCGCGAGAATCCGTTCCCCGCCGTGTGCGGCCGCATCTGCAACAGGCGTTGCGAAGATGCCTGCACACGAGGTACCATCGACCAGCCTATCGCCATCGACGCTGTCAAAAAATTCATCGCCGAGCAGGACCTCAAGGCGGAGACCCGTTTCGTCCCCGAGGTGAATACCTGTTCCAACGTTCTGGACCGCTGGCCGGAGAAGATCGCAGTCATCGGCGGCGGCCCTGCCGGCCTCAGCTGCGCCAATTATCTGGCCACCATGGGTTACAGGCCGACAGTGTTCGAGAAGAACGAGGAGCCCGGCGGAATGCTCCGCTACGGCATCCCTTCATACAAGCTTGAAAAGGATGTCATCGCCGCCGAGATTGACATCATGAAGGAGATCGGGGTGGAGATCCGGACCGGAGTCGAGGTCGGAAAGGACGTCACCATAGCGCAGTTGCGTGAGCAGGGCTACAAGGCGTTCTACGTGGCTATCGGCTGCCAGGGCGGGCGGCTGCCGGGCATTCCCGGCGAGGCCCTGCCCGGCACCACGACCGCCATTGATTTCCTCCACGACGCCAATACCGGCAAGGTGAAAGTCTCCGGCAATGTCGTCGTCGTGGGCGGCGGCAATGTCGCCATCGACGCGGCGCGCGTGGCGAAGCGCAGCGGCGCGTCCTCGGTCACGATGCTGTCGCTCGAGACCGAGGACATCATGCCCGCTTCGCTCGAGGAGCGCACCGAGGCCCGCGAGGACGGGGTCGTCCTGAACCCCGGCTGGGGCCCGAGGGAAGTCCTCGGCGACGACAAGGTCACGGGCATAGTTTTCAAGAGGTGCACGTCGGTGTTCGATGAGGACCACAAGTTCGCGCCGAAATATGATGAGAACGAGCTCATCACCCTCGATGCCGACATGGTCATTTTCGCCATCGGCCAGACCGTGGTGTTGAAAGACCTCTTGAAAGACACCAAGGTGGAATTCTTCCGCGGGGTGTATCCCGTCGCGGACAAGCTCACCTATCAGACCGCAGAGGAGGACATCTTCGTTGGCGGCGACGTATTTACCGGCCCGAAGTTCGCCATCGATGCGATTGCGGCCGGCAAGGAAGCGGCCGAGTCGCTGCACAGGTACGTGCAGCACGGCCACATGACCATCGGCCGCAACCGCCGCGATTTCATAGAGCTCGACAAGTCCGACATCGTGGTCGAGTCCTACGACAACTCCTCGCGTCAGGATCCCGGCGTAACGCCGGCCAAGGATCCCTTCCGCGAGTACCACAACACCCTCACCGAGGAGCAGGTCCGCAAGGAGACGGCGCGCTGCCTCTCCTGCGGCGCCTCCGTAGTGGACGAGAACAAGTGCATCGGCTGCGGCGTCTGCACCACGAAGTGTGGTTTCGACGCCATCCACCTGCACCGCGTCCATCCTGAGGCCAGCCACCTGGTCACCTCCGAGGACAAGTTCAGCGGCATCCTCCCGTACATGCTCAAGCGCACCGGCCGCATCATCTTCAACAAGAAATAGGATGCACGAGCTGGGGATAGTATTCTACATCATCCGCGACGTCAAGGAAGCTGCCGAGGCGAACCATGTGGAGCACGTGTCGGCCGTTGTGATGAACATCGGCGAAGTGTCCACCGTTGTCCCGGAGTACCTCACCGACTGCTGGAGGTGGGCTGCCGACAAGGAGGACATGTTGAGAGGGAGCGAGCTCAGGATCAACATCATCCCGGCGGTGACGCATTGCGAAGGCTGCGGCAGGGAATATGAGACCGTCCGCTACGGACGGACCTGCCCGTCCTGCAGCAGCGGGAATACCTATCTCCTGCGTGGAAACGAAGTGGAAATCAAGGAAATAGAAGTACCGAACAATTAAAGACCATCAGAATATGTGTTGTTTCTTAGTCCCTTTGGCCCAGGCAGTCGCCACCAGCGCCTGCCGCAAGGGCATTGAGAGGTCCGGCCGCGGCCTGGACGGCAGCCCTTTCAGGCGCCATCTCCCCGCTTTGGAGAAGATGCTGTGGGGTGGATCCGTGATGCTTATCGTCGACCATATCATCAACGGGGAGCTAACGTGGCGGTTCCCCTTCTTCACCGCCCTGGACCAGGTCGGCGGAGGGGCGGTGATGCTACGCGAACTCCTCACCGTCGGACTGCCCATGTCCGTCGTCCTTACTGCCGTCTGGGCGGTTTACGCCCTGGTCAAGGACCGCAGCCACAAAACCGCAACTTTATAACCAATAATAATCACTAAAACCAACTGCAATGTTTTTCCAAGTCTATGGCGAACATGCGTTCGCCCAGTGGGGGATGCTGCTGGTCGTACTTCTCGGCCTCATCCTTCTGAATGAATTCGCACGCCGGACCAAGGCCGGCGGCATCATTACCTTCCTGGCCATCCCGCTGGCCCTCACCGTTTACTTCCTTGCCATATGGATCGGTGTCAGGACCGGGAAACAGTGGGCCCTGGAAAACCAGACCCATGTCTATATGCAGGGATGGTTCCACTATGCCAAGCTATACGCCGCTACGGCAGGGTGTATCGGCTTCATGATGATCAAGTACAAATGGGGCATCGGTGCAAAGCACTGGTTCAAGCCATTCCCGTTTATCATCGTGGCCATCAACATCCTCATCGCCTGCGTCTCCGACTTCGAGTCCGCTGTGATGGGATGGAACAAATGGTGGCTCACATCCGAAGGCGTATGGCAGTACGGCGGATGGCACAACGTGATGAATGGAATAGCCGGTATCCTCAACATCTTCTGTATGACCGCATGGTGGAACGTCTATGCCTCCAAGGACAAGAAGGATATGATCTGGGCCGACATGACCTGGGTGTACATCGTCATCTACGATATCTGGAACTTCGCCTACACCTACAACTGTCTGCCTACCCATAGCTGGTACTGCGGTATCGCACTTCTCCTTGCCCCGACCGTCGCAGCCCTCTGCTGGAACCGGGGCGGCTGGATCCAGAACCGCGCCAACACCCTTGCCATCTGGTGCATGTTCGCCCAGGTGTTCCCGCTCTTCCAGGAGACCTTCAAGGACGGCCGCCAGTGGTTCAACTGGGCTACGCTTCCCGTCCTTTATCCGGAAGGCGTAGACACCATCGAGAAGCTCTATGCTGCAGGCGGCCAGGCTGCCGTTGACGGCATTGTAGGCACATCCGTGGATCCGTCGGTGGTAGCCGCCAATCCTTCGATGATGGTCTTCATCAGCGCCCTCGCGCTGGTCACCAACATCATCGCCCTCGGATACATCATCTATGTCTCCAAGAAGCGTCACATCAACCCTTACAAGGAGGATGTGTTCGTGAACCAGAAGTACTACAAGGACGCCATGGCACGCGCAGACCTGTCATAGTGTGTCCCTTATGACCAAGGCGGCCATGGCTCATCCGAGCATGGCCGCTTTCTTTTTTACCGTTTCATCATTATAACTATCACATTTTTATGCCTATATTTGCAAAATATTTACATCAGCTATTGATTGCTGAGTATAACTTGACATAAAACAAAAGCTAAAAGTATATCGTAATGAAACGGTTTTTACTTCTTGCTGCCTTGTCGATTGTGGCAGCAGTATCTTGTTCCAAGGGGCCCCAGTCTCCCTTTGCACACAGAGTGGCAGATTATGCCGTAGTGACTTTTGAAGCACCTGACCTGAGCGGTATTACCGACAACGGAAAGGAAGTCCTCAGGCTTTACCGTTATGCTGCCGACGTAGTCGATTCCATTTATTGGCAGCAGTACTTCGGAGATCGTCAGGCTCTGCTTGACGGGATCGAAGATCCTTACCAGAAGACCTTTGCCGAGATCAACTACGGTCCCTGGGACCGCGCTGACGGCAGTTCTTTCGTCGAGGGCTATGGCGACCGCCCTGCCGGGGCCGGTTTCTATCCTTCCGACATGACTGTGGCAGAATTCAATGCATGGGACAATCCTGACAAGGACAGCCCCTACACGCTTGTCCGCCGTGCCGCTGACGGCTCCCTTGAGACCGTCTGGTATCACGATGCGTTCAAATCCTATATCGAGAAGATCGAGAATGCCCTGAAGGTGGCTGCCGATGTCACCATCAAGCCCAGCGTGAGGAAGTATCTCCTCGCCAAGGCCGAGGCCCTCAAGACCGACAACTATTATGAGAGTTCCCTCGCATGGCTCGACATGGACGACAGCAAGATGGACCTTGTCATCGGTCCTAACGAGGTCACTGACGACCAGTTGCTTGGCATCAAGCGCTCATACGAGGCCTATGTCCTCCTCAAGAATGAGGCAAAGACCAATGAGTTGATGCAGTATGTATCCCGTATCAGCGAGCTGCAGGAAGACCTTCCCGGCGACCCGGCTTATAAGGCTTTCCAGCCCGGAGCCGGTTCGAACATCTTCTCCTGCGATGCATTGTACTATGCAGGTAAGGCTAATGCAGGCGTCAAGGTCATTGCCCTGAACCTGCCCTTCGATGCTGACGTCCAGAGGGATCGCGGTACCCGTACCATCCTGCTTCAGAATGTCATCCAGTCCAAGTTCAACTACATCATCAAACCTACTGCAGAGCGCCTTCTGGACGCTGAGACCGCTGAGCATGTCTCCTCCGACGCATTCTTCTGGAATATCGTTTTCCGTGAGGTGGCTCATGGACTTGGTGTCAAGGAGACCGTGAACGGCAAGGGCAGCGTTGATCAGGCACTTGGAAGCGTCGCCGCTACCTTCGAGGAGCTGAAGTCGAATGCCGCCGGCGTGCTCCTTGTCAGCAAGCTGCAGAAGCGTTTCAACATCCGCAACCACTATTTCTCCAAGGATGACGCCCTTACCACCTTCTTCGCATCCCTCGTCCGCTCCGAGCGCTTCGGTGAAGCCTCCGCCCTCGGCAGGAGCCGCGTAATCATCTACAACTATCTCAACGAGGCCGGTGCCTTCAAGCACAAGCCTTCGGGACAGTATGACCTGGATTTGGATAAGATGGAAAAAGCTCTCTCCGATCTCACTGCCTTCGTCCTCAAGACACAGGCCACCGGCGACCGTGACGGAGCCCTGGCGTTCGAGAACAAGTACTCGAAGCGTAGCTCAGACTACGAGATCGACCTTCGCAACCTGCGCATTGAGATGATCCCTGCGGACATCATCCTGAAATTCAAGCAGTAACGGTTTACAACCGATAAGAGTAATAACACGGTGGAGCCGTAAGGCTTCGCCGTGTTATTCTTTTTTCAATTCCACCGCCGGATTGGTGCGCGCTGCCTTTAGTGTTTGCCAGAGGACGGAGAGCATGGAAATGACCAGGGTTATAACAACGGCTATCACGAATATCCACCAATAGCCTTCTAGCCTGTAAATGAAATCCTTAAGGTACTCCTGCGCGGCATAGACGGCTATCGGGATGCCGATTGTGCAGGCGATGCCTACAAGCGCCATGTAGTCCCGGATAGTATGCAAGGCCTCTGTGTCAACAGTACCACCGAAGACTTTCCTGACAGCAATATCCCGCGATTTCTCGTCGGCATAATAGGTGCTCATGGCCAGCAGTCCCAGCAGGGAGATGATGATGGACAGCAGCGTGAACAGCTCCACCAGGCGCATATTGTTCCTGACGGGCTTCCATGCCGCCTCTATGCTCTCATCTACCCACGAAGGATAATTCAGGTACACCTCGCGTTCCTTAGCGTATTCCTCATACACTTCCATGATCTTCGACTGGGCCTCTTTCCTGTCACCGCTTGTCTCGATCAGGAAACTCCCGACCCAGATGTCTTCCGGTCGCACGACGGAGATGATGGCGTGCTCCTCCTCACCCATGTTGGCGCTGTTCGTAGGAAAAGCCTTGAAGACACCAGCCAGCTGGTCACATCCGTTCGTTCTTTGAGACAGCACGCTGACATCGTGATAGTCGTCGTCGAACCCCGTGGCCGCGAAACTCTCGTCGGAGAACCACACGCTGTTGAAAACAGGAGCGTTGTAATCCTCGATGATCTCAAAATCGAACATCCTGAAAGCCGTGCTGTCCATCCTGTAGAGCCGGTACAAGATGTCTTTCCCATCCCTTGTGGTGCTGTACTGCCCCCCGGGATTTGAACCGGGTACACCGGCGCATTTGCCGATCCGTTTCACGAACGGGAGACGCTCCAGGGCATCTTTCAATGGCGTCTGGTCTTCCATTGTGATGAAGGAAAGATTGAACTTGTCCGTTATGTTGCAATGCATCGGCCGGTTCTGGGTCTTGTGCATCTGTGCTTCCATCGTGATGGCAAGTGCGATCAGGATGACCGCCAGTGCGTTTTGAATCACGATGAAGACCTTGCTGAAGACCATTTTGGTCTTGCGCCGGAATCCACCCTTCATCACCTCGAGGGCATTGTATCTGCCGGCTATTGCTGCCGGAATGATGCCACAAACGGCGCCTACCAAGAGGATGATTCCGATATAGGCGAGGATATAACCCGGTGACCAGGCGATCCGGATAGGAATATCCGGATAGTTCAGGAGCCTGTTCATCATCGGGCAGAAAGCTTCCGCCAGCAGTAGTCCCATCCCGAAACAAACTGCCGTGAACAGGATGGACTCGCCCATGTATTTCGTCACGATACGGCCCTTCGAGGCTCCGGACAACTGCCTGACGGCCATTTCCTTCGCCCTTTTTCCCGTCAATGCGACCGAGAGGTTCACGTAGTTGAAGATGGCGGAGAGCAGGAGCAGAAGCCCCACCAGGAGAAGCACCCGGATGGTTCTCAAATCGCCATGACGGAAAAGCTTTTCCGTGTCTCTGAAAAACAGTTCGTCAAAGCGGAACAGTTCCAGACGGTCGAAAAAGCTCTGCCCGTAGATATCCGGATACACCTTCTTGCATAGCGTTTCCAACTTGTCATAGAGCACGCCACGGTCCGTGCCGGGCTGCACCTTCAGGAAAGTGATGGCGCTTCCGAAATTGTCGAAGGGTTCAAAACTGTCTTTGTACAGTTCAACGGGCAGAAATACCTCATAGTATTGGAATACGGTTCCATCCGGGTCTTTAAGGATTGCCCCTACGGTCTGTTCGTTTTCCCCCAACTTTATATTGTCTCCGACCGAGATGTCATTCCTGCGGGCAAAAGACTCTGACACGATGACGTTCGAATCCGATGAGATCACGTCTGCGTCGCCTTCCACAAAATGATAGTTTGGGAACATGTCGAAAAAACTGCGGTCCACACCCGCACCGTACAGCACTTCGCCATCTTTATAGGGTAGGCCGACGGGGCACAACATGGCCACCTTTTCAATGTCCGGGATTTCCGTGACCACGCCGGGGAAACCATAGGTAAGTCCCGGATAATCAGGAAGCCCCGGCAAATAAATACGGTTCCCGTCCGGATTCTCCCGCGTCACGGCATACTGCTGCCACACGTAACTGCCGATGATGATCACGAACGCCAGACTCACGGCCAGCCCCACCGCCTCGATGGCGGTGTACAGCTTGTTGCGGGAGAGGAATTTGAAGTAACTTTTCATACTATTCTTTCTTCAGCTCCTCCGCAGGATTGGTCTTGGAGGCCTTGAGGGTTTGCCAGAGGACCGCGAGGAAGGAGATGGCCAGGGCGATGACAGCCCCGACGATGAATACCCAGCCGTAGTGATCGATCCGATACCAGAACTGACGTAAGTACCGCTCGGACAGGAAAATGGCAACAGGTATGCCGATAAGGACTGCGATTCCGACCAGGATCATGTATTCGCGCACCGAACGTTTCGTTTCCGAGATGACGGTGCCGCCGAAGACCTTGCGGACTGCGATGTCCTTGGTCTGCATCCCGGCGTAATAGGCGCTCATCGCGACCAGACCCAGCAGGGAGATCAGGGTCGCCAGGAGCATGAAGAGTTCGATCAGGCTGATGAAGTTGCGCGTCGATTCCATACTCTTCTCGATCAGCTCCGGAATATAACCGTAATACTTTTCCCCATATTCTTCCTCCCCCGTGAACCGGAGGCTCTCGCTACGCCCGATCTCTCTCAGTTCAGCTCTGACTTCGTCATCGAAGCGGTTCAGTTTCAGGACGACCGTCGAGTTGCCCTCCAGATTCTCTATGGACACGATGCCGATCTGGTTGCCTTCCACCTCGGAAGGACCTTTGACGGCATAATCCTTTATGATTCCTCCGACATGGGAGTTCCCCAGGAAAAATGTAAAGGCCTCCGGCAGGCTGGGGTTCTCTTCATCAAGGGAGAATACCTTAGCCGCAGATTCGGTGAACCACAAGGAGTTCATCCTCGGGGTTCCGAAATCCTTCACCATCCCGAAACCAAACATGTCGAAAGCATCCTCGTCACATTGGAGTATACCCACGAAGACTTTCTGCCCTTCGACTGCCGTGGAGAGATTCATTTGACCATGGCTCGGGAAACCGTTGCTGGTGCCGATCCTGTCGACATAGGGCTTTTGCGCCAGGATATCTTTCCCCACCGTTCCGCTCGAGATGTAGTACAGTTCATCCACATCCGCCCCTATCGGCATATTGACCATGTGATGGTACTGGAGTTCCATTACCAGGACGAGTGAGATCAGCGCAACGGTGATCACATTCTGGATGATGATGAAGACTTTGGCCAAGACCGTCTTTGTCTGCCGGCGCTGCTCCCCCTTGATGACTTCAACCGGCTTGTAGCGGGAAGTCATCCATGCGGGGACCAGGCCGGATACCAGGCCGATCAAGACGGCCAGCAAGGCATAGGCGCCCAGATAAAGCGGTGAAGCAGACACATCGAGACCGATATCACCAGCCATGTATCTGTTGAAAACAGGCTCCAGTGCCCTGGCAAGCAGAAACGCTATGGCCAGGCAGACTGCGACAAAGAGGACGGACTCCGAGACATATCTCCAGCGAATCCGGCTCCCGGACTCTCCTAGCGTGGAACGGATGGCCATTTCCTTGGCCCGTTTGCCAGCCAGGGCCACGCTTAGGTTGATGTAATTGAACAGTGCGGAAGCCAACAGCAGGATTCCGACGGCGATCAAGGCATATACCAGCGAGGAGTTGCCCTGTTTCGTGACACTTCCCGCCTTGAAGAAATAGAGGTCCTTGAACGGCATCGTCATCGAACGCTCCGGTTTGTTGGTCGAGTACATCTGGGAGAATTCCTTGGTTACAACCGTGTCGATAAGTGTCCTTACTGCTTGATGATCGGCCCCTTCCCGGAACCGGACCAGAACAAGGTCCACCGGAATGGTGAATTCGGACGTGGAGGGCGCATCGGGCTCATTGAAAGCGCGATAGATATCGCCTTCTTTCAAGATCGACCTTTCATTCACCCGGATGACACCGCCGACAATGCACGTGTCATTGCGAACAGTGATGGCCTTGCCAACCGGATCCATATCCGGAGATATCCTCCTTGCAAACTTCTCGCCCAAAAGCACCTGATTCCTATCCTGCAAGACACTTACATCCCCGGAAACGAAGGTCTGGGGCAGGAACTCGAAGATTTCCGGATCGATCTCGTAGACATCGGGGTTCCCTTGCACCTTTCCGCCATTGAACCAGGCCGCAGTTCCGTACATATTGATCCTTCCTGCCGCCTCGACATCCGGGACACGGTCCACCACCGCAGCCAACTCGCCTGGCCAGGCGGAAATCCAATCCTGCCCGCTGGTCAGCGCATAAAGGCGTCTGTAGTCCTTCGCTTCCCGCGTAACTGCGAATTGTTGCCACGTGTAACAGGCGATGATGATCACGAACGCCAGGCTCACGATGAGCCCCACCGCCTCGATGGCGGTGTACAGCTTGTTGCGGGACAGGAATTTTATATAACTCTTCATTTTTTATTTTGTATCTTTGTGGAAACTCAGCGATATGCAAATCCTTCAGCATCCCATTTCCAGAACAGAGCTCGAGAGCATTGCCGGGAACACTTTCGGAGACATGGTCAAAGCCGTCGCCGATGTTGAGCGCGGCATTATGGCCATTGATGCCGATTTGCACGCCGATTTGGAGCGAATGCTGCTGGAAGACGGTTCCACCCCGGAAAACCTTTGGGGCTTCAATCTCTGGGTAGCGGAAGAAGGCGAGGACTTCATCGAATTCGATTCGCTCATCAATATCCGCGCTTGGCAGGGTAATCCAACACGGGATGTTGTTGACCCTGAGGTTCGGGATACCATCAAATCCATTGTCAATACTTTCATTACAGCATAGGTGCAGCATTCTTCCCTGGAAAACGGCCGTTGGGCCGAACTGTCTTTCCCGCAGCAGATGGCAAACATCGGCAGTGAGACTTCCCGTGTGCTGAAAGCACTGGAAGCCGGGAAAGAAAGCCGTGCCGAGAGTGCCTTTGCACGTTTCCAGGAACTGATCGACCTTACCATCCGGTATGGGAGGCAGGACGAAAGCAAAACGGCCCGCAGCGCCATGTGGGAGGAGCTTTGCCGTTTCCGGGAATTGTACTGCGCTGCATTCGAAGAGCGCAATCTCTCCGAACTGGCCGCCGCCAACCGATATTTGGATCTGTTTGCTTCCATGCGGTAGTCTTTCATCCTGAGCACAGCGAAGGATCTATTCTTTTTTCAGTTCCACCGCCGGATTGGTCCGGGCGGCCTTGAGGGTCTGCCAGAGGACAGTGCCGAAGGCTATAGCAAGGGAGATGAGAACCGCTACCACGAACACCCAGCCGTAGCCTTCCACCCGGTAGGCGAATCGCTGCAGGTAGAGGCGGGCGGCCCAAATGGCCAGTGGAATACCGATCAGGCAGGCAATGCCTGTCAGGACCATATAGCTTTTCACATTTCGCCAGGTTTCGTGCGAAACATCCGAACCGAATACCTTCCGCACCGCAATCTGCTTGGTGTTTTCATCGGCGAAATAGGTACTCATGGCAAGGAGTCCAAGCAGGGAGATAAGTACGGCAAGCACTGCAAACAGCTCCACCAGCCGAAGCGTCCGCCGAACGGGTAACAGCTGGGAGCGGTTGATGTCGTTGATAAAGCCGTGGCGCCAGGCGGGTTCTTCAACGCCGGAGGTTTCCAGACGGAATTCCCTGTATGCATTACGGATGGCTTCATCAAAGGACTTGTCCTCACCCGTAGTGCCGATAAGCAGGCTATTGGAATAGTTCAGTTCCTCCACCCTTGTCACGATGACGCCGCCATTCGGGTTCTGATTGTTCTCCGACGCGGGCCGGGAAGGATAATCGGCCACGATCCCGCCGATGAATTCCGGCCTGGCTCCGTTCGCGCTTATCCTGCGGGGGAATACGGTGGAGGTATCTGACACGCCGGCCGCATTGAAGGCCGAGCGGCTCATCCAGAGCGAGTGTACCAGGGGATGGCCGAAGTCTTCCTCCGCTTCCAGTCCCAGCAATTGGAAATAAGTGGAATCGCAGACGATTACTGGCATATCCACATGATGTTCCTCGTCCACTTTGACTCCCATCGTCATGTTGACAAATCCTGGTATTCCGCGGCCCACACCCACTTTCGTCACGAAGGGCAGCCGCTCCACCTTGTCCTTGAAGAGCTTCATCGCATCGTAGTTCTGTGCGGAATACTCGATGTAGTAGCGGTTGTCCGTGGCGGCATGCATGGGCCTCGTGAGCATGTGACGCATCTGCACCTCCATCACAAGTGCCATGGCGATCAGGAAGACGGAAAGTACATTCTGCACCACGATGAAAACCTTGCCCAGGACCATCTTGTTCCGGCGCCGGAGCGTACCCTTGATGACGTCAATGGGCTGGTAACGCGAGGCCGTGAAGGCAGGAAGCAGACCGCAGACGGTACCCAGGACCAGTATGCCGGCCAGATATGCCAGGACATATCCGGGCGTAAGCATGAAGGAAAGCCTCACACTGGTGTCGCCGATGCCCAGCATCATCTCGTCCGGATCGCCGGTGGAAACCAGGCTGTTCACCATCGGGGCCAGCAGGTCGGCCAGCAGGAGCGCTGCAGCAAAGCAGGCGGCGGTAAAGGCTACGGATTCGCCGATGTATTTCCAGAGGATACTGCCCTTATCCGCCCCCAGAAGCCGCCGGGTGGCCATTTCCTTGGCGCGCTTTCCCGTGAGCGCCAGGCTGAGGTTTACATAATTGAAGATGGCGGATAGCAGGAGCAGCAGAACGACGACTGTCAGCAGCCGGAGCATCCGGACATTGCCTGTACGCGTGAGTCCGTTGCTGCTTCCGGTAAAGAAGAAGGCTTCGTCCATACGGTAGGCACGCCATCTGTCCACCCGCTCCGCAGACCATGTGGAATCGTAGTTCTTATGCAGGAGCGCTTTCACCTTGGCCTGAACGTCCGCGAGGTCGGCATCCTCCCTCACCTTGAACCAGGTGGTGTAGTTGCCTATGCTGTTGAACCCCTTGGCCTGCTCCGCGGCCCAGGTAGCCTTAATATTCGCGATGATGTCCGCAGGCATGAAATAGGCCTCGCCAAAATCAGCGAAGATGCCCTTGATGGTGCGGTCGGAGCCGTCCAACTTGACGATCTGTCCTGTCTGGACATCCATCTTGCGGGAGAGCGATTCGCTGATGAGGATATCGTCCTTGCCCACAAAGCCATCGAGGCTTCCTTCCAGAAGGCGGTACTGAGGAAACACCTTGAAGAAGTCGGCATCCGCTTCGATACCCGTGACCTGACAGGGCTGCTCCCCGCTCTGTATGACGGAACTCCAAAGCAGCGCCAGGTGCGTAGCGGCCTCCACTTCCGGGATGTTCATTTCCAGTTCCTCCTTGTCCCAATAGGTAAGCCCCAGGAACTCGTCGCTCCCCAGCACGAAGGTGCGCTTCCAGTCAGGAGACTCGTGCGCCACCTCATACTGCTGCACCACATACGATCCAATCAGGATTACGAACGCCAGACTCACGGCCAGCCCCACCGCCTCGATGGAGGTGTAGAGCTTGTTTCGGGACAGAAATTTCAGGTAACTTTTCATCTTATTCTTTTTTCAGTTCAACCGCCGGATTCGTTCGGGCGGCCTTGAGGGTTTGCCAGAGAACCGAAACGAAAGCGATGAGCGTCGCGAGGGCCACGGCAACCGCAAACACCCAGCCGTAGCCGGAAATCCGGTAAGGATACGGCTCCAGCAGCCGGACAGCCAGGCGGACGGCAATCGGGACAGCGATGACGGCAGCGACCGCCAGCAGTGCCAGATATTCAAAGACTGATTTGCGGATCTCATCCTGCACGGTGCTGCCGAAGACCTTGCGGATGGCGATGTCCTTCGAGCTTTCGTTCGCATAGTAGCTGCTCATCGCGGTCAGGCCCAGTACGGACAGCAGCAAGCTCAGCAGCATGAACACCCTGACCAGCGAGAGCCGCGCGCGGACCTCGGACAGGCCATCCGAAAGGATGTCCGTGACGAAACCGAACATGTAGGGCTTATCCTCGATGCCGATGTACTTCATGCTGAGCTCCGTATGAAGCGCCTTCAACTGCCGTTCGGCTTCCGCCCGGTCGCCGGTCGTCTCGATCAGCAGGCCGTACAACTCCTCCGCGGGGGTGATGACCACATAGCTTCCGACGTCCGAACCATAAGACAGCACGTCGTTCGCGGCAAAGTCGCCGATGATGCCGCCGATGGACTCGCCCTGCACGTGGTGGTAAGCCAGATTCTCCGTGTCCGGATCCACGCCGAAGCGCGTCATCTCCTTTTCGGAGATCCACACGGAGCCCTCCACGGGCGCCCCGAAGCGTTGCTGGACGTCAAATCCGAAGATGTCGAACGCCGTACTGTCACAGGTGATTACCGCATTCTTGATGATGCCCCGGTCCTTGTCTTCCGTCTCCCATTCCTCCGCCATTCCCGGGAAATAGGTGCTGCGGCCAATCCGACTGACACAGGACAGGGAGGCCGCCTGCTCGGCGAAGATCTCCTGCAGGCCCCAGTTGTCCATCTGCACATAGAAATCCCCCTCCACATCGACGCCCAGCGGACGACGGGCCATGTGGGAGACCTGCAGGCCGAGCACGATGGCAAGGGCCAGCAGGAGGATGGAGAACACCTGCTGCAGCACGATGAAGACCTTGCTGAACACGTGTTTATGCCGGGCGCGGTACGCACCCTTGACCACCGCAATGGCCGGCATCCGCGTGCCGATCCAGGCCGGTAGTAGCCCCTGGATCACGGACAACACGACGATGAATAAAGCATAGACGGCCAGCCAACCAGGTGTGTAGAGCACCCGCACGGGCACGGCCGCGCCGATGATGCGGTTGAACCAGGGTGTAAAAGCCTCGGCCAGCAAGGCTGCCAAAACGAAACTGACTGTCGTGAAGGCGAACGATTCCAGCAGGTAGCCGCCGATGAGCGTGCGTTCCCCCGCTCCGAGGATCTTGCGCGTGGCCATCTCCCGGGCGCGTTTGCTGGAAAGTGCGACGTTGAGATTGATATAATTGAAGATCGCTGACAGCAGCAGGATGAGGGTGACCAACAGGATAATGCCCGTATAAACCGCGTTTCCATGCTTGAGGGACTGGTTGTTGGCGGGCGAGAACCAGATCTCGTCGTAGCGGACCAGGCCGCAGTCATCCAGGAACTCACGGGCCCCGATGGCATCGAATTCGCGAGTCACCAGCGTGTCGGTCTTCACCTCCAGCGCTGCCCGGTCGGTCCCTTTGCGGACCTTGACAAAGGGCATCACATCCATCATGTACGGAGCTTTCTTGCGATTGGTCAGGTTCTCGATGCTGGAGATGATATCAACGTCGCCGAAAATGGGGTTGGGCGTCTCCCGGATGATGGCCGCGATGGTCGATTCCCCGTCGATGACGCGGCCGATGGCCTGCTCCGCACCGCCCAGGCGGTTCGCGAAGGCGCGGCTAACAATGACGTTGGAGGCATCCGAGAGGACCTCGGGGCCGCCGTAGTCGAACTCGGCCGGGAAGATTTCGAAGAAATCCCCGCCCACCATGAAGTTGCCGACGTGGTACTTCTCCCCGCCCACCTCAACGGTGGACTCGGCGCTCAGCGGCCGCCAGAACATGGCGGCCTTCTCCACCTCGGGAATGCTCTCCCGGGCCTGATAGGCCAGGCCCCAGGAGTGCCCGATGCCCGAACGTCCGCCGGAAGAGCGGTAGAAGGTGTAGACATCCTGGTAGTCCGGCACGTTGCGTGTCATCTGCCGCTGCTGCCACACAAAATGCCCGGTCAGCAGCACAAACGCCAGACTCACCGCCAGCCCCACCGCCTCGATGGCGGTGTACAGCTTGTTGCGGGAGAGAAACTTCAGATAACTCTTCATCTTTTTTATTGTATTATACGGCTTGACGGCAGACCGGATATTTCGTATATTTGCTTTCGGACACTAAACAGAGTAAACTATGAATGACGAATTGATCCTTGTACAAAACCTCATCCATGAGATTCGAGGTAAGAAAGTGATGCTGGATTTCGATCTTGCAAGATTGTACCGAGTGGAGACTCGGGTTCTAAACCAATCCGTAAAAAGAAATCTGAAGAGATTCCCTCTGGATTTTATGTTCCAACTGACTGCTGATGAATGGGCTAACATCTCATCACAAATTGTGATGACATCCAATAGGCCAAAGTCCGCATTGCCTTTTGCCTTTACCGAACAAGGTGTTGCCATGCTTTCCGGGCTATTGCATAGTGATGTCGCCATCGCGGCGAATATCGCCATCATGCGAGCATTCGTGCAGGTCCGGGAATACCTGTTGGCGGCGTCAACTGTTTCTTTGGAATTGAAGGAGCTCAGGGCAAAGGTGGATCTGTTGGCAATCCAGCAAGAGGAAAACCTTGGTGCCGTCAACGACCTATCAGAAGATGTCCGGCAGGACATTGACAATCTGTATCTAGCCATAGCGGATCTCTCCTCGAAGATTGAGGAGAAGAAGAATGAGCCAAGACCCCGTATAGGCTTCAAATAGTTCATATTCTATTCGTTCTTCAACGATTCCACCGGATTCGCCCGGGCAATCCTCAGGCAGTTCAGCACCACCACACCCAGCACAATTAGCAGCACCAGGGCCGCTCCGCCGATGAAATACAGCGGATTCAGTGACACCTTCTCGGCAAACTGCTCCAGCCACTTGTGAGCCACGAAGAATGCTGCGATGCAGGCGATAAACGAGGCCGCGACGGAAAGTTTCATGATATCCATGGAGAACGCTCCCAGGATGTCGCGGGTGGTGGCTCCGTTGATCTTGCGGACGGCCATCTCCTTGCTGCGCCTCAGGCTTTCATCCTTGATGAAGCCGAGCAGGCCAAGCAGGGCGATCAGAAGGGAGAACACGGCGCCGATAACCATGGTATTGCGCATCTTCCGGCTGCCGTCATATGCCGCACGCATCTGCTCTTCGTAGGAAACGATGTTGATTTCCCGGCCTTCCAGCGCCTGTTCCAACGCAGTTTCTACTTTCTCCCGCGATTCGGGCTGCATCTTGAACAGGACATGCGGCATCCAGGAAGACATGCTCCCGATCTCTCCGTAGAACAAGGCACTGGGGCGCTGGTCTACTCCCGTCAGGTTGCCGATGAGGTAACTCTTGTACACGCCGGAGATGGTGAAATTCGCATTTCCCGCCATCCGGTCGCGATCATGGCCTGTTACGTAAACTTGCTTGCCTACGGCACCGTCGCTCCAGTCCGTGAACTCCGCCATCTTGGCCACGAACTTCTCATCCACGACGATTTCGGAGGAGTCCCGGGGTGCACGTCCCTCCAGGAATTCAATACCCATCAAACCATAGAATTCAGGAGAGCACTCATACTGGTCGGCGATGTTGAACAGTTCGCGGTCATCGTCCGGCAGATAGACATTGTCTCCGTTGGATCCCTGGAAAGGCAGGTTGTAACTGGCGGCGACGCCCGCAACCTCCGGAAGACGCTGGAGCGTCTGGACCGCACGGGAGAGCGCCTGACGGTCTCCGTCATACATATCGAAGTAAAACAGGTTCTCATAGTCGTATCCCGTATCGGCATGCGACACCCGCTGGTACTGCCGGCCGATGACCAGCATCATGACCACCAGGAACACGTTGATGAGCACCTGGATGCCCAGCAGGCCGAGTTTCCAAGCCCGGGAATTCTCCGTGTAGTTCTTCAGCGCCGCATAGACCGGAATCCGCTGGTACAGTTCCGCGGGAACTACGATGGAAATGACAAGGACGAATACCAGAACCGCGATGATGGCCATCATACTCTGCGGCACCAGCAGGGTCTGGAACGGAACCCCCAGGAGATTCTCCACGATGCCCCGGCCGGCGAAGATAATGACGGCTGCCAGGGCCAGCGAAAGGATGATATGCAGCAGCGCTTCCTTGGAAAGCATTCCATAGATATGCCGGCCTTCCGCGCCGTAGCACTTGCGCACGCCCACTTCCTTGGAGCGCTTCACCATCGAGGAAATGACAATGAGGATGTAGTTCAGCAGGCTGATGAGGATCAGGAGCGCAGCCACGATCGAGAGAAGGATGACCTGCTGGCGCACTTCCGGGGCCGATGTGTGCATGGTGCTGAAAGGCTTCAGGAAGTACTTGAACTGCATCCCGTTCGCTTCAAGCTGCGCCAGCGGCTGATGCGCTTCCTGCATCTTGCGGATGGCATCGGTCAGGGTGGCAGGATCGACACCCGGCATCAACTTCACATATCCTTTGTAACGGTCGTTGCCGTTCCAGTTGTCGGTGCTCTGCTTGCCGTAGGTATCCATCGACAGCAGGATGTCATAATCCAGCGTACCATTCTTCGGGAAATTCTCAAAGACCCCCTCGATGGTCAGTTTCAGGCCATCCATATCGGCATTGGCAATCTGCTTGCCGATACACTCCTGGGTGCCGCCCATCTTTTCCGCAAAAGTCCGGCTCACCATCACGCTGCCCCATTTGCCCAATACCGCCACAGGATCGCCGGCCAGGATCGGCCGGTCGAAGACCCGGAAGAAGCAGGTATCGGCACAGACGAGCGTGGCTTGGAGTTTGTTGCCGTCCTCGTCCAGGTAGGTGTCCCCGTTGAACACGAAGGTGGTCCGGGTACCGGCCTCGACGCCCGGGACCTCTTCCATGAAGCCCACCGCCACGGCGCCGCTCACCTGGCCATAATCTTTCTCATCCCCCTGCTGGGAGATCCAGGTGTTGATGGTGTACACCCGGTCGATGTCCTTGTAAAAACTGTCGTAACTCAGTTCGAAGAACACCTTGGCGATGAGGACGATGCCCACTGCCAACCCGATGCCCAGGGAGAGGACCTTGATTAGAATATCAGAATTACGTCTCATTAAAGCTCGTTCTTCACATCGCTGACTATCTGGCCGTCGAAGAGGTCGATGGTGCGCTGGGCGCAGGCGGCGTCCTTCTGGGAGTGGGTCACCATCACGATAGTCGTACCCTCAGCATTCAGTTCCTTCAGCAGGTCCATCACCTCCTTGCCATTCTTGGAGTCGAGGTTACCGGTGGGCTCATCCGCGAGGATCAACTTCGGGCCGGCGACGACGGCGCGGGCGATGGCCACGCGCTGCTGCTGACCGCCGGAAAGCTGCTGCGGGAAGTGATTGGCACGATGGCTGATGGCCATGCGCTTCATGATTTCCGTCACTTTGGCCTTGCGCTCGGAAGCGCTGATGTTCAGATAGCGAAGCGGCAGTTCGATGTTCTCATACACATTGAGTTCGTCAATGAGGTTGAAGCTCTGGAACACAAAGCCGATGTTGCCCTTGCGGAACTTAGTGCGCTCCTTTTCCTTGAGGCCGCCGACCTCGGTGCCGAGGAGTTCATAGCTGCCGCTGGTCGGGTTGTCCAGCAGGCCGAGGATGTTCAGCAGCGTGGATTTGCCGCAGCCCGAAGGGCCCATGATGGCGACGAATTCGCCATCCTTGATTTCGAAGGAAACGCCGTTGAGAGCAGTGGTCTCGATTTCTTCCGTGCGGAAGATCTTGGAAAGGTTGGAAACTTTAATCATAATAAGTTGTTATTTAATTATTTATTCTATTCTTTCTTCAATGCCTCGGCTGGATTTGTCCGGGCGGTCTTGATGCTCTGGTAAAGCACACTTATCGCGGCGATAAAGGCAACCGCCAGTCCGGCGAGGGCGAATATCCACCAGTGGAGGTTGATGCGATGGCCGTAGCCAGAGAGCCAGCGATTCATGATGAACCAGGCAATCGGTACACCTATGACGAAGGCAAGTCCTACCATCTTCATGAACGACAGCACCAGTTCCTTCAGCACGCCGGAATAATCGGCCCCGAAAACCTTTTTCACCGACACGCTGCGGATTTCCTGCTGCATGTAATAGGAACTCATGGCAAAGAGGCCCAGGGCACTCACCAAAATGGACAGCAGCGTGAAGATGAGCACGATGTTCAGCACCCGGCTTTCATCGGCAAAACCGTCTTCAATCATTTCCTCGATATACTGGCCATCGAAGAGCCGGTCCGGGAAGATTTCCTTGACGACGGCTTCCACCTGCTTTTTCGCAGCCGCCTGGTCGCCGGTGGTTTTCACCAGGAGTACCCAAGGATAATCGTCATCCGGATTCTCTCCTCGATTGTAGATGAGTGCAGCGCTCTGGTCAGCCTCCAGAGGACGGATCTTGAAATCGTAATAAATGCCGCCAATCTGGCGCGTGCCATTTTGGGCAGACTGGAATTCCGTCGCTGTCTCATCTATACCAATTTGCTTGAAGGCGTATTCGTTGAGCCACCAGGCACGCTGATGGTTGTCCTGCTTCACTTTCAGACCAAGGATATCGAAGTATTTATCATCGCCCTGTATTTGCTGGAATGACACCCAGCGCCCGTCCGGCAGTTCCATGGTCCAGTTGTTCGTTCCGCCCAGCGGAATGCCGTCGCCTTGCCCTACTTCTTCCACGCAGGGTTCAGCACGCAGGCGGTCCAGCAGCGGCCGGATCTGCCCGGTCTGGCCAAAGGCATTGTCAACCACGAGGATATCCTTAGTATTGTAGCCCAGGTCGGCCGTAACCAAGTGCCGGATCTGAAGGCCCATCGTGAGGGCGCTCACC
>Ga0310695_10004101_pt1 | contig 27424 bp, 35 predicted proteins | sample RumenRJG_04DNA_FD_203882 | JGI IMG/M metagenome (GOLD analysis project Ga0310695, IMG submission 203882) | Bovine rumen microbial communities from Lethbridge, Alberta, Canada - RJG_04 (v2) (version 2) | ecosystem: Host-associated > Mammals > Digestive system > Stomach > Rumen | place: Canada... | reverse complement strand
TAGATTACTTTTACCACGAAGAAGTAAGAGGAACTGCCAATAGTGGAAAGAGAAATGTAATACATAATCCTTGATGGAAGAATAAACGGAAGTTAATCGCACAAATTCCAGTTTGTCGGGATGAACGTTGGAACATAAAATTCCAGTATAATTGACGAAGGGGATTTCTTCATATTAAAGCCCCCTTTCCTTAAGCCATTTTTCGATGTGGTCGGCAATTTCCCTGTTGTTTGTTTCCTGGAACATAAAGTGGCTGTTGCCCGTAATGCCGGCTTTTGGAAGATCTACCACTGTAGCGTCTCCTCCGTCGGCATTGTAGTGTTCTGCAAAATCTACAGCCTGGTCGCGTACCTGTTTCCAGAAGCCTGTGCTCATGATGTTTTCAGGTCCATTGTCGATGTAGTCGCCGAAGTAGATGACCATGGGGATTTTTGCCGCAAGGAATTTATTGTATTCTTCGCTTCCCACCACGGGAGTTCCGCCCGGCTCGATTGCAACGATTGCCGCCATATTTTCGATGTCTGTCTGCCAGCCCACTCTGCCGCCCTGTGAGTGGGTGATGTAGATTGATTTTTTGCCTGTCATCGCCTTTGCGTCTGAAAGGACCTTGCTCAAAACCTCTCCGAAAAGTTTTTCGTCATAGTCGCCGGTGTTGGGTGTCATCTGACGGAAAAACTCATCCTGAGCTTCTTCTCCGGCAGGGAAAGCAGAGCCTTCGTAACGGTCAGGAGCCACAAGTCCGATTCTAAAATGTGTGTACCATGCCTGGTCTCCCGGCATGTAGGATTTTCCGTCCTCGCCCCATGCGTCAATTCCGCCTGCGCTTGCCATGCGTGAAGTTGAGCCTGCGGAAGCGCGGCACGGCTGGTCTACTAAAAACGCAGGATAGCCTTTGCGGAGGAAAATGTCGCTCCAGCCTTCGCGACCATCAGGCGTTGTCTGCCAGCCGGTTCTGCTCTGTCCGTAGCCGTGAAGGTAAACAATCGGATTCTTTGTTTTTCCGGCCGGAATCTGATAGAAAGTATTTGCGTGGTCAACATGCGCCGTGTTTCCAGCGCGGGTCTGGTCGAGCCAGCTTTTTTCCGGCGCATAGTTTCCTGCAACAGGTTCTGTTACACTTCCTCCAGATGTGAAGACGCCCTGCTTTTGAATAACAAGAGCGTCTTTACCTTTTGAACAGCCTGCAAAAGTAAGTGAGGCTGCCATTGCCAGCGCGGCAATTTTTACCGTGTTTGAAATTGTCTTTTTCATAAGTTTTCCTCCGTAAATTGTCATTCTGAAATTGATTCAGTATTTTTTAAGCCCAAGCTTTGTAAGCCACTTTTCTACAGACTTGCCGGCACCGCCTTCTGCTTCTTTCATAGAAACAGGAAGACCTTCAAGAACGGTTGCCCCCTTTGCCTTTTCACGAACGGTTTTATAGGTTCCGCCGTCTCTGCTTCCCATATGTGTGTTGAAAGGCACGACTGTTTTTCCCGAAAAATTCACAGTGTCAAAAAGCGTGTAGATAATCATGGGGAAGGTGTACCACCACATCGGGTAACCGATAAAAACAGTGTCGTAGTCAGAAAGGTCAATTGCATTTTTGATTGCAGGACGCTGGTCTTCGTCGTGTTCCTTTTTTGCATAGGCTGCCAGCGCGTCATAGTGGTCGCGGTTTTTATCGTAAGGAATTACCGGTTCAATTTCCAGAAGGTCGCCGCCAGTCTGACGGGCGATTTCTTCTGCCAGGCGCCGTGTTGAATCGTATACTGAAAAATAAAGAATAAGTGTCTTTGCCATTTGTTTGCTCCTTGTGATTATTAATATAACCTAAGGAATGCCCTTTTGAACAATCAAACTTTTTTATCGCAGTATACGTTGCACGAATACCACTCTTATGCTAAAATATTAATATGATAGAAACTTACATCCTTCAAAATCTTGTCGCCTTTGCTGACAGTGGAACGCTTGTTGCCGCAAGTGAAATTGTGAATGTAACGCAGCCGTCACTTACGCGTTCTCTTCAAAAACTGGAAGATATTCTTGGAGTACAACTTTTTGACAGGACGAAAAATACAATCTCTTTGAATCAGACCGGCCGACTTGCCGTGGACTATGCCCGCCGAATTCTTGCGCTTCAGAACGAGATGGAAAATGAGGTTATTGATTTTTACAACAAGACCCGGGCAATTAAAATTGCTTCAATTGCGCCAATGCCGCTTTATGTTTTGACTCAAAAGTTTAACAAGACTTTTCCAAAGACTAAAATAACCGGCCAGATGAAAAACGAAAATGATGAGCTTTTTTCACTGCTAGAAAAAGACAAGGCTCAAATTATAATCACAACAATTAACCGTTCGGACGAACGCTTTTTTGCAACAGAGATTTTTGAAGAACATCTCAAAGTATTGCTTCCAAAAAGTCACAGCCTGGCCAATCGTAAATCTGTAAAACTCAAAGAACTTGCAGGCGAAACCTTCATAATGCTTTCAGAACTTGGATTCTGGTGCAATTCCCGATGCAAAGTTTATTGAGCAGGATGACATTACAGACCTGAGGGATATAATTGCACATTCAACACTTCCAGCATTCGCAACGGATTACACTGAACAGGCAGACCATCTTCCTGCCTTAAAAAAAACAAGCCGTGTAGCCGTTCCAATTGAAGACGAGGAAGTGAATGTTAAGTTTTATGCCGTGTGCAGGGTTGAAATGATGAAACAACTGAAGAAAGTCTTACTGGCGTAATAAGTAAGCATCATTTCACAAAATTGCGAACTAATTGCTTCAAGTCCCGAAAGCGAATGTGGCACCAGAATATACGGCCCCTTTTCCTCAGCCTCTTGCAGGACTTTTCGCTGCCTGTCAATTACACAATCGATTTCACAGGATGCCTCAAATAAATCGGAATAGCCGTAACAGGATTTTAAAGTCATACACAGGAGCAGCAGTCCCGGAACCGGACATAAAAAGCAACTTCGGATTGTTTAAATCCCCAGTTCTAAAAAGATGCAGCTTGTGTCCTTCCGTTGTAAAGAGTTCCAATTCTTTCCCTGCCATAATCATCTTCCTTCACTTTTTAGTCTTTCGATTTTACACTTTCCATTCAAGACGCATTTTTATAAAGTCCTTCATGTCTTTATTAAAATCCATAGTTGGAGGAGTTATTTTGATTTTCTTAAGAGCTTTTTGAACCAGGGGATTTTTGTAGCAGCAGACAGCATTTGACGAGGCGTAAAACAATAGGTCCAGCTGAATTTTGTAGGCGGCCTCCTGTGTGGTGCCAAGCATCTCTGCAAGCCTGTCACGGAAGGCATAGGCCAGGTCATAATATTTCCTTTTGAAAACGGCGAGCCTTTCCACCGTTACGTTTGTTTCAATTACAGGATTAAGATAGGAAACATAGCGCATGTAATCCTGATTTGCGTTGACGATTCCAGCCCATACTTCAGCTATCACGTCCGGTTTAAAATTGTTGCCCTGGGGGAAAGCCGAAAGCAGGGAGCCATAATAGACCGACATTTTTTCTGCGGAGATTTCCAAAAAGATTTCTTCCTTGGTTGTAACGTATTTATAAAGGTTGGCTCTGGACCAGCCTAATTTTTCTGCAATCGTTGTAAGCGTAATTTCGGAGTAGGGACATTTTGCAAAAAGTTCTGCCGTCGCCTCTTTAATTTGAGAAAGTCTTTCTTCCTTGTGCTCGTCGCTTCTTGCGCGGATGAAAACTGCTTTGCTGTTTAAATCTGACATATCTAAAGAATAACACAGTAAAAGGATTTTTGCAATAAGCAACTTTTTGTCACTAAAAATACATTTTAGTATTGAAAGGTCCCTGTTTATGCCATAGCTTAAGTTAAGTGACACAACGTTACCAAACCTGCGTTAGCGCTGGGAGCCCCTTGCCGACCGCAGGCTGAACTTGTTTCAGCCGAGGACGGTGAGCGTTAGCGAAGGGCGGACATAGCGACCCGAAGGGGAACGCCCCATTCACAGGAGGAATTGATGAATCCAATCAGATGGCTTCCCGCGATTACATAGCCCAGGCCTTTGACCGCGAAATGATTTCCAGCGGAACTGTTGAAAAATCCAGAACAGGATAAAGCATTTATAAGAAGTTGATGTTGCAATCTGCCTTATAGTATTGTATTTTATTAATAAGAAATAAAAATATTCTGCTCGAAACCTATGTCAGAAGAACATTTTATCAATAAGTTTTGGAACTTTTCGTCAGGAGGTCCCAATGTCAAAACGCGGAATAAAAGAATGGATCTTACGCTCTGTCATCCTTGTAATAGGATTGATTATTGCTCATTTTGGGGTGACACTTTTTCTCTTGTCTGATTTGGGGGCAGATCCTTTTAATGTATTTGTTCAGGGGTTATTCAGAATCTTAAGATCTGTAATTCCTGGCAGCCTGATAACTCACGGGCGGACTCATATGGCTGTGTGCCTCACCATCATTTTCATTCTTCTTTTTGTAGACAGGTCATATATAAAAATCGGTACTGTAATCTGCATGGTTTGCGTCGGACCGATTATAGATTTTTTCACCTGGCTTTTGGGGCTGATTCTTGGCAGCGAGCAGCCTTTGTGGAGCAGGATTTTGATGCTTGTTTTGGGCTGCATAATCCTTGCCTACGGAATGACAATCGTAATAAAATCGGATGCGGGAACCGGGCCTAACGATCTGGTTGCCGTAGTAATTTCTGATAAAGCAAAAAAGAAACAGGAATATCTTGAAAAAGAACTAAAGAATGCCCTGCCACGCGTTCAGTGCCTTGAGCTTGAAATTTAGCACATGACCGGCAAGCTGGTGAATGAGTCGTAATTGATGTGGGCATGACAAGGGAATGGCTTTTATCACAATGCTCGCTTAGTGCAAACTATGAATTTTACCTGATGAAGACACAGAAGTTTTTATGCAAAGGCTTAAGTCAAAAGCAAGAATTACTACAAGCCCTGAGTACATTTTCTCAGCGTCGTCGCAAGCTCAATCATTTCTTCCAAAAGGCTCAAAAACTTTCACTGAACAAGCCCAAAATACTTTTCAAAGACTTCGCTGCACTTTTTCTGTTCATCGTTAAGGCAGATTGTAAGCGAGCGCTTTGTATCGCGATTGTAAAAGCTAAAAAACTGAACGCCTGGATCAAAACCCTCAAGAAAAACGATGTGCGGATTTTCTTTGCGCAGCCAGAAGCCAAGCCCATATAGTCCGTCATCACCTTCGATACAGGGAGACCAGGCTTCTTCAACAAGGGGCGAAAGATTGCTTTCCGGATTCAGCTCAGGATCGAGCTTATGCCAGAATTGTGCCATGTCTGCGATTGTAGTAAACGCGCCACCGTCTCCACCGCCAGTTACAGGAATCCCGTAAATGTTGCTGCGGCCGTTTTGCTGATAGCCGGTTGCGCATACAATTCCGTCAGGGGAAGTTTCATCAAGCCTAAAAAAGCCCGTGCTTTTCATGCCAAGCTTTGTAAAAATATGCTGCCTTGCAAATAACGGAAACTCCATGCCAGAGACAGCCTCAACAACAGCAGCAAGAATCACAAAGCCGCCATTGGAATACTTGAAATCCCCGGCAGAAGAATAAGGAGCCTGTTGTTTTTTCCACATCTTTTCAATCAGAGGAAAAAAGTCCTCCGCTTTTTCGTAGTGATAGTTTGCATTTCCGCACAGGGCTTCTTCAAAATCGTCTACAAAATCTTCATCAAAATAATCCGGCACACCTGAAGTGTGGTTCAAAAGGCTGCGCACCGTCACTTTTTCAGAAAGCCAATCGAGCGAACCGTATTTCCCGGCTTTTGCGGTTAGAAGTTTTTTTACGCTGTCATCAAGATTGAGCCTATTTTCTGCGGCAAGAGTCAGAATTGAAACAGCCGTAAAGCCTTTTGTGCCAGAAGCCGTGCCATAGCAAAAGCTTGTGCTGTTCTGTATGCGGAAGTTCTTGTTTGCAAAACCATAAGCGCCGCTTTCAATAAGCTTGGTTCCTTCGTATACACCAAAAACACCTGAAAAATTTGTAAAACTCATAATGCTGTTTCCTTATTTATTGAATCCCCTCATCCCCTTTCCCAACAGCGTCGTTGCAAGCTCAATCATTTCTTCCATAGGAATCTTTCTACCGTCGGAAACCCACTGGCGGTAAAGAAGTACAATGCAGTTATTAAAAGTCAAAAGGATATTGCGCACGCTCTGCTCTATTCCTTTCAGAGGACGGGATTCCGCAGCCTGCTTTGTAACACGGTTCTGCATTCTTTCGCGGATATAGTCAAAACGGCTGTCGCAAGTCACTCGCTTAAAAAATTCATCCTGAGCTTCCATGTATTCAAAAAAAGACCGCACCAGTTTGTCCGTGTCCTTAAGCTGGTCAAAGCCCGAAACAATGGCAGAGTATTCACCGGAATGCTTTGCCTGAATTTCTGCAAGCACATCATCCACACAATTATAATGAAGATAAAAAGTATTGCGGTTGATTCTTGCTGCCTCGGTAATTGCCTTTACCGTAATTTTTTCATAAGGCATCTCGCAGACCATTTTTTTGAAAACACTTTGAATTGCTTCTTTCGTGCGGACGATGCGGGGGTCGAGTTTTGGTTCAGTCATTGGTTCTCTTCTAAAAAATACTGATATACATACGCCGCACCCTCGCGGTATAAGCCAGTCTCTTTGTCAGAGAGTTTTTCAAACAACTTTGATGAATACAGCTTTCGCAAAGCCTCATCATACTCGACATTTTCATCCTCAACAATAAAGCCTGCGATTTCTTTTGTAAGAGAGTCAATGAGCCAGTCTGATTTGTCCGTTTTATCCATAAATCACCTTCACTTTTTTTAGCAAGGAAACCGCCTTTTCCGTGTGAAAAGAATACTGCATGGAAAGTTCCTTATAGGTCATACGTTTTTTTAACATTTCCAGGTCGATGAATTCTTGCTCGTATTGCTGAAAAAGTACAGCCATGGCATCATTTGCGACAGGTCCGTGAACAATATCGTATTTACAGTCCTGGTTACAAAGGGAATCCTGCAGGTCAGAAAAATTTCGGTTACGGTTGTTCATTACAAATAAAGCCCATTCTTCAGTCGGAATTGAAGAGAAATCTTTAACCCGCAGATCTTGCCTCATAATAAAATCATCATCAATTTCATAAATGTTTAAAACAGGAGTTTCTCCTTTTATCCGTGAGGTACGCTTTGCCATGTTTTCTGCCTGACTTCGAATGTTGGTAAGATAAAAACCTTTTCCGAAGTCCCGGAATGGTTTGCAGATTTTTAGGTTGATTTCTTTTACATCAACATTGCTTCCGTGGTACAATATCACAGTGTTCCTCCGTTCTTGCGGCAGATTTCAGTCATGTCTTCGACCGCCTCATCAAGCGACAGCGTGTGCTCAACATCATAATGTTCTTTTAAAAAAGCAATTGCCTTGTTGCCGTAAAGATACAAGAACGCATCTTTTTTTGAGAGATTGTGTGCAGCTGCAAAACTACTGACACAAGCGACGGTATAGGATATTTTGTTGGCTGATAGTTGATTTTTAGTCATTCTGATACTCCATTACACATTGAATCTTAAAGCTGCTTCCAACAAGGAAACTATTTCATTCTGCTTATTTTCTAGGCACTCTTTCCAAATCTGTCGTTTAAACAACATTATACCATAACTTGCCCATAGAAAAAAGCCACATATCGCATATAATTAAAATGTAAATTGAAGGAGGACAAAATGAACTACACACCAGGCTATGTTTACGAACTTATGGAAAAAGGCGGACCGACGGATGTTCGCGAGCCTTATTTTAAGGAAGCCGTTAGCGAAATGATGAGAGCGCGAAAACTCTGCGCAATTGCAAATGCAAAGATGCCCGATGACGAAAGTTATGTTTCTGACCTGGAAGAACTTTTTGGCCGCAAGCTGGATGATGTACGCATTCTCACTCCTTTTATCTGCGACTTTGGAAACCGTGTGAAGTTCGGGAAAAATGTCTTCATCAATCATTCGGCAATTTTGTCGGCATCCGGTGGAATTGAGTTTGGCGACGGAGTTTGCATTGCCCCCGGTCTTCGCATTGCTACAATCAATCACGACTTTAATGAGCGACACACAAAATACACCTATGGTAAAGTAACAATCAAAAAGAATGCCTGGCTTGGAATGAACGTTACAGTTTGTCCCGGCGTTACAATCGGCGAATATGCAGTGGTTGCGGCAGGTGCTGTAGTCACAAAAGATGTTCCGGATTTTGCGGTAGTCGGTGGGGTGCCTGCAAAAGTTATTAAAATGCTCGATCCTTCAGAACAGAAGGAATAGATGAAATAATAGGGCGTTCCCGCCACAAGTGGCGGTCGGGCTTTACGGGGTTCCGCGCTAACCGCGCTCCATTGCTACGCAACGAGCCTGACGGCTCGCCCCTACAATCCCTAACGCGATCTACAGGAGGAAAAAATGAATTTGAAAAAAACACTTATCGGCTTGGTGGCAGCGACATGCCTTGCAGCTTCGCTTTCCGCACAAAACAAAACTTCAAACTCAAAGGAGACTAAAATGGAAGCTAAACAATCACTGGTAGTTTATTTTTCGCTCGCAGGCGAACAGTATAACGTTGGAAACATAAAAGAAGGAAACACTTCAATCATTGCAAAGTTTATTGCAGAAGAAACAGGCTCTGAGCTTTTTGAACTTCAAACCGCCAAGCCTTATCCAACCGACAGCTACAACAACCTCATCAAAATTGCAAAAGACGAGCAGAACAAAAAATCCCGCCCTGCCCTTAAAGTTGATATCGACATCACCGCATACGACACAATCTACATCGGCTATCCAAACTGGTGGGGAGACATGCCAATGCCAGTTTACACATTCCTCGAAGCCCACAACTGGAAGGGAAAAACCGTAATACCGTTTTGTACTCACGAAGGAAGCGGACTGGCCGGAACAGAAAGCCGCATCCGTTCAACCTGCAAGGGAGCTACAGTAGAAAAAGGCCTTGCCGTTCAGGGAAAGGTTGCCCAGACTAACAGAAGCGCCGCTAAAAAGGCTGTTGAAGAATGGCTTGCTAAATTGGGAAAATAAAAGAGATATTCTGGCGTCCCTGTTCACGCGGGGGCGTTTTTTTGAGTTTGCTCTACAAGCGATTTTTTAGACAACTATTTTTTGCCTTTGCTTTTACTCTCAATCTGCTTCAATTCTTTCAGAGTTTCGATATATGCCTTTTCCACAGAAGAAAGTGTTTTTACCTGGTATTTGCGATATTCTCCTTCTGCTTTTCCCATAGCTTTTTTGTGGCTGATTTTTCCTGCACCTTCCAGAACATCTTCGCCAACAGACTGAATCGTGCGGTCAAGCTGCTCAACATAATCGCTCATGTGCATTTCGTTGTGGTTTTCAGCTTGATAGCCTACTGGCGGAATTGCGTACCTCTTAACGAATTAACTCTATAGCCTACAGAGATAATAACATCAAGATTGTAATAATTTGTAGGTTTTGTAGAAAAATCGGAAATTCCGATTTTTCTCACTGAACTTTCCTTTTCAAACTCTCCTTCCTCAAAAATATTCAAAATATGCTCGTTTATAGTTTAGCGAGATTTTTCAAACAAGGAAGACATGTCATCTATTGTAAGCCAGACAGTTTCGCCCTCAAATCGGCATCAATAGAAACTTTTTTGTCTGAGGTTTTGAAGATTACGATTTCACTTTTGTTTTCTGTGGGCATGTCAGTTCTCTTCATTTTCATTCTGCACTTTTGAGTTTTTAGATTTTCGTTTTGTTTTTTTTGCTCCTGCACTTGTAATTGAATTTGCAATTCTTTTTTCTTTTGAAATTAAGGTTGTGTAGAATCGCTCTTCTAAACCGTACAATATATTTTTCAAGTCCTCTTCATTAGAAATTTGAGCTTTTCCTTTTTCTAATTTTAAATTTGGATAATAATCCTTTATGTAGTCAAACATTCCTTTCTTTTCCTGTTGTGACATCTTTGAAAAAGTATCCTGGACTAAAGCAATTTTTTTACGATTTGGAATCTTTACTTTTTCAGCAGAAAAACCATCTACTAAAGAAAATGTCTTTTCTGCAAGAAAAGATTGAACTTCCGTATCAGTTGCAGCTCTATATATTTCATTTATCCCTGTAAATATTTTTGTTATTGAAAACAGTTTTCTAAAATATAAAACATCCTTTGTTCTATCGTAAATAGCATCAGGATATGCATTTATTTGGAATAAATAAATATTTTCTTTTTTTTCAAAATTCTCTCCTAGAGTAATAAAACTTCTTTTTTTAATAAATGCATTTCGAGTTACTTTTTGAAAAAATAAAACTTCATCTGATAATTCAAAAATATACTCAATTCCAGCGGCATCAGACGAGGTAGCCAAATCATAGTCTGCACCAGTCGTCTTCTCTTTTATTTCTTTTGTAGCAAATTCTTTTGTGGAAAAGTTTTCTAGTTTAAACCATTCATAATCACCAAGGTTTGTCCGATTGTCGAAAATAAAACTATTTTCTTCAATCGCTTTTAAATCCTTTATTTCTGGATATAAAGTCCCATCATCGCCAAAAAGCTTTTTATAATTGTTTTTTGTCTTGCAGATTACTGGTTTACTCATTTTCATCCTCCCTTACCTTTCTAGAAATATAAGTTGTATCATTTAATCTATAAAACTTCATGTTTTTTATTTCATTTTTGTTTCTAATAATTTTGCCTTTTATTATTAAAATAATCTGAGTCCCCTGTTCTGTTTCTGCATGATATGTGTGATAACCAAATATTAGGTACGTTGGATTAAAGTATTGAGTATTTGAAACAAATGTGAATATCAGAATTAAGACATAAACAACAATTAATAATTTCCAGTTATCAATTCCAAGGGCAACAAAAAAATAACCTAAATACACAGGAAGGAATTCATTATCAGCAAGGTTACATGATTGTACATTTTTTATATCTTCTTTTGAGAGAAATCGAATAAAAATTTTCAAAACCAAAGAAAAAAACACAGGTACAACAACAGTAATTAGACATCCAAGCCAAATACTTATTTCAAATTTAAAACTCTCACATTTTGGAAGATTAAATATATACCATACCACCCAAATTGCAAGAAACCAAAGTGTAGAACTAATTGTCAAAAGGAACTTATAAAACTTGTTCATTTTTGTCCTCTCTCAATCAAATCTGCAAGTTCAGCAATCATTTTATCATTACGGTTGTGATTCTCCATGAGCCACTTTGTATCTACGAGAATAGCCTTGATTTTGTAATATGATTTGTCTCCAGCTTTATAGTCAGTTCTTGCAGAACCGACAAACTTCATGTTTTCATCAGCATCTTTGCTTTCAAACGGCATTATAAAAGCGTTATAGATAGATTTACTATGTTTTAGATTTCCTTCGTTTTCTTTATTTTCTATGTATTCAGCATAGGCGATTTGTTTGATGATTGAGCCGGACATTGGAAGGTGATTTAGTTGCCTTGATTCACCGTACCTGTAATATTTTGAATCAAGCACAAAAGTTTTCTGATTCTCAGTGCCTTTATCTGTAATCATTATTGTGTCAGGACGGAGAGCGGACTGTTTGAACTCCAGCTGGTCGGATGAATATTCTTTACCGTCAATATCCCAGTAGCAATGCGGATAATACTTTGTCTTGTCTTTTTCACCAAAGGCGGAATCAACCATGCTTTCCCATATATACTCAAACTCATTCGTACCATAAGTAAAGTTCTTGCTCTCACTCGATTTGTCAAGAAACTCTATCACATCAATCATGTAATTGAACAAAAGCATTGTTTTTTCATTGAAAGTCTGTGAAAGCTTTGTCTTAATAATAGAAAGAAAAAGACTTTTATTGAATTTTATGCGGGGTTTTACAGGAACAAATGAAGAAAAGAGCCAGCCGATTTTTGTAAAGCTCTCCCAAACACAATATTGATGAATCTGACTTATCAACTCATTTTCATTATGCTTTACTTTTCTTGTGATGAATTCTGTATAAAATACACTGTCATCTTGCAAAAGCGGTTTTACCTGTCTTGTGGTTTTTGCCCAGTTTGCTTTTCCATTGCTTGATTTTGTGTAGACAACTTCTTTCTCAAAATAATAGCCGTTGGTCAAAAAAACCTTTATCAGATACAGGTAAGCATGAATTGGGAAAACGACATTTTCTTTATGAGCAATTTTCTGATTTTCAATGAAAGATTCATTTGCATCGCTCAAAGAAGAAAGAACTCCGATTAGATTCAAAACATCTTTTTTAAGTTCTTCCTCAGTTGAAGCCCTTTTATAACCAAGCGGAAAGTTTATTCTTAAAGACTCATTCTCATATTTTATGCCGACAAAATAATCTTTTTCGCTCAAACTTGCATTATATGAGCAGGCATCAAAAAGAGAAAATGAACTGCTGTTATTATGTTCCAAAACCGCCACGACAAGCCGCCTTAGTTTTCAGTTTCGGAGAACAAATCCTTAAAGACAGAAAATTCTTTATCACCCTTAAAGTCGCGGGTAAGGCTTTCAAGATTTGTGTAGTTGTTGAACACTTTTTCACGGCAGAACTTAAAGGCATCATCCCAAAGATACTTTAAGACTTTTTCAGCAAACAAGTCTTTAGAAATGATATAGTCATTTCCCAGCTTTACAGCCTTAACAAACCAGCAGCCAAGACGCTTATCTTCCATGCTAGAAAGTCCTGCATCCTCGCTCATTTTGCCGATTTTTATATTGATTGCAGTCTGGAACTTTTCCCAAGTAATCTGTTTTGCGGAATCGACAAATGCATTTCTTTGATTTGTTTCTTCTTCTGTATCGCCAAACACATTTTCTATAAGCTTCATATCCCAACGGCGTTGGAAAGCGTTGTCGAGTGTAAAGACATTCTGGTCGCTTGTGTTCATTGTAGCAAGAATCGAAAGATTCGGTGGCAAGCGGATTCCTGTATTTGCAGAAAAATGTATTCCGTTTATATCCAGAGCTTTGCCGTCAAAAGTATCGTCAGAGTCACGAATATAATTGTTTATTTCAGAGTTCATCACAAAGTATTCGCTCCATCCCTTGCCGTAAGTATTGAGTGAACCATCGTGAGAAGTCGTTTTGCTAGCATCATCGATTCTGTCTAAAAGCTGGAAAAGCTCTCCAAAAATGGCGGCTGCATTTCCACGATTGATTTCTTCTATAATCAGAACGTATCTGTTCTGACTATCACAAAGGGCTTTTTTGAGAATTGAAGTAAAAGGTCCCGGCTTAAAAACAAAATCGGTCTTTCCCTGCACAAGTTTAGGCATTATCTGGCCGATAAAGTCTGCGTTTGTATATTCAGGATGGAACACTGTACGCTCGACAAAAACATCCTGCTGTTGTTCTGGGATTTTGTATTCTGTTTCGAGCTTATGCTTTATTTCGTGAGACTTGCCGCTTCCTGGAACTCCGTAATAGATGATTTGTTCAGGAGAGGTGAAAGGAGTGGCTGATGGAGAAATATTTGTTTCATTTTCAATTTTAGTTTCAATTTCATTCTTATCTTCAAAGCTAACTTTTATTTGTGTTAAAGCCAAAAAGTTTTCAACTCTTTCTGTATAGCTTGAAAAATCATCAGAATGAGACTCATCTTTTACATAACCACCATTTCCAGTTGTTATAAAATAATTCAGCCCCTCGTTTATTGAACTTTTTAAAATTCTTGATGACCCTTTATTTTCTTCTATTCCCGAAAGATTTACAACAGGATTTTCAAGCAATGATTTGTAAATTCCTGAATTATCAAAAATTAAATCACCATTATCACTTTTTATCTTATAGATTGCAGTTTCAGAAAATACAGTAAGAAGCTTTCTAAAAGAATCAAAGATAGTTGCATTTGAAATTGATGATTGTATTAGAACTTCGTAGAAAAATTGTAAGAAGTCCTTTTCATTGGATTTAACCAATAAATCAAGAACATCAATATTAGATGTGTAAGAAATAACCTTTTCAAATCTTTTTCCACCAGTTCTCTCTGCACTAAAAGAACTTCCATCAACAAATTGAAAACGTGCAAGTTTCCAAACTAGCTCAAAACCTACAATAAGAGCTTCTATTTGAGCTTTTAACAATGGATTATTCAAAAGATGATTGTCAAAAACTGATTTATCAAACTTTTCTACATTTTTTTGTAGTAAATCTGAAATTTTTGCAGATAATTCATCTTTAAGAGAAAGACCATCATCAATTTGCTTTGAATATGAAATTTGGGACTTTTTGTCTCCACACATCCAAATCAAGTAAGACAAAACAATTGCTTGTGTAGCATTCGGCAGAGAGGATTTTATTCCAAGTTTTAAATCAATTTCTGAATTTGCGATTTTTGGTTTTGGATAACTCATACTTCATTCTCCATATCTTTTATTATAGATTCTGCAACTGCTTTTGCAAGCAATGGCGGTACGGCATTTCCTACTTGTTTCATTTGAGATGTTTTAGTTCCATAAAAAATGAAATTATCTGGAAACGACTGCAATCTAGCAGCCTCCCTAACTGTAATAGCTCTATTTAAAAAAGGATGCGTAAATCTGCCTGAAGAAGGTGTGTCAAAGCGGGTTGTTATTGTAACTGTTATGTCATCTTTTACAATTCTTCCCCAAGTTCCACTATATATTGATTTTGTCAGTTCTTCTTTTGGCAAGTCACTTCTTCCGCCGCCTTCAGGAACCATTGCCATTCTTTTTATAGCAATGGAAGAGTGAGACGTTGCTATATGGTTATGTAATTTCTCGCTATCCTTTCTTAACAGTTTTTGATAATCCGATTGAGGAGCATTTTTATAGTTCTGCTCAAATTCTCCCTCTCCAGAATTCAAAAATGCTAAATCGCTTATTGCTTCCCAAGCTGTTGTTTTTCTCGTTTTCTTTTCAGGAAATTTTACTTTTTTATCACCAAGTTTTCCAATAATAAATGCTCTTCGTCTGTTCTGCGGTACTCCAAAATCAGAAGCGTTTAAAACATCTGAATCAATTGTATATCCAATACTTGAAAACAAATCAGTTATTTCCTTTTTAAAATAACCATTTTCTGCCGTAAGAAGATTAGGAACATTTTCCATCACAAAATACTTTGGGCGAATAAAATTAACCACATTGAAATAATACTTAAAAAGAAAATTTCGAGGGTCATTTATTGTTTTTCTCTGCCCTTTTTGAGAAAACCCCTGACATGGTGGGCCCCCAATAACAACATCAACAGAATCCTTTATATCCTTGAACGTTGATTCAATATCAAGTTTAGTGATATCTTCTATAATCATGTGATTATTTGGACGATTCTTCACATAAGAAGTAGCAATGCTTTCATCATATTCGTTTGCCATAAGAACTTTAGCACCGACCATTTCAAAGCCAAGACTGAGACCACCAACACCAGCAAACAAATCTATTACATTAAATCTCTTTACTGACATTTTACTTCCTCGATTCTTTCTTTTGCAATTTCAAAATATGTCGGGTTTATTTCTATTCCTATAAATTTTCTTCCAAGTATTTTTGCGGCAACCCCAGATGACCCACTACCCATAAATGGGTCTAAAACAACATCATCTTTATTTGACAGTAACTCAACAAAATGCTTCATCAGTTGAACCGGTTTTTGAGTTGGGTGTTTTCCATGCTTCTTTTCATTCCCTGTAGTTAAAGAAGTTTCAACAAAATCATGAATGACTGCACCGTCATTATTGAATGTTCCGGTTCTTTTTTTATAGGTAAAATAAATCCAGCTTTCTGTAGAATTGACAAAATGTAAATTCATATTCCTAGGCATAGGATTCAATTTATGCCAAATGCCTGTAGTTTTATAGTAGAAACCATATTTTTCAGCAATTGCAATAACAGATTCAACTTTTATGATTGCCATAAAAACAATCATCGAACCACCGTTTTTTATTATACGAGAAGCTTGCTCAAAAAATACTTCAAGAGATGCTTTCCAAGATTCATAATCAAGGTTATCCCAGTCTGCCGCTCCAAAAAAATTATCACGCATTTTCTTTAAGTTTGTATCACGGTTCTGCATGAACAAACCAAGATTATATGGCGGATCTGTAAGAATCAAATCTACAGATTGAGATGGTATATCTTTTAATGCTGTGAGACAGTCAGAATTTATAAGACTAATAGGCTTAGAGATTTTCATAATATTTGATTCTATACCCCATTCTCAATTCTAAACAATTTATCATCCTGTGAAAGTTCGAGGATGATATTGTCTTCTTTCACAAGAGATTGTGGCAATTTGTCTTTTAAAATAGTAAGAACTAACTGTATATTATTTGCAGCAACAAAATCCGCAACCTTTTCAAGCTGATTGTTGTGAAGTAATTCTTCTCTGTCATACAGCAAAAAGTCGATATGTGGAATATTTTCCTGACGTGCATACAAAATATATGCAATATCAAAACAAAGAATTTCACCTTGCTTTTTTCCTGAACTCATGTTCGTGTTAAAAGAATTAAAATCATAAACAGTGCCTTTCTTCGTGATTTTAGGCTCACAAGTCAAAACATATTGCTCACCATATAATTCAGCAGAAACGGATGAATAGAATTCATTAAACCGTGCGACCCTAGAATTCAAATCTTTTTCGAAATTTTCAGAGAACAAATCATTATCTATTTTCGCTAATTCTTTTGTTAATAAAGATATTGAATTCTCAACAGTCTCTATTTGATTCAATATTGTTTCATATTCACCTTTTTGATGATACTTTTCATTTAACTGAAAAATTATTTCTTCTAATGATAAGTAAGAATCATATTTTTTCAGTCTACCGACAATCTCTTTTTCTTTTATCAACAAGGCTGATAGCTCATTATTATTTGTTTGTATCTGATTTTCTAAGTCTGGTAATTCAGAGGAAATAAACTTTACCTTTGAAACAATCATCTTATTATGATACTCTACTAACTCTTCAAAAGTTTTCTGAATTCCAGATATATTATATTTTACCTCATTATATAAATGACGAATTTGAGATAACTCCATTTCAGATTTTTCTTTTTCCAAATCATCTATGGTATCTTTTATAAGATTCTTTCGTGTCTTTAAGATATTTATTTCAGAAGTCAGTTTATCAATGGAATATCTAACATTGTCTAAATCTGATAAATCATTTTCAAATTCTTCGTTAATACCAAATGAATCTTTTTGTTCATTTAATTTTTGAATATCAATTTCAATTTGTTTCAAAAATGTTGTATAAACGGTCTTTGATTTTCCATTCTCTATTCTTTTTTTATAATTTTCTTCTTGAGATTTCTTTTCAACAAGTTGTTGCTTTTCTTCCCCTTTTGCAGTATCACAACCAAACAAAAATAGGTAAAGAGTTTCATATTCAATAGCACTTGTATATGCGTCAAGAGTTTTTATGGTGTAAGAAACTGCTTCATTACTATAGCGGTTATTATGAGAAATTATTTGTCTAAAAGTGGGTTTACTATATACTTGATTTGGAAAAATCATATTCAATAGTTTTGCATCAAAATCTTGCTCAAGAATATCTTCCCCATTAATTTTTCTAATTGCCTTTTTATATTTAAGAAAATTTCGTTCGATGACTATTGAATCTAAATCTTCAAAAGTATTGCAAAGTTCCAGACATATCGAAACTTCTTTATCTTCAAGAAAAGATCGGACAAATTTATCTTCATTTTTTTTAGATTCTGTATCTTGATAAACCTTATTTATTTTTGCACCAAAACAGACATCAATTAATTTTAAAACAGTAGTCTTTCCAACATTGTTTCCTGTTTTTATTTTATTAGATGAGGGGGTGTCATCTACAATGAGATTCAAGCCAGAATGAAAAGGAATATTCCTGATAAGCCCATCTTTTGATATGATTTTCAATGACTTTATGAACATAAATACACCTCACCTGTAGATTTTATTTCAGCAGCTTCTATTAAATAAAGCCAATCCAAAGCTAATGAATATAATGCAAATGAGATTCCATAATTATTGTTTAATACTTCAAATAAATCTAACAAAGACTTGGAACCATTCAATTGCAGTTCATTTAGAATCAAAGAACCGATATAATAAATGCTGTATTCTGGTCTTATATTATCAGGTAATAGCATATTTATACCCCTCTGGATTTTCAAATATCTGACATTTCAAAAAAGCATCAACAATGATAATCCAAACACAAAAATCAAGCATTTCTTCTGAAACATCATCGATGTTATTGCTTTCTCTAACCTTTTCCTTAGTATTCTCAATAATTTTATCAAAGAGTTGTACCGAATCTGAATATAATTCCTTTAAATGCCTGTATTCTGATTTTAATGATTTAAGAATAACAAAACTTGAGTTTTTTCCAACCCTATCAAACTCATTATATTTTTTTGCTAAAATGCCCATATAGGCATCATAATCTTTTATATAATCATATCTTGGTCTTAATTTATTAAAGTCTATTTTTTCTTCCACTTGAAATGGTAGGGTATTTGGTGCTTCCATTTCCAAAAACTGTTCCTGAGAAAGTGCATTTATAACTTTTGTCAAATCAGAATCTAATTTTTCTTTTTTTATAGGAAATTTAATTTCTTTGTTTATAAAATTTGATATATCTTCCAATTTTTCAGTTTCAAGATTCATTATATGTGAAAGAATATTTTTCAAATTATAAATATTTTTTGAGGAATCAAATTTTATGTTATGTGGATTTTTATAGCTTTTTCCAATAAGATTGATGCTATCATTTGAACCAAGAAATATAAACAAAAGTGTATAATCCTTATAAGTTTTTAGGATTTCCTTTTTTAAAGTATTTTCAATTTTTGTTTTTGTTGCATTTGATGTTACTTGAACAAAAATTTTGTTTTTGCTGTCTATCAAATCTATACTGGCAACATTATGTATTGTTGTATTTACATTTTCTAGGTGAAGGTCATAAACTAAATTAAAAAGAGCTGCATAGAAATTTTCTGAATGCACATTTAGTTCTAAGAGATTTAGCGATGAACCATTTGTTATCATCATTGAGAGAAAAGTAAGCTTTGCTTTTATATTATCGAAAAGATTCTTTCTAAGCATTGACATACGCTAAACCTCCAATTTTTATTGTGTTAATAAATGGTAAAACACTCTATAAGCATTGAAAATCTTTTTAAATTTTACCATACATACAGTGTCAAAGAATGACACCGTAATTATTTTCCTAAAAATCTTCACCATTCACTTCCATAATATCCCCAATCTCGCACCCCAAAGCAATGCAGATTTTCCGCAGGCTCTCCATAGAAACATCTTCGCCTTTGCCCATTTTTGCTACGATGTTGCTTGTAATCTTTGCCTGTCTTATGAGGTCGCTTTTGTTCATGTCGCGGTCGATTAGGATTTTCCAAAGTTTTTTGTAACTTGCGCTCATTGTAGTTTTCCTGTCTTGATTTCGGTCTTTAAATAGTCATACACATAAAGAGGGCTTTGAAAGTAAAGTCCTGTCTTTGGGTCGCAGAGTTTTTGGTAGAGTTCTGAGTTGTACACGGCACGCAAGGCCTGCTCCACGGTAAAAGAGAAATCCCTTACAAGAGCAACGGTATATTCAATTTTGTCTTTTACAGGAACTTCTGCCATTTTGATTCCCCAACAAAAGAATTATACCATGATTCTCTTAAATTTTCAATAAAATCTCACGAAATCGGGAGAAAAGCGAGAAAAATATTTCCTAAGGTAAAAGCTAAAATTCTCACTGAGAATTTTTTAAAAGTCAGTGAGAATTTTTAAAAACTCAGTGACTTTTTGACCAAAACTCACTGAGAATTTTACGGCACCTTCCTTAAAATTTTCGGAAAAAAACTTGCCGTCTGCAAAGCCAATTCCGACAGGGGATTTTTTAATTTGTCAGGTATCTTTTTGCGTTAGGGATTGGAGCACCGCCGAAGGCGTACCGCGCAAGCGGTATGGAGCGATAGCGAAAGTGCGGAAAGCCCGACCGCCACTTGTGGCGGGAACGCCCAATTTATTCATAAACTTTCCAAAGATATTTCTAGGCACATTTTTCGAATCTGTCGCTTTTCCTACACAAAGGTGAAATATGCACATTGAAAAAGAGGATTCCCATGCTACAATTTTTCAAGATACGCACTCTAAACTACTTCAAAGTGGACACAAAGTTTTTTTCAATCAGCGTGGACGGCGACACAGCGCACATGAAAGTTACCCACACGCTCACGGCAAAAGTTTATGGCATAAGCGGCAGCTGGACTATGAGCGGTGAAAACACTTACAAAAAGCGTGGCGGAATCTGGGTCAGGATAAAATAAAAAATTATTTTTCATTTTCAAATTTCTGCAAAAGTCTCAAAACTTAATGCAAGCAACACATGTGCCAAAGCAAGAAGATTGTATCAGCACAATCTTTTGCCCACTGACAAAAATCTTCAACTTCCCAATAGCTTCCTGTTCCCTAATAAATCTGAACTTAACCACAGAATACACAAAAGGGTCTTCCGTACTGCCATAGCTGGAGACAAGAAAACCCATTGCAGAGCCTGCTTTTCTACATAGTATAGCCGGGTTTTACAAACACGTTTTTGTTGGAAGAATCCGCCACCTTATCGTAAACCTTTTCCTTCCATTCATCCTGCGGCACATCCTCGATAGAAACAGAAAAATGCTCTATTTCGCGGCCAAGCTCACGGCTAGCAACTTCGGCAAGCTTTTCCGCAAGATTCTTCTTAATCTTTTCATCCCTTCCCGGGTACATCTGCACTGTAATATGAGGCATTACATTCTCCTTTTTTCTTTTTAAGTATAAATCATATTAGCAAAAAGCAAAAATATTTTATAGGGGGAAGGCCTACCCCCTGCATATCAAAACAGAAAAATACCTGCCACTTTCCTTACCGAAAGATTCATCTGCAAGCAAGATTTCTGCAAAAGCGGCAAAATCTTTTCCATATATTATGCGCTCATCTTCCATCGATGCGTTTTGCACAAGAAGGCATTTTTCTTCAATGCCAAGCTCCACAGTAAGCAAAAGAATTTGGATAAGGCTTTTGTTCATCTTCATTATAACTTTTGTTCCACCGTCCAAAGAAGAAAGCTCCTTTGTTAGCCGACCGTCAAAGAACCATTCGTCTCCGCATATTATGTGAAGGTCTTCTTCTGCCTGGCACAAAACAGTGGAAGCAGATGCCGCAGCCTGGCAGAATGAAGGAATGCCGGCAAGAAATTTTGCACCAAAGCCTGCCCCGCAAATCATGGAGGCAAATTTTCCCGCAGTAGAAAAAACAGAAGGGTCTCCTATGGTAACAAAGGCGCAATCCTTTCCCTCTCTTAAAAAAGCAAGGCACTTTTCCTTAGCATCTTCATAAACAAGTGAATCATTTTTGCGCATGGAAAATTCAAGGGGGAGAAGAATCTTTTTGCCAAGGTCAACAGCACCTTTTACAGTTTCTAGCGCACGGCTTTTTTGCTGCCCAGATTTGCTTTGGGTCACAGGGTAAAAAATCACAGGGCATTTCTGCAAAGTTTTTACAGCCCCAAGCGTCATAAGCTCAGAAGAACCAGGGCCTGTTCCAACCACATAAAGAATTCCGCTCTTTCCCATATCTACTTTTCTTCAAAAGCTTCTTTTGATTCAGGCGAAACATGAAGAACAAAACCATTATTTGCATCCCCGTCAATCATCACTTCAAGTATATGGGTATCTTCCGTATCAAGCCCACCGCAAAAAAGAGACTCATGCTTTGAGTTTTTAAATTCAGAAGTATCATCTGCCACTGTAAAAAGAGCAAAGCTGTCCCTGTTGAATTCATCTTTCCTGTAGCGGTGCCCATAAGAATGAAGAAGATAAAATGCATCTTTTTTAAAGAGCCCGCTTTTAAGCGATATTGTTTTGGGAACCCATTGCCCGTCAAAAGTCTTTAAGGTACCGGGGTTCATCATCTTTAGGTCCTGCACAATTTTTACGTCCGACAAATCAAATCTGGCTGTCTCTTCCCAAGATTCAGACCAATCAGAATTGTAGCGGCTTATTTCTAGCTCAAGATAGGAAGCGTATTCTATTTTCCTTCCATCTCCAGAACCAATGATAAGCATTACCATATCTTGCGGAGAACAATACGTCCTAACTCCTGTACTAAGCCAGCCAGAAACTTTTCTTCCATCCGCAGTATAACTTGTAATTTGCGTAAAATATTTATCAGCACCAAGAAGCGGTCTTTTTACATTCAAACTTAGCGAAAAGTCATCATTGAATTTTGGCTTTGCATAAAGTTGCCCCTCGTGAACAATTTTTTCCTTTTTCTTGCGCCTAGGTTTTGCTTCATCTTCGTAAATGGAAAAATAAGTCGCTTCAACAGTTGAATATCCTCCAAAAGAAACGTTAGTATTCATTGCGCTTGCAAGAAGAATATAAAAATCCTTTCGAAGTATAGGCTTTGAGGCATTTTCTTCACCCTTGCTCAAAATGAGCTTGCGGTCAAAGGCCCTGGCATAAGTTTGCCCCTGTTCTGTAAAGCCTATTTCTTCCGGCTCGTCAATGCAGCTATAGGTGTTGCCAATAAAGCGGGTAACATATTTTAAGGCATCGTATTCAGTAAGCGTGGCATTAAGCGAAAGAGAAAAAAGTTCTTTTCTAGTAAGAAGAGGTCTTTTAACAGCATAAAAAAGAGAGAGCAAAAAAGTTTTTTCTTCCTCGCTAAATTTTTTATCCAAGGGAGCAAGCTCCTTAATCAAGTACCATTCCTTTGCACTTTGCCACGTAGGACCTGCACCTTGAACTCTTAAGAGCGTTCTTAACGCTTCTTCTACAGAAAGTCCACCTTCCCTTTTTAAATCCTCTTCCGAAACTATATTGAACTTTGCCAAATCCCAAACTCGTCCGCAGTCAGCAAAAAAAGCTTCCTTCTTCTGGGCAAAGATGGAACTTAGAAAAATAAACAAGCCCAGCATCAAAAGTAAAGGCCGGGCAGTCTTTCTTACAGAAACACTTTCATCATTTTTCATAAAACAAAGTTTACCACAATTATTTTTTTCACTCAACACAGGCAATCCGGTAGCCATAAAAATCAGCTTCCCTATTTATTCTTATGTAAAGAAATCGGAAATAAGTTTTGTGTGCAGCGGAAGTCAAAGACGGCTGAAAACCCGCATTGGAGCGGAACGAGCGAAGCGAGTTTAATTTCCTATTCCGCGACACCGCGGGTTTCTCAGACGTATTTGACTGGGAGCGGAACACAAAAATTATTTCCGTGTTTGTTATGCAAAGAAAAACCGCTACCAAGGAAAGATTTTTTATGCTATACTCAAAGCAAGGAGTTAAATGTGGCTATGAATGAAAACAGAATCAAGCGAAACGACCTGCTTTCGCAAAAAGTTATCAAAGGCTTGGAATCTCGCGGTATGGCGGGATATTACGTTCAGACAAAAGAAGAGGCGCTTTCACTTGCACTCTCAATGATTCCAGAAGGAGCAACAGTCTCAAAGGGCGGCTCAATGAGCGTAAAAGAAATAGGCCTTTCCGAAGCACTTGCAAAAGGAAACTACAAGTTTACAGACAGAGACAACAGGGGCCCTGATGCAGAAGACCCAAGAACTGCAGCCCTTAAGGCTTACGATGCAGACGTATATCTTTGCAGCACAAACGCAATTACAGAAGACGGCGTACTTGTAAACATAGACGGCAACGCAAACAGAGTATCTGCACTGGCATTCGGTCCAAAGAAAGTAATCCTCATTGTAGGGATGAACAAAATTGCCCCGGACGTAGACAGTGCACTAAAAAGGGCAAGAAACGAAGCGGCACCAATAAACACCCAGCGCTTTGGCCTCAGCACACCCTGCTGCAAAACAGGCTCCTGCATGAACTGCAAAAACCCAGACACAATCTGCTGCCAGTTCCTGATTACCCGCTATTCAAGGCACCCCGGCCGCATACACGTAATTCTCGTAAACGAACCCCTCGGCTTCTAAAATCTTTAGCGTCTACTGAAAAACTATTTAATCAAAAATGGTGCAAGTAATTTAACAGTATTCAAAAAGATAAAAGTGCAAGGAGAAATGCCGAAAACGACGGAAAGCCTTGCACTTGTCTCCAAACAGCCCTGCTTATGTACGAATAAAAATTACTGTAAACAAAAGAAACTGGGTTCTTAGGCATATCGCGATACGTTGAGCGATATGGCCCTAAGCCGTGTCCAGGGATGAGACGGTAGCAAGTGCGTACCGTCGAAGGTGGTTTGGAACGCGCAACGAAGTTTCAAGCGGGGGAGGAAACATCGGGCTTCGGACTCTGAGAGGTTTCCTCCCCTCCAAATTAGGGGTCCAAGGGCACTCCCTTGAAAAAAGTTTTTTTAGTAAACATCTATTACAAAAGCTTTTCGTATTCACAAACAGGAACCGGCTTACTGTAATAATAGCCCTGAATCGTCTCGCAGCCAAGAGAGCGCAACCTTTCAACCTGGCTCTTACTCTCCGCCCCTTCTGCAAGACAATGAAAACGCAGGTCCTTTGCCATCATGATTATGTGCCGCACAAGAGTTACGTCTTTTGAATCCTCCGGCTTAGATTCAAGCCTGTCAACAAAACTCTTGTCTATCTTTAAAGTGTCAATCGGCATGTCGGCAAGCAGGGAAAGAGAAGAATATCCTGTTCCAAAGTCATCAATAGAAATGCTAAACCCCGCCTTCTTTAGCTTGTTCAAAAGGGCAAGCATATAATCCTTGTCTTCGTAGGTAGCACTCTCCGTAAGCTCAAAGTCCACAAGAGAATGTTCCACCCCGTATGAATCCACCACCCTGCAAAGGTATTCAAGAAGATTGGGATTTTCCAACTGCTTTCTGGAAAGATTCACAGACACAGGCTTAACATTGCGACCTTCCTTCTTCCAACGGCAAAGGCATTCGCAAACCTTATGCAGAACAACGTCGTCCACCTTTCCAATAAGGCCAATGCGTTCAAAAAAAGGAATAAAACGGCTGGGCGGCAAAAACTGAACCCCCTTAAAGTTCCAGCGCACAAGAGCCTCCGCCCCCTTAAGATTTTCATTGGCAACATCATACTTGGGCTGCATGTAAACAAGAAATTCATCGTTTGCAATTGCGGTATCAAGGTATGCGCGTATTTGATCCGCCCAAAAAAGATCGTCATACATCTTTTCTGTATAAAAAAGAATTTCGTTCTTATTGATTTTATTGCCAAGAGACTTTGCCAGCTTAGCCGCATCCGCAACGCGCTCATCCATAAGCATGGTGGCCCTCATGGGAACAACCCCGCAGCGGAAAAAAATCTGGTACTTGGAATCTTGGTCCAAAGGAGAAAGGCTTTCAAAAAGCTCCGTAAATTTGCGCCTTATCTCATCCTCCTCCATGTCCTTAAAAATAACTACAAAATTGTCGTTGTCACACCTGGCACTCTCATAAATCCAGTCCTGTTTCTTAAGCGTCTCTGAAATCCTAATAAGATAATGGTTCGCAATAATGTGGCTAAACAGCTCGTTTATCATGCGGAAACTTTTCACATCAAAAATGGCAAAGCAAAAGTCGTTAATCTCTGGCGAAACATGCTCAAACAAAAAATGCCTTATGTATCTCCAATTCCTGGCACCGGTATAATTGTCAAAAAATGCAATGTCGTAAAGCTGCTCCTTCGTCACATCCGAAAGTCCCTCTGGCTTTACCATCTCCACCTTACCGGTATCAAGGCATTCAAAATAAATACGGATTTTATCATTACTGTAAAAAAGCTGCCTAACCGAAGGATTCTTTGCAATCTCCGCATTCGTCCACTTTCTGTAGTTGATATCCGTATGCAAAACGGTATCTATAACCTCATCAATAACCTTGTCGTTCAAAACTTCAACTTCAAGAACATCCACCGCCATCACGTAAATTCCGGGAAGGCAAACAGAATCAAGTCCCTCTGGATAGCTTATCCTATCGTCGTCAGGGCGAAATTCCATTCCCAAAACGCTACCCTTGTATTCATCTGTGTTAAGCACAAAAAGACCCGGATAATCATAAGTGCCAAAAACTCCTATATAGGGAATAAGTTCCTTGGGATATTTGCAATTAAAAAAATCCTCTTTCCTATTTTGGTCTGCGGGAACAAAATATAAAATTCGCTTGGGCTTGTAAAAATGATTAAATCGAAACTGCACTTTTTTAAACTCCTAAAAACACGAAGACCCGGCACCATCTCGAAGAAATCACAAACATCCGGCACAATTATATTTTACACCAGCAGAATAAGAATCGTCAACTTTTCTTTTTGAATTTTATAGAAGCTAATTTTTTGGACGGAAGTTTTGTTTGCTCTACCATTTTACTCCATATCTAACTCGACCGAACGCCAATCTGCGTCACCCGCTTTCCAGGGCTCCGCTAGCGCTCCGGCCCGCCTCCGGCGGTCTGGCTACGCCACCCTTCCAATCGGGCGTACGACCCAAGAAAATCCTTCCGTGGATTTTCTTGGGTATTGCAGAAGCCAAAGGCTTCTGCATGTTGCTAAGCCGCGCATCCATGCGCTTGTTACTCTTTGGCAAGAAACAATTACGTTCCCTGAGCCTGCCCAAGAAAAACCCCTCCGTGGATTTTTCCTGGGATTGCAGAATCGCTGCGCAATTCTGCATGTTGCTAACCCGCCCTCCATGGCTTGCTATTTTTCGGCAAGAAACAATTACGCTCCCTGAGCCTGCCCAAGAAAAACCCCTCCGTGGATTTTTCCTGGGATTGCAGAATCGCTGCGCAATTCTGCATGCTGCTAATCCGCCCTCCATGGCTCAATATTTCTTGGCAAGAAACAATTACGTTCACTGAGCCTGTCGAAGGGAACTCTGTTTTGGACGCATACCGCTAGCTCTTGTACAAAGAAGAAATTTATCTTAGAATAAGGATATTAAAAATAGTAACGCAAAAATTGCTGCATTGGGGGAGAAAATGCACTTACAAACTTTTGCCGCAAACACTACAGAAACAGATCCTCAAAAGTTAATAGACACTTTTTTTAGCGAGTACCCCCAGAATTTCACACCAGAGGATGAAGAAAAAATCCGCAGCGCATGGGACTTCCTAATCGGAAAGACAAGAAACCTAAAGCGCAAGTGCGGACTTCCCTATTACCTTCACCCAATGAGAGTTGCATGCATCCTTGCAGAAAGCCACCTTGGTGCAGACGCAATAATCTCCGGCATCTTCCACAACATTCTGGACGTAGACAGCGAATGCCTTGACGAAATAGAAAAACGCTTTGGAAAGGACGTTGCAAACATTGCAAAGGGAACCGCAAAAATCACCGGCTTAAAAATAAAAAGCAAAACCCTGCAGGAAGCAGATTCAATCAGAAAGATGCTCTTTGCCATGATAGACGACATCCGCGTAATCCTGGTAAAACTTGCAGACCGCCTTGACCGCATGCGCAACCTAAAGTCCGTAGACGAGCAGGCCCAGCGTGCAGTTGCAAAAGAAGTAATAGACA
>Ga0310695_10004098_pt1 | contig 27446 bp, 18 predicted proteins | sample RumenRJG_04DNA_FD_203882 | JGI IMG/M metagenome (GOLD analysis project Ga0310695, IMG submission 203882) | Bovine rumen microbial communities from Lethbridge, Alberta, Canada - RJG_04 (v2) (version 2) | ecosystem: Host-associated > Mammals > Digestive system > Stomach > Rumen | place: Canada... | reverse complement strand
AATTAAGTTTCTATTTCCATTCGGTAAAAGTGCGCGATTATTGATTTATTTTGCCTACCTTTGCCGAGTAAGTTTTAACCAAACAGCAACTTATGGCCAAGAAGATTTGCAAAGAGTGTCTGACGGAGTTCGACGGACGCATGAAATACTGCCCCTCGTGCGGTGCGCCCGCATCAGAGGCTATGGACATAGTGGAAGAGCCACAGGCCGCCGCACCCACGGCACAGCCAGCCGCCGGCAGCGATGCCGAGCACGACCCCGACGACGACCTTCGCCTCGGCAAGGGCATGAAGGTGTTTATCGTGGTAGGCTTGCTGCTGCTTGCCTGCATAGGCATCTTTCAGTATATGGCCCACCGCAACGACCCGGAATACACGCGCACGCTGATAGACCCCGACTCAACGCTTGCCGACAGGGACCTGCTGATACTCGACACCACATCCGTGGACACTGCCGAGGCCAAGAAGGCCGAACAGGAAGAGCGCAAGGAGGCCGAGAGAGTCTACAACAACATACGCCGCCACGCTGAGCCTCAGGCCGAGGACATCGTTCCGCAGGGCGAAGAGGGTGAGGGCGGCGATGCACCGTCAGCCGGAGAGCCGTCGGCATCGCCCGAACCGAAGAGCGAGCCAGCTCCGGCACCGGCTCAGCCAGCCGCTCCGAAGGTTGAAGCAATAGAGTGATGAAGATTATACGCTCACGTCTTGTGCCCTTCAAAGGCTACAATGCCATCAATCTGCTGGGCATACTGTTCTGCCGCAAGGGGGTGGAGCTGACTCCCTCGCTGCTGAACCACGAGCGCATACACACCCGGCAGATGGTTGAGATGCTTGTCGTGGGCTTCTATCTGTGGTATGTAGTGGAGTGGCTCGTGCGCCTGCCGATGAAGGGCAGCGCCTACTTCAACATCTCATTCGAGCGCGAAGCATACGCCAATCAGTGGGATGAACACTATCTCGAGCATCGGCGGCCATACTCCTGGACGAAATATCTGCGAAGCAAAAAAGGCGTCTCCTGATTAGGAAACGCCTTTTTCGGTTCTTACCTCCACCACTTCCACGCAGCCCTGAGCCACTCGGAAGCGCACGTCGTGCCCGCAGAAAGCCATGCCGTAGATGCGTTCGGGCGAGTCGTGATAGTGAGGTCGCGGGTCGAGGGCAAGCACATCGGTGAGAGCCGCCGCATCTTCGTCGCTGAAGCAGGCACGCCACTTATCGGGGAAAACCACCCGAAGCGGCTGCCACACGGTACTGTCGGTGAAGCCGCCGCGTGCCTGCGGATGGCTGTCGGCGTAGGGCAGGTAGGGCTTGATGTCGTAGATGGGAGTGCCGTCCATGAGGTCGGCTCCGGCCACTTCAATCTCTCCGTCGCCCACACTCACAATCTTCACCGACGAAAGACCCAGTCCGTTGGGACGGAAAGGGCTGCGCGTGGCAAACACTCCGAGCCGCTTGTTGCCGCCAAGACGTGGCGGGCGCACCGTGAGACCCACCCCTAACCCCTCCCCAAGGGTTGAAGGCTCAGGCGAACCCACCCCTAACCCCTCCCCAAGGGTTGAAGGCTCAGGCGAGCCCACCCCTAACCCCTCCCCAAGGGAGGGGGATTTGGCAGTCTGTGGTGTCTCAGCACTTTTCTCTTGCTCTTTATGGGAAGCTCCTTGCCCCTTGTTGGCAGAGAATCCCCATATCAGCCAGAGGTGGGAGAAGTCTTCGAGTCCGCGCAGAGCCTCCTCCCTGTTGTATGGCGGCAGCAGTTTGATGCGTCCTCGAAGGTGCTCTGAGAGTCCGCTTTGGCGCGGAACGCCGAACTTCGTGGCAAAAGGCGACATGAAGACGGCTATCGGTTCTATGACGTGCGCTCTGTCAGCGGATGATGTTTTCTCTCTTGCCATATCTCAATACTGTTTATAATGTTTTGCCAGAGAATGTAGCAGCCCGGTCCTACGGAGGACAACGGGTTCAGGTAGGCGTATGAAATCCAGATGGCGAAAGCCGTGTTCTTCTGTCCCAGAGCCTGTCCGGCGCACACCGTTGCCCCGAAGAAGTGGCCAATGTAGCGGCCCACGCTGAACTGCACTATGCACAGCACCAGTCCGAGCAGTGCTATGGTGAAGAGGAAGCCCACGGTGGTGTCGGCGTTGCAGATGTTCTTCACCGTAGTGCCGGTGACTATGGCCAGCGAAACGGCCCAGAGGTAGTAGCTCAAGTCCTTGACCGACACTATGCGTCGGTGCAGGCGGTGCATTGAATGTTTCACTATGAACGCCAGCAACATGGGCAACAGCAGCACCGTACACACCTCGTAGAGTATCTTAGAGAAAGCCTGGAGGAAGGTGATGTGGGCTGCCTTGTCGATGATTGGGAAGCAGATGGGGATGAGTGTGGCCGTGATGAAGTTGGAGAGGAACGTGTAGGTGGTCATCTCCTCGAGCGAGCCGCCCAGCTTCTGCGTCACCACGGCAGCCGCCGCAGCCGCCGGGCCGATTATGCAGGTAAGTATGGCTTCGAGCAGAATGAGGTTCCGCCCCGTGATATGGAATGTCACGATGGCCCCGACGATGATGGCGACGAACAATATTTGGAACAGTGCCACCCACCAGTGCCACGGCACGGGTCTGAGACGGCGGAAATCAACCTTGCAGAACGTCACGAAGAGGATGCAGAACATGAACAGTGGCAGTATGGCATCGAACACCGGGGCAAAGAACAGGGCTGCCGAGGCAAGCTGCGGAGTGTAGGCAAAGGTGAGGTAGACGGCTGTTCCGAACGCCATTGCCACGGGAAGGGTCCAGTTTTTCAGAAATCTAACAAACGACATAAGCATCAGTTATCTGGCCGCGAAGGTAATAAATATATTCAACTCTTGCAAACTCATGGCTGAAGAGGGGGGGGGCAGGGGATGAAACCATGATAAGCACACTCGGGAAGCTGCCTTGGGCGGTCGGGAAAAAACTTTCAGGGCTGAATTAAAACTTTTTATCCGAGGATAAGTGGCATAAAGAAAAAAGTGATATATTTGCAATATGATTGATACAGAAGAACTATGCCAACACTGCTAATAGCTTTCGGACTGAGGTTCTATTTCTATCTGGACGAGCATGACCCCATTCATGTTCACATTGATTGTGCCGGACGAAAGGCAAAGATAGCCCTCGAGCCCGAGATAGAGGTGATATACAACAAAGGATTGAAAGAAAAGGAGCTGCGTAAGGCAGTGGATACTTGTATTATTTACCGGGAGGACTTCATAGCAGAGTGGCATAGGAGGTTTGACTAATAACTAATAGCTTTATGGAGAGGATAAAGAACATCTGGTTTGACGGCGGTCGCATCAATATGCTGACGCGTAGCGGCCTCACATTCAGCCGTCCGCTTGAGGCTTTTCCTGAGCTGAAAGATGCCAGTACAGCCGAGCGTAATGACTATTCGGTGAGTGCCGACGGAGAGGACATTCGTTGGGAATGTCTCGATGCCGATATTCACGTGTCGAGTTTTTTTGTCAGCGGTGAGCCCGATTACGACAATCAGGTAGCCCGAATATTTGCTCGTTTCCCATGGATTGATGCTTCGGAGGTTGCGAAAGCTATGGGCATAAGCAAGAGTCTGATGGATAAATACATATACGGGATGGCTGTTCCGCCCCCTCAACGGATGGAAAAGCTTAAGGAAACGCTCCATGCAATGGGGCGAGAGCTGGTTACGGCATGACCGTAAGGAAAAAAAGTTCCCCACTGTCGGGCTTCCGGCAGTGGGGAACTTGTTGTTTGTGGGAGTTGAAACTTAGAGATTGTCTTTCTCAATGTCCTTGAAATACTTGTATGTGCTAACCTTCAGCTCGTCGGTGGCAGGCTCGTCGGCAACGATGATGCCGTGGCGGTGGGTCTGAAGGGCAGAGATGGTCCACTCGTGGGTCACAGCACCCTCTACGGCAGCTTTCAGTGCGCGTGCCTTGTGGTGTCCGTTGACGAGGATCATCACCTCGCGGGCATCCATCACGGTGCCTACTCCAACGGTGAGAGCCAGCTTGGGCACCTTGTTCACGTCGTTGTCGAAGAAGCGGCTGTTGGCAATGATGGTGTCGGTGGTGAGCGTTTTCACGCGAGTACGCGAGCTGAGCGATGAATAAGGCTCGTTGAAGGCAATGTGTCCGTCGGGACCTATGCCTCCGAGAAAGAGGTCGATGCCTCCAGCCTCGGCTATCATCTCTTCGTAGTGAGCACATTCGGCCTCCAGGTCAGCGGCGTTACCGTTGAGGATATGAATGTTCTCTTTCGGGCAGTCGATATGGTCGAACAGGTTGCGGGCCATGAACGAGTGGTAGCTCTCGGGGTGCTCTTCGGGCAGTCCCACGTATTCGTCCATGTTGAAAGTGAGTACGTTCTTAAACGAAACGCGCCCCTCGCGGTAGGCTTTCACCAGTTCGGCATACATTCCTTCGGGAGATGAACCGGTGGGAAGACCCAGCACAAAGGGCTTTTCGGGGGTGGGAGCGGCAGCGTTGATGCGCTCGATAACGTGATTGGCGGCCCAACGTGACATGGCCGCATAGTCAGGCTGAATGATTAGTCGCATGATAATTTTCGTGTTTTATGTTAATAAATCGATGCAAAAATAATCTTTTTGTCCGAAAAAGGCCGTCTGCCTTAAATAAAAAATAATGCAAAGCGGCATTTTTCAATCTCTATTTCATATCTTTGCAGCTAAACAGAATGTTCAGCAGACAATAATGAAAGAATTTGTAATATCCGAAGTCAAGGCCGAGACAGCCGTGCTCGTGGGCCTTATCACCCAAGAGCAGGACGAGGCGAAGACAAAGGAGTATCTTGACGAGCTGGAGTTCCTGGCCGATACAGCCGGAGCAGTCACCGTGAGGCGGTTTACGCAGCGCGTGGGTGGCCCGAGCAGCGTGACATACGTGGGCAAGGGCAAGCTCGAGGAGATACGGCAATACATACAAAGACAGGAAGACATAGCCGACGAGTGCAGCCAGCGCGGAGAGGAACTGACCCCGGAGACGAGTCCCGTGGGTATGGTGATATTCGATGATGAGCTTTCGGCAAAGCAGATGCGCAACATCGAGAAGGAGCTGAAGGTGAAAATCCTTGACCGCACGAGCCTCATTCTCGACATCTTTGCCATGAGGGCCCAGACCGCCAATGCCAAGACACAGGTGGAACTGGCCCAGTACAGATATATGCTGCCGCGATTGCAACGCCTGTGGACCCACCTTGAACGTCAGGGCGGCGGCTCCGGCGGCGGTGGCGGAAAAGGTACGGTTGGACTGCGCGGTCCCGGTGAGACACAGCTTGAGATGGACCGCCGAATCATACTGAACCGAATAACGCTGCTCAAACAGCGGCTGCTGGAGATTGACAAGCAGAAAACCACTCAGCGCAAGAACCGTGGCAGGCTGATAAGAGTGGCTTTGGTGGGATATACCAACGTTGGAAAGTCGACCATAATGAACCTGCTCTCGAAGAGCGAGGTGTTTGCAGAGAACAAGCTCTTTGCCACTCTGGACACCACGGTGAGAAAAGTGGTGGTCGACAACCTGCCGTTCCTGCTCGCCGACACGGTGGGCTTCATTCGCAAACTGCCCACCGACCTGGTGGATTCGTTCAAGTCAACGCTTGACGAGGTGCGCGAAGCCGACCTGCTGCTGCACGTCGTGGACATCTCGCACCCTGATTTTGAGGAGCAGATAGCAGTGGTTGAGAAGACACTTGCCGACTTGGGCTGCGCTGAAAAGCCGTCGATGATAGTTTTCAACAAGATTGACAACTACAGCTGGACCGAGAAAGACCCCGACGATCTTACGCCGCCGACGCGCGAAAACATATCTCTGGCAGAACTCAAACGCACGTGGATGGCCAAGATGGGCGACCAGTGCCTGTTTATCTCGGCACGTGAGAAGACCAACATAGAGGAGTTCCGCACCATATTATATAAGAAAGTGCGCGAGATGCACGTGCAGAAATATCCATATAACGATTTTCTTTACCCAACAGAAGAATAAACTTACTTATATGAAACAGTACAGACAGCTGACCTCTGAAGAGGTTTTGATTTTGAAAGAGAACAGTTGCTGGGCCGAAGACTGGAGCCGCGTGGTTGTGGCAGACGGCTTCCTGCCCAACTTCTTCCATCGTGTGATGTTCTATGGCGACATTCAGCTCGGAACATTCGACAAACAAGTGGAGGTGAGCAGCGGCTTCACAAAGCACTCAGGCATCAACGATGCCACGCTCAGAAACGTCACAGTGGGCGACAACTGCCTTATTGAGAAAGTGGGAAACTTCATCAACAACTACACTATCGGTGCCGACTGCTACATCTCTAACATCTGTACGATGGAGACAACAGAGGGCGCCACCTATGGCGAAGGACATCTGGTGTCGGTGCTCAACGAGATGGGCGACGGCAATGTGATACTCTTCACCGAGCTCAACAGCCAGTTGGCGGCGTTCATGGTGAAGCATTTCAACGACCGTCAGCTCAAGGAAACCATCCACCGGATGGTGAAAGAGGATGTGAAACTGACCAACCCGGAGCGCGGAACGATAGGCAACGGGGTGAAGATAATCAATACCAAGGAGATCACCAACACCGTGGTGTGCGACGAATGTGAGATAAGCGGAGCCTCGCGGCTGAGCGACTGCACCATAATGAGCTCGAAGGACGACAGCGTTTATATCGGAACGGGCGTTATCTGCGAAAATTCAATCATCTCGAACGGCTGTTCCATCACCAACAGCGTTAAGATGCAGGACTGCTTTGTGGGCGAAGCCTGCCAGATAACCAACGGTTTCACGGCTGAGGCCAGCATCTTCTTTGCCAACTCTTTCATGGCAAACGGTGAGGCGTGTGCCGCCTTCTGCGGACCATTCTCGGCCAGCCACCACAAGTCGAGCCTGCTCATTGGAGGCGAGTTCTCGTTCTACAATGCCGGCTCGAACACCAATTTCTCGAACCATGCCTACAAGATGGGGCCCCTCCACTACGGAACCTTGGAGCGCGGAACAAAGACTGCCAGTGGCTCATACGTGCTTATGCCGGCTACCATCGGTGCTTTCTCGGTTTGTTTCGGCAAGCTGATGCACCATCCCGATACCCGCTGCCTGCCGTTCTCTTACCTCATGGCCTACGGCGACACCATGTATCTCGTTCCCGGACGCAATATCACCACCGTGGGACTCTATCGTGACATCAAGAAATGGCCCAAGCGCGACAAACGTGCAGCCTCGTCGCGAAAGAGTATCATCAATTTCGACTGGCTCTCGCCGTTCACCGTGGGCGAGATTGTAGAGGGAAAGAAAATCCTGGAGGCCCTTCAGCAGGCTTCGGGCGACAATGTGTCGAGCTACAACTACCACGAATACGTCATCAATGCGTCGTCGCTGCGAAAGGGTATCAAGTATTACGACATAGCATTGCGCATTTATATGGGTGCAGTTTTGAAGCGAGCTGTGAAAGGCGGCTGGCTGGGCGAACCGCAGTCAGAAGTAGGAAAGGGCAAGTGGAACGACCTTTCAGGACTCCTTCTGCCCGAAAGCGAGGAGCAGCGCATCATCGACGACATCAAGGACGGTACGCTGGAGACTATCCAGGAGGTCAACGAACGCTTCCGCGAAATCAACGATAACTTCCGCAAATATCAGTGGACGTGGTCTTATAACATGATACTCGACTACTACGGGCTCACCGAACTCACCGAGGAAAACCTGAAACAGATACACAGCGACTATGTGAAGGCGCGCCGTGCGTGGATTGCCGAGATACGCAAGGATGCCGAAAAGGAATACGCCATGGGCGATGTTGAGGACGATACGTTCAATAATTTCGTTGAGCAACTTGACCACGAGATCGACTATGAGGAGTAGAACAGCCCCTGGCAAGCACCAAAGACCAAAACTTTAAATCAGATATTATTATGGCAAACAAACCAGAATTCAAGTATGCTCCTATGTTTCAGCTGGGAGAAGACACCACAGAGTATCGCCTGTTGAGCACCGAAGGTGTTTCGGTTGCAGAGTTTGAAGGCAAGGAAATTGTGAAAGTGAGCCCCGAGGCACTCACGTTGCTGGCTCAGCAGGCTTTCCACGACGTGGAGTTCATGCTTCGCCGTGAGCACAACGAGCAGGTGGCAGCCATCCTGAACGACCCGGAGGCCAGCGACAACGACAAGTACGTGGCCTTGCAGTTCCTCCGCAATGCCGAGACAGCCTGCAAGGGAGTGCTGCCTTTCTGCCAGGACACGGGCACAGCCATCATCCACGGCGAGAAGGGACAGCAGGTGTGGACCGGCTTCGAGGACGAAGAGGCTCTCTCGCGCGGTGTCTACAACACCTTCACCGAGGACAACCTGCGCTACTCGCAGAACGCTCCGCTGACCATGTATGACGAAGTCAACACCCGTTGCAACCTGCCGGCGCAGATTGATATCGAAGCCACGGAGGGTGCGGAATACCGTTTCGTGATGGTGGCAAAGGGCGGTGGCTCGGCCAACAAGACCTATTTCTACCCCATGACCAAGGCTACCATCCAGAACGAAGGCACCTTGCTGCCCTTCCTCGTTGAGAAAATGAAGAGCCTCGGCACGGCAGCCTGCCCGCCATATCATATCGCATTCGTCATCGGAGGCACCTCGGCAGAGAAGAACCTGCTCACCGTGAAGCTGGCTTCGATAAAGTATTACGACTCGCTGCCTACCACAGGCGACGAAACAGGACGTGCTTTCCGCGACATAGACCTGGAGAACAAGCTCCTCGAAGAGGCTCACAAGATTGGTCTCGGAGCACAGTTCGGCGGCAAGGCACTGGCTCATGACATCCGCGTTGTGCGCCTGCCGCGCCACGGTGCGTCGTGTCCTATTGGCATGGGAGTGAGCTGCTCGGCAGACCGCAACATCAAAGCGAAAATCAATCGCGACGGTATATGGCTCGAGAAGATGGACAGCAACCCTGCAGAACTTATCCCGGCAGAGTTTGCCAAGGCCGGCGAGGGTGCCAACGCTATTGTTATCGACCTCGACAAAGGCATCGATGCTGTCCGCAAGGAGCTTACAAAGTATCCTGTGAGCACCCGTGTGAACCTCAAGGGCACCATTATCGTTGCACGCGACATTGCCCATGCCAAGCTGAAAGCACGTCTGGATGCCGGCGAGGATATGCCGCAGTACTTCAAAGACCATCCTATTCTCTATGCCGGACCGGCCAAGACTCCCGCCGGTTATCCCTGCGGCTCAATGGGTCCGACCACTGCCAACCGCATGGATCCATACGTAGACGAGTTCCAGGACCACGGCGCAAGCCTCGTGATGATAGCAAAGGGCAACCGCTCGCAGGTGGTAACGGATGCCTGCAAGAAGCATGGCGGTTTCTATCTGGGCACCATCGGAGGTGTAGCGGCAGTGCTCTCGCAGTCGAGCATCAAGTCTATTGAGTGCGTGGAATATCCCGAGCTGGGCATGGAAGCCATCTGGCGCATCACCGTTGAGGACTTCCCGGCCTTTATCTTGGTCGACGACAAGGGCAACGACTTCTTCCAGCAGCTCAAGCCTTGGACCCCGACGTGTGGCAAATAGCCTTATATATATAATAAGGTGTAGCCTTATATCAGTACGATTACAGTCAGAGCGCAGATGGACAGCCTGTCCGTCTGTGCTTTTTTATTGGCTAAGAAGCTATAAATATGTGATTTATATGTGTTAATAAGATATAAATCATTAGCACGTTAGTGCTTATTGTGGCCGAAAATGCCCACCTTTGCAAGCGGAAATAATTATAACCCAAACAATTAAGATACTATGAGAAAACTATTTATGCTGCTGTCATTGCTCTTAATGACTGTCTGCGCAAGTGCTGTTCCGGCGAAGCGTGGCATCTAGGCAACCATCACACTTGCCGACGGCAGCCAAGTGCGCGCCACATTGGTAGGCGACGAACACCTGCACTTTATGATTGCCGAGGATGGCACGCGCTATGTCAGGTCGCAGCAGGGTGACTTCTATGTGAAGGCCGACATCGAAGCCATGACCCTCAACGCGGAAAAGCGCGTCATGAAGGCCAACCGCCACCGCAATACGCGCCTACGTAAGGCAATGAAAGCGCGCGCCGATTTTGCCACAAACCAGTTTGTTGGCGAGAAGAAGGGGCTTATCATCCTCGTAAACTTCCAGAATAAATCATTTGCAAGTGGCCATAATCAGGCTCTTTTCAATGACATAGCCAATGCCGAGAACTATACCGGCAATGGCTTCAAAGGCTCAGTGAGCGACTATTTCAGGGCACAGAGCGGCGGACAGTTCCTTCTGACGTTCGACGTGGTGGGTCCTGTGACGCTTTCAAAGGAATATAAGTACTACGGAGAGAACGATTCCGATGGCAATGATATGCGCCCCGAAGAGATGGTTGTTGAGGCTTGCCAGCTCGTCGACGGTCAGGTTGACTTCTCAAAGTACGATTGGGATGGCGACGGAGAAGTCGACCAGGTGTTCATTCTCTATGCCGGACATGGCGAGGCCGACTATTACTATAAAGATACCGATGTGGTGTGGCCCCACGAGTGGGAGCTCTCTGCATCCGACAAAGTCCAGCCGATTACCCTCGACGGCGTGACCATCAACACCTACGCGTGCAGCAATGAGATTAACCTCACCGGCGGACTCGACGGCATCAGCACTATCTGCCACGAGTTCAGCCATTGTCTGGGCTACCCCGACCTCTACGACACCCGCTACCAAGGCCACTTCGGAATGGGAGAGTTCGACCTTATGTGCTCAGGAACAAGCAACGACAACGGCTACACGCCCCCTGCCTACTCTGGCTACGAGCGCTGGGTGGCCGGATGGCAGCAGCCAATAGAGCTTACGGAGTACACCGAAGTGAAGAAACTGAAGCCTATCACCGATGGCGGAGAGTTCTATGTTATCTACAACGACGGCAACAAGAACGAGTATTACGTATTGGAGAACCGGCAGCAGAAGGGCTACGACAAGTATATTCCGAGCCGCGGACTGATGATAACCCACGTTGACTACACCCCCGGGGCTTGGGAATACAACGTAGTGAACACTATAGGAAACTACTATGACGAAAATCAAAAGGTCGTAAGAAACGACCACCAGCGGCTCACCATCTTCCATGCCGACAACGACGACGACTCACAGTATTGGATGCCCGGCGGCTACTACTCCGAACAGACCACATCCACCGACCTCTACCCAGCGAATGGCAACAATAAGCTGACCAACAACTCTGCTCCTGCAGCCAAGCTATACAACAAAAACGCCGACGGCAGCAAGCTTATGAGCAAGCCCATTACCAATATCACGCAGAACAGCGACGGCACAGTAAGCTTCGTGTTCGGAGCCACCGAGTCCGACGACCCCGTGACAGGCGATGGCGAGTTTGTCAAGGTGACAAGAGACGACCAGATAGCCCTTGGCAACGAGTATATCCTTGTGTGCGAGCAATACGCCAAGGCCCCAGGTGCCATTTCCGGTTGGTTCAGCTCTTACTTCCAGTGCGTAGACATCACGCTCGACGGCAACACTGCCGACAAGGGCGATGCACAGGTGTTCACGCTCGGCGGCTCCTCTGCGGGCTACTCGCTGCGTATGGCCGACGGCAAGTACGTCAGTGCCACCTCGGCCAAGAGCATAAAGTCATCTTCTTCGGAAGCGGCAACATGGCTCATCACCCCCACCGACGACGGCTATGTGGTCGATGCAAAGTCTACTGCCTATGTTGGACGTATATGGTTCAACTACAACAGTGGCTTCACTCCACGCTTCACCAACTACACCAGCACCTCTGGCCTAACGCCTGCCGTGCTCTATGTCAGGCAGACCGCTACCGGCATAGGCAGTGTCAAGGCTGCTGGCAAAGCCGTCGGCAAGGGCATCTACTCGCTCGACGGACGCTACCTTGGTACCGACCTCAACCGTCTGGGCCACGGAATCTACATAGTCGACGGAAAGAAGGTTGCCAAATAGCAACCCACCGGCAGCTCCAGGCGTTGTCTGAGGAGCCGCAAACGAATAAGGAGCAGCCTTGCTGATTGTGCTATGCAAGGTTGCTCCTTTCTGTTTTCTCTCCGCCGCTGTCCCATCTCCCCGTCTGGGGAGGGGCAGGGGAGGGCTATTTGTTTATGAATGTCAGGCCGTCGCCAAACGAGTCGATAGTGATAGGCCGCTCGCGGCTCACGTTTCCGGCAAGCAGTTGCTTCGACAGGTCGTTGAGCACCAGGTGCTGTATGGCTCGTTTCACGGGGCGTGCGCCGAACTCCGGGTCGTAGCCTTCCTCGGCAAGGTAGGCTATGGCGTGCGGTGTGGCCTCGAGGGTGAAGCCTTGCTGGGCAAGCATCTTCTTCACACCGTCGATCTGCAACCTCACTACCTGGGCTATCTCCTCCTTGTTCAGCGGCAGGAACATGATGGTCTCGTCGATACGGTTGAGGAACTCTGGCCGTATGGTCTGCTTCAGCATCTCCATGAGCTGCGCCTTCAGCGCGTCGGTCTTCTGCTGCGCAGCCTTGTCGCCCGTGGAGGCAAAGGCACCGGGGTCAGCACCCACGCTCTGGCGTATCAGCTGGCTTCCAAGGTTCGACGTCATGATGATGATAGTGTTCTTGAAGTTCACGGTGCGTCCCTTGTTGTCGGTCAGCCTGCCGTCGTCGAGCACCTGAAGCAGTATGTTGAACACGTCGGGATGAGCCTTCTCAATCTCGTCGAACAGCACCACGCTGTATGGCTTGCGCCTTACGGCCTCGGTGAGCTGGCCTCCCTCGTCGTAGCCCACGTAGCCCGGAGGTGCTCCGATGAGCCTCGACACGCTGAACTTCTCCTGATATTCGCTCATGTCGATACGCGTCATCATGCTCTCGTCGTTGAAGAGGTACTCGGCCAGAGCTTTTGCCAGCTCCGTCTTTCCCACTCCGGTGGTTCCGAGGAAGATGAACGATGCTATCGGTCGCTTCGGATCTTGCAGTCCGGCACGGCTGCGGCGCACTGCATTGCTCACGGCAGTGATGGCTTCGTCCTGTCCCACTACGCGGCGGTGAAGCTCTTCCTCCAGATGGAGCAGCTTCTCGCGCTCGCTCTGCAGCATCTTGGTCACGGGTATGCCCGTCCAGCGGCTCACCACTTCGGCTATGTCGTCGGCTGTCACCTCCATGCCTCCGCCTGTCGAGCCTTCGCAGGCTGCGTCGATCTGCTGCTGAAGGGCGTTGACCTCGTCCTGCAAGTGCTGCAACTCGCCGTAGCGTATCTCTGCCACGCGCTGGTAGTTGCCCTCGCGTTCGGCACCGTCGGCCTCAAACTTCAGCTGCTCCATGCGTTCCTTGGTCTGTTGTAGCTTGTCGGCCAGCGACTTCTGGCCTTCCCACTGTGCGCGCATGGTCGTTTCCTTGTCGCGCAGGTCGGCAATCTCCTTGTCCAGCTGGCTCAGCTTCTCGCTACTCTTGCCGTCTGCCGTGCCTTCCGAAGGCAGTTCGCGGCGTATGCTCTCGCGTTCAATCTCCAGCTGGCGGCGACGGCGGCTCACCTCGTCGAGTTCCTCGGGCACCGAGTCGCGCTCCATGCGCAGCTTGGCAGCCGCCTCGTCCATCAGGTCGATAGCCTTGTCGGGCAGGAAGCGGTCGCTGATGTAGCGTTCCGACAGCTGCACGGCGGCAATACAGGCATCGTCCTGTATGCGCACCTTGTGGTGGTTCTCGTAGCGTTCCTTCAGACCTCGCAGTATGCTTATGGCACTGAGCTCGTCGGGTTCGTCTACCATCACCGTCTGGAAGCGGCGCTCCAGGGCCTTGTCCTTCTCAAAGTACTTCTGATACTCGTTCAGGGTAGTTGCGCCTATCGCCCGCAGCTCGCCACGGGCCAGTGCCGGCTTCAGGATGTTGGCGGCATCCATGGCTCCTTCTCCGCCACCGGCTCCCACGAGTGTGTGGATCTCGTCGATGAACAGAATTATCTCGCCGTTGCTTTCCACCACTTCCTTCACAACGCTCTTGAGCCTCTCCTCGAACTCGCCCTTGTACTTGGCTCCGGCCAGCAGCGCACCCATGTCGAGCGAGAAGAGCTGCTTGTTCTTCAGGTTCTCGGGCACGTCGCCGCGCACTATGCGCTCGGCCAGCCCCTCGGCAATGGCCGTTTTGCCCGTGCCGGGCTCGCCAACGAGTATGGGGTTGTTCTTGGTGCGGCGTGAGAGTATCTGCAGCACGCGGCGTATCTCGTCGTCGCGGCCTATCACGGGGTCGAGCTTGCCCGTGCGGGCCTGCTCGACGAGGTTCTTGGCATACTTCGCGAGGCTCTGGTAGTTGTCCTCGGCACTGCGGCTGTCCACCTTGCCGCCCCGTCGCAGCTCGCTTATGGCCTGCAGCAGTGCCTGCTCGGTGGCTCCGGCATCCTTCAGTATGCGGCTTGCGGTGCTGCTCACGCGCAGCAGGGCCAGCAGCAGCGGCTCAATGCTCACGAACTCGTCGCCCATCTTCTGCGAGATGGCTTCGGCTTCGAGCACCACCTTGTTGCTCGTTGCCGAGAGATATGGTTCTCCGCCTTGGACGCGGGGCAGGTGCTGCATGTCGCTGCGCACCAGGGTGTCGACCTGTTGTGGGTTGATGCCGAGCTTCTGGAAGAGGAACTTCACCACGTCGGGGGCCTTCTCGCTGATGCCTGCAAGCAAGTGCACAGGCTCAATGCTCTGTTGGCCGTTCTGCTGGGCTATGTCGGCGGCAGCCTGAACAGCCTGCTGTGCTTTGATAGTCAGTTTGTCGAATGTCATAATTGGTTCTCCTTTCTATTATCTTTTGTTTGTTGTTTTCCGTAAACTATCGCTCAAATCCCGTGCCTACGCCCTGTGGTATGACGTTTTGGCATAAAATGCGACATTCTGGCATCCGCCTTGCTGATAAACAGACAATGGTGAATGGCAATGATTAGCTCAAGCCGCCTTGGGTAGGGTGCATTGTGGGGTGTAATGGGGCCTATGGGTCTTATAGGAGTTATAGGGCTTATAGGTCTTATAGGCCCTATGGGAAAGTAATATGACTCATATTACTCACCAATATGACTCATATTACTTTCTTGCCAGGCTGCAATCAAAAAGCCGGTAAGCAGCTGTGGTGCTGTGCTTACCGGCATTGGTGTTGGTTTATTCGTCCCAGACGCTACTGATGCGAGGCAGGGCGAGGGAGTTGTCTGGTTCGTCGCCGTTGTCGTAGAGCGTGCTTTGTCGAGCCCCCACGGTTGGCGGTGTTACCGAACTGGCTCCAGGCCCCATCAGCGACTCTGTTTCTGTTGTGATTTTCTTTATCTGTGGATGCTTGTATGTTGCTTTCATGGCTGTGTTATTTTACGATTTTCTTACCATTTATGATGTAAATGCCCTTCGGCAGGTTCTGTGTGGCCGTGCCGTCGCTGGCGTTGCTGGTCTGTCCAACCTTCATTCCGCTGAGGTTGAAGATAGCCGAAGGCTGCGCGGTGTTGACATTTGGCAGCGCAATGGCTGTCGGCGTGTCGTCGGCGATATATATGCTGAGCTGTCGTGCGGCAGTGGCTGCGTCGTTCTTGCCTACGAAGTATGCGCGGAAAGGCTTGGCCTCGCCGTCTGTCAGGAGGAAGGCGGTGCCCTCGGAGTTCATCAGATAGGCAGAGGTGAGCTGCTTTGCGATGGTCGTGCCCTTGAAGACGTAGTTCGCCGAGCCCGTGGCTGCAATGGCTTCGCTGAGGATGGTGACATTGTTTGCGCGGAACGACAGTTCCTTGCCCACGAGGTTCCACTCTTCACCCCATCTGTCGTAGGGCACGGCGATGATGTATGGGCGGTTGGCTTCTATCGAAGAGGCATAGCCGAAGACCACCGTGCCGTCCTGATCGCGGGCGAAGTCCATCACCCAGAGGTTCTTGTCTTTCTCGCCGTCGGCCTTGAACCAGTCGAGCTTGCGGCTGTCCTGGTAGATGCCGTCGTTCACTTCGAAGGGCAATACCATCGTTTCCCATCCGCCTGTGCCGTTGGTTCCGATGGTGTTTGTGCGCTTGTAGCAGGCAGACTGGGCTGTGAAGGTCTTGGGAACGAAGAAGGCGTACTGGTCGTCGAGGTTGATAGTGCCGGCTGTTTCGCCGCATACGATGTTGCCGGTGAGAGCCGAAGGCACGTCGCTGGCAGAGTCGAAGTAGTACAGCACGTTGGGATTCTGGTTTGGCTCGATGCTCTCGATGCCCGTCAGTCCGGCGAAATCAACAGCCACTACATCGTCGGCAATGGTGATGCTACTGCCCGCCTTTGTCGCAGAGGATGTGCCGTCGGCTTTGTAGACGGTCACTCCGGGCTCAAGAAGGTAGAAGGAGCTGATACCGCCGTTGAGCGCAGGATAGTCGTTAGTATTGTATATGAGCTGCAGGACATAGTATCTGTTCCCCCCATGATTGTTGAATTTGAAGTCGATTGTTGTCGATTCGTTGGCTGCAAGGCTCAGTTTGGGCATCTTGTAGTCTACCGACTTGTAGCCGCTATACTGTGTGTCGCTTGCCATAAGGAACACAATGATGTCGCCGCTGAACGCAGTCGAGCCGGTGTTTGTTATGACAATCGAGCCACTGATGTCGTTTCCGTAGATAGTCGTGCCGTCGGCAGAAAGGTTGTTGAGGGTGAAGCTGCTGACATTCAGGTTCTTTTCGCTGCTGGCTTCGGTGATGGTGACCGTGCTCTGGGCCAGCACGTTGGTGCCGTCTTCGTCGGTGCATATCCACACGTTGTACGTTCCGGAAGTCTTCGGAGTGAACGCCATGTCGATGGTCTGGCTTCTGCCGGGTTTCATGGCGAGGCCCGTTCTCGACATAAATTCGCCTTTCGTGCTGCTTGTGCTGGCAAAGCAGTACAGTACGCCGTTGTACTCGTCGCCGTTGTTGGTTATGCTCACTTTCACCGGCTGCTCAACTTTAACCATCTTAGCGCCTGGGAAGGTGATGGAAGTGATGTTGATGCTTTCTGTTCCACTGTAGTAGATGTTGTCGTCGTTGATTGCCAGGCTGGTGCCTTGGCGCGTGGCGGTCAGCGCGAGGTGGTCGTCGGTGTCGCAGAGATACCATTCGGTGCTTCCCTGAGGCTTGTAGATGGGGAAGATGTCGTAGGTGCCGTCTTCGGGGAAGGCCGAATAGCTTAAGCTGAAGCTTATGTCGGGAAATATTCCGTCCCTTCCGAACTGAAAATCGTAGCCTTTGTTCTTGAGAAGTACAATGTTGTTGTTGCTGTCGATGTAGCCGATGCCCAGATCCGAGTACATATTTTTGGTCGATATGTTAGCGAAGGTGTAGTGTATGTTTCCGTTCTCAACGTTGTTGGGCTGTGCACAGAGTTCGGGCACATGGAATGTGGTGGAGGTTGTGGCCGGACGTGCTCCTACCAATGCAGCCTGCTCTATGGAGTAGCCGTCGCTGCTGCTGCTGGCACCAATGCCGGTGGTGTTGTTTGGGTTGAGGATAGAGAGCAGGAAGTATCCGTTGCTCTGTCCGCTCCAGCCCCAGTTCACATGGAACAGCTCGTCGCCGTCGAAGCCATCGATAACGAAGGCGTGGCCACCCTTGCTTGAGCTACCGCCATAGACTACGGGGCAGTTGGCTTGCAACTCGTCGTAGATGCGCTTTTCCCAGCTCTCAATGTCGTAGCTGTTGCGGTAGATGAGCTTCGTTGAGGCATCGTAGCCAAAGTGTTGCTTCAGGGCGTAGGCCATTTGTTCGGGTGCTGCGCCCGAACCGCCGTTATTCCCGATATTATAGTCCATGTGCAACGCACTGCCGACATAGGCCATGAGCTGCGCCACGGCTGTGCCTTGTGCTTCGGTATAGCCTTTGGAGTAGTCGTCAATCATGTCGTTCCAGTTGATTGGCGACCCGGCGGGGTATGAAGGTACGCTGATTGAGACCGATTGGGTGGTGTAGGCATCGGTGGCTTTCAGCAGCGAGGTTGTGCTTGCGGCACGGTGGTGGTACATCATCTGCGCCATAGCGGTGGCTACGCAGCCTGTAACGGTCTTTTCGCCGCTCGAATGGTCAGGGCACAGGTTGTTGTAGGGAGTGCCCTGATCCCAGGTTGTGGTGAGCATAGGTGCCACCGAGTGCGATGTTGCTTGTGATGCCTTGCGGCTTTTGGCCTTTCTGACAGTCACCTTGTCGGCTTGCGAGTCGAGGGCTTCAATCTGGTCGGCATAGGTTTGCAGCCATGCACGCATGTTGTCGGGCATGTTGCTCTCGTCGAAAGTGCCGCTGTCTGAGTAGCCCAGGATAGCCGGTGTGCGGTCGTCGCCCGACACCACCACGAAGCCACCGCCTTGGCCGTTGGCAAAAATGTAGTAGCTGGCGGCCTGCGACTGTGCCGGTGCGCCCTTGCGTGGTGCGCGGTAGGCCGTGTTGAGATTGGTTTTCAGGGCTATTCCCTTGCTTGCGAGGAAAGCCTGAGCTGCCTGCAGTGCCTTTGTGCGGTCTACAGGAGCTGCCCATAGCTGCACTAAACTTATGCTCAGAAGCAGCAAAGTAGTGAAGATTTTTTTCATAATAGTATTTAATGGTGTTGTTTCGTTTTGTTTGTTAGGTGGTCGGGGTGAGAGGAAAGGGGTGAGAAGGATGGGGGAAGGGGCAGGGGGGAAGGGGCAAGAGGATAGTTTTAGCCTGCTTGATTCCCCAAAAGACAGTTAGAGCTTTTGCGGGCTGCGGACACATGAACTATTCTCTTGCCCCTTCCTCCCTGCTCCTTCCCCCTTGCTCTGTCCCTCTTCTATGGCGAGTATGCGGTCGCGACATTCCTCCATGAGCCACTTTGGGGTGCTGGTGGCACCGCAGATGCCTATCGTCTGAACGCCCTCAATCCATTGTGGGGCTATCTCTCGGGCACTCTCGATGTGGTAGCTGTTGGGGTTCACGCTGCGACATTCGTTGAAGAGTACCTTTCCGTTTGAACTCTTGCGGCCCGACACGAAGAGCACGAGGTCGTGTCGGGATGCAAACTCGGCAATGTGGGGCATACGGTTTGCCACCTGTCGGCAGATGGTGTCGAAGCTTCGGAAGGTTGCCGAGGGCGAGATGTGCTCTTGGATGTAGGCAATGATGCGGTGGAAATCGTCCAAAGACATGGTTGTCTGAGAGTAAAGATAGATGTCGCGGTTGAAGTCCAGTCGCTTCACTTCCTCGAAATGTTCGATCACTATGGCGTGGTTGTCGGTCTGTCCGACGAGTCCCAGCACCTCGGCATGGCCGTTCTTGCCGAATATGACAATCTGTGCGTCGGGGCAATCGTCGTACTGCCGTTTTATTCTTCGCTGCAACTGAAGCACCACTGGGCACGTGGCATCAATGATGTTGATGTTGTTCTGGCGGGCAGTCTCGTAGGTTGAAGGTGGCTCTCCGTGCGCTCTCAGGAGCACCTTGGCATCGTGGAGCTCGGCCATCTGGTCGTGATTGATGGTCACGAGTCCGCGTTGGGTGAGGCGTTCCACCTCCATTGAGTTGTGGACAATGTCGCCCAGACAGTAGAGCACGGCTCCGGAAGACTCCCTCTGTTCCCCTTCGGGGGGGAGAACGGACTGCCCCTCGTGGGTGGGGGCGTATTGATGCAACTCTTCTTCGGCTTTTTTTATGGCTGTGGTTACGCCGAAGCAGAAGCCGCTGCCCTCGTCAATCTCTACCTGAAACATAGTGGTCTTACTTTACGTTGATGTTTATCACCACCTTGGAGTTGTCTGGGTCGTTGGTGATCATTAGGATACGGGGCTGCGTGCGGGCCTTCTTCAGCTGGTTCTTATAGGCTGTGAGCTTCATCTTGGCGGTCTTTCCGGGTTCAATGCGGGTGTCGTCGAGCTTCACTTCGATGCCCGGAGTGAACATCTGCAGCGAGTTGATGCGCAGCGTACTCTGTCCCGCGTTGTGGATTATTATCTCTCCCTTCTTCTTTTTCTTGCTTCCGAACTCGCCCAAGTCGAACGAGCGCGGTGTGAGTTGCAGGTGTGGAGCACGGCCCAGCTCGCTTTCGGTGAGGTTCTGGCGTGCCGGAAGCAGCACCGTTGTGACGGGAATGACGTTCGATTCCGACACTTTGTCGCCGGGGAACTCGCCCAGATAGATGTTGGTTTGGGTGAGACCGAGGTTGTGTACGCCGTAGCTGTCGAGCGTGATGGTGGCTATTCCCGAGCGGCCCGGGGCTATCTTCTTAGGCGAAACGGTGGCTGACAGATAGGACGGGAGGTGCATCAGCACTGGCTCCAGGGTCTTCTTGCTGTTGTTCAGGATGTGTATCTCCTGCACTGGACGGTCGCCTCGGTTCACGTTGTCGAACTCAATGTTGTCCTTATCCACCTGAAGCTGGCCGAGCAGATGCTTGTATGACCCGTCGAAATCGCTCATGTCGCTCACCACTACGCCGCGCAGCTTGACGATGAAAGGCTCTTTCTGCCCGTCGACAAACACTCCCACGAGCTTCTCGAAGTGGCCCAGCTGCTTGGCGTCGTAGGTTGCCGAGACGATGAACTCCTTGCCGCGGCCTATGGTCTGGCGCGGAAACTTAGCCACGGTGCAGCCGCAGTTGGTGCGCACTTCATTGATTGTGATTTCGCTGCGGCTGCTGTTGCGCAGCTGGAAGTCGGCAGTGACGGGCTGGCGATACGTCACCCGGCCCAGGTCTACTATGGGATGTTTGGTCGTTATCTGCTGTGCTGTCGCGCTCAAGGTGAGCACGCTGAGTGCTGTTAGCGACAGCACGCGTCGTAGGTTGATGGTTTTCATGCGATGATTGATGTGAGCTCTGTCTTCTATAATATATATAAGGTGTGGTCGGGGGCTTTATTTCACGTTGAACTCTACCGCTTTGGCCCGTCCTGTGTACTCAGGAGCGTAGGCACACTGGGCTGTGCAGGTGCCGCTGAGGTAGGTTCCGGCGCGGTCTACGTAGTATTCGGCCTCCACTTTGTGGCGTCCCTTGCTCAGACGGTCGAAGTAGTAGGTGGTGGTATAGTCCTTCGGCGCAATGTAGCAGCCCCAGTGGTATCCGCTGAGCTGTGCTGCCGGCTCAAGACAGGCAGCCCGTTTGTCGATAACCTGCACGAAATCGTAGTCGCGGTCGGCTTCGATGGTGAGGCGCACACGTATCTTCTGGCCTACGCTGAGAGCCATCTGCCCGCTCTCATAGGCTTTGCCGTCGGGCGTGAAGTACTCGCGCTTGACGCGTAAGCCCGATGATGCCTGCTCAATGTCCGACATTGGCTGCATGAACTGTGCGTAAACGGCTCCCCAGCTGGTGTGGGGAGTGCTCTTCTCGGCAGTGAACACCGATGCCGTGGGGTTCTCGATGGCTGTCTTTACGTAGCCCAGTCCGGCTGTGGCGGTAGGCAGGTCGATGGCTTTTCCGTCGAGTTTCAGCACCGTCGGTGCTCCGTCGGCATCCAGAACGTCAATCTTAGAGTTGTCGGCAAAGGCATATATGGCGTTGATAGAGTTGAGCGGAGTGTCCCAAGCCTGCGTGCGCTTCGACTGCAGGAGCCACCGCTGCATATCCTCCACTGTCTGATGGTCGCCGGGCACAAGCATCTTGAAGGCTTCTATGGCAGCCACTTCGGTGGGAATACGGTAGTCGAACCAGCTGTAACCAGCCTTGGGAGTGTCGAAGTAGCGGCCCATCTCCTCGGTGTAGACCGTGTATTCCTGTATGCTTTGCAGGTATTCGTTGGCTTTCTTGGTGTGTCCGTTGGCAGCAAGGATTATTGCCGAGACAGCCTTTCCGTAGATACTGAACTCCTTTGTCTGCTTCGAGAGCAGGCCGACGAGGTAGTCCCGGTTTGCCTTGGCAGTGGGCGAGAGCTTCGGATTGCCTATTGCAAGCGAATAGAGATACTGCACTGCCAGTTCGCTGGGGCGCGGATTCTTGGTTCCTTTCTTCTGTGCTTCCTTCAGATACTTCACCTCTTTGTCAATGAACAGGTGCATGAAGCCGAAGCCTTTGGTCATCATCTCCTCTGTGTCGGCCTGTTGTCCGGCCATGTTGTTGAGCCTTACGAGCGTTGTCAGTATCGAACCGGTCATCCAGGGGCTGCCTTCCATGCCCTTGCACCATGCCCACGAGCCGTCGGCAAGCTGCAACTGTCCGAGCTTCTTCACCGCAGCAGCGCACTTCTGGTTGAGCGTGTTGGTGTCGAAGAAGCGTATGAGGCTCTGCTTCTGGTCGCTTTCTTTCTCTGCATCGAGCATCCACGGGGTCTCGTTGAGCATCAGCTCCTTCAGCTGAGCGTTCTTCTGCAGGTTGCTAAGCAGCGTTGACTCGCCGCCCGTTTCGTGTTGCCACTGCTCTATGACGCGCTTTATCCGTGGCGACGAGCTGATGATGTTGCGTCCGATGGTGTTGGCATACAGTGCCGCAGCCAGACTCATGGCATTGTCGGCATCCGCATCGCCCACGAAGGGCAGTGCTTGAATCATGAACCATGCCGGATTATTGGTGTATTCCACTGTGAGCTTTCGCTTCGATGATGTTTCCGGGAAGAGCTTGGCCACGTCGATGGTCTTCACTCCGGCCTCGTGCTGAGTGAACGGCACGGTGTTCATCACCATTTCCTCGTCGGGCAGTATGGGCAGGTAGTGCTGTTCGCCGTCGCTGAAGCCGTCGCCGCTGGCCTTCATGCGCACTATGACGAGCTGCGGCAGCTCGGTGGCATCGACCGGGAAGCTCACCTGCGAGGTGCTCTGGGCTTCGATGGTGAAGGGCAGGGTGGCGGTGTGGAGCACTTTCTCTGTGGTAGGCTCCAGGATTTCTATCTGTGCGGTGCCGCCGACAGCCTTATCTGAAGTGTTCATCAGCCGGGCGGCAATCTGTGCCTTGTCGTGATGGCGGACGAAGCGCGGCATATTGGGCTGCACCATGACCGTCTTCGATGCCACGGCCTCACCGTCGAGCCAGCCGTAGCGGACTTCCTTGTCGTGGGCCAGACCCATGAAGCGCCACGTGGTGATGCTCTCGGGCAGCGTGAAGTTGATGACAACGCGCCCTTTGGCATCGGTGCTGAGCTGCGGAAGGAAGAAAGCGGTCTCGTTGAGGTTCTCCCTCACCTGGGCTGCGCCGCTCTCGGAGCCCTCTTCTTCCTCACCGGCAACGGGAATGGCTTTCTTTTCGAGCGTGACAGCACTCTCGTTGAGTTCCTCAACCACATAATAGTTGGCTGCCTGATAGTCCACCTCTTCTGCATGTTTAGCACTGCCTCTGACCATGACAGCCCTCTTGCTGCCGGGCGCACTGCCCAGTGCAGCCCGCAGCGGCATCAGTTCCTGACGTGGCGCACGGCACAGTTGATAGTAGTAGTTGTCTGCGATGGTGCTGTATTCGGTGTCGTAGATGTCCTCTCCCTTGACCGGCACACAGTAACGTAGGGTGAGAGAGCCGATGGAAGTGCTTCCCCACGATGCGCTCGGCACGACTCTGTAGAGCGAAGGGCTGAAAAACCATTGGTGCCGGCTTATCTGGTCGAGCGATTTGTCATACAGTGTGGCCATGAGCTGGGCATTGACGGGCTTTCCGTCGGGGGTGGTGACGAGGGCTGTCCACTGTTCCTGCTGTCCCGGAGTGAGCCTGTCGCGGAATGTCTGCCACGTCAGCTTGAGCTTCTTGTTGGGCAGCGGGCGCATGATGGTTGCCGAGTGGGTGTAGAGTCGCTGGTCTTTCACCCATGCAAAGGTGACGGTGATGCCGTCGCCATATTCCTCGCGATAGGTGTATTGCTTGGTGGTGAGGGCATTGCTCTGGCGTATGGTGCCGTGTTCGAGCTCTTTGTCTTCGGCGAAAATGGTGTAGAGGATGTACTGGTCTTCGTCGGAAGAGCCTATCTGGATGCGCACCGGCTTGCCGTCGGTGGGGAACGTGTTGCCCTCACAGTAGAACCAGTCGTGGGTTTCGCTTGCCGGACGCTTGTCGCTGAACGAGAATATCTCCACGTTCTGCCTCAGAGTGTCGCCCTCGCAATAAGCTACGAGCTTGTGTATGCCCGATTTGAAGGACTTTGCAAGCTTGATTTCGGTGTTCGCTTTCACGGTCTGCGTCTTGCCTCCGTCGAAGCTGTAGCTCACCATTCCGTCTATTTCGCTGCCCGAAGCGTTGTGGAGCGTGAAGCGGAACGAGGTCAGCTTCTCGTCGAGTTGCTTCGAGGGAAGGTCGCATGAGAGCACTTTGTCCCTGTTGCCGAGGGGCACAGAGGTCTTTCCGCTCTGGCTTTCGCCGCCTTGGTCGGTGACGGTGGCATCGGCGGTGAAGGTGTAGAAGGCCGAGCTGCGGCTATTGTCGGGAAGCACCAAGGGCACCCGCATCTTGAACTCGCCGTTCTGTCCGGTCACGGCTTCGCCGTTGCCCACGGTAGCCTTGGTGTCGTCGCTGTTCCGCCACCACCATAAGGCGCGGCTGCGGACTACCTCGTACTTCACCGTTGCGCCCTGAACGGGTACGCCGGCATAGCTCTTGGCGCGTCCGGTGAGCTCAATGGTGTCGCCGGGGTGGTAAATGGCCTTGTAGTCGTCGAACTCTACGAAGAACGTGGGGCGCTTGTATTCCTCTACGCGCACCGATGCTGAGCCGCGCTGCCTGCCCACGGCCACGATGGTGAAGCGCCCGGTGAGTCCTGACGTGGGCAGAAGGAAGTCGGTGGTGGCTGTGCCGAACTCGTCGGTGGTGGCCTTCTGTTCGCTCACAATCTTGTTGTTTGCATCGCGCAGTGCAAACTTGATGCTCTCCCCGGCCACCACGCGGTGGCTGGTCTTGCCGGTCTGCTCGTAGACGATGGCTGCCACCCTCACGGTCTGGCCCGGACGGTAGATGCTGCGGTCGGTGAGCACGCAGACCTTCTCGGCTTTATTGCCGCTGTAATAGTAGCTGTATGAAGCCCATACCGACTGTGCTGGCAGCGCGTTGTCGTCGGCGGTGAAGAGGTATGCCCTCGATGGCTGGCGGTCGGTCCACTTGTATTTGGCCTCGCCCTTGCTGTCGGTGGTCAGGCTGACCTCAATATCGGGTTTGTTGTAGCCTTGGTAGGTGTAGATTCGCAGTTTTGCGCCTGCCACGGGGTGCCCGGTGGCTCCGTCGACGGCCACGTAGCGCATCTCCTTGCCTGGCAGCTGCTCGGCCATGAGGAACAGACGGCTCACGTAGAGAATGTCGCGCTGGGGCCTGAAGCCCTCCTTGTCGCCCGTTGCCTCTATCAGATAGACACCCGGTCGCAGCCCCGGCAGCTCCAGCGTGTCCTTGTATTCCTCGCGGTCGGTGCGCGGAGCGTATTGCTTGCTCACGGTGATGGGCTTCTCGTTGCCCACAATCAGTGGTACAACCTTGCTGTAACCATCGTCCGAACCTACATTGAGCGCAGTCGTTCCGTCGGCCTTCAGCCGCCGCAGGGTGATGGTAAGGGCACCAGTGTTGCGCAGAGTGTTCACCTCAACCTTGGTGGGCGTGTCGGGAAGCACCACTTCGCGCTTGGTCCACAGGTTGAAGCAGGGAGCCGTGAGCCGCTTCTGCGAGGTGCGCACTACGTTCATGTTGCGCCATTCGGGCCATTTGGCTATGATTTCCTCACCGTATTGATACTTGGTTTCGGTCGCCTTGTTGTTCAGCGAGCTCATCGCCTGATAGCGCGCTATAGCTATGTCGGCCACTTCGGGCACGTCGGCATAGGCTGCCATCAGCGAGTCGCAGCGTTGGAGCAGCCTGTTGCCAAACAGGTTGTTGTCGTCCTTAGCCATCTCAAGGTCGAGCACGCAGGCAGCACGGCGGTTGCCGTGGGCCAGATAGTAGTCGCGTATCTGCTTTTTGCAGCCCAGCTCGTTGCCGATGACGTGCAGCAGGTCGTGGCCGAACACCTCGCTGTCCTTTCCGGTCTCGACAAACGGCTGATAGTCGCTGTCGTGGTGCGCGGCCAGCGCGTCCATGTTGGCCAAGGCTTGGGCAAGGTAGTTCTTCGATGTCTGCTCGTGGTCGTCGCCAAGCGAGTTGTTATGTTCGTAGATGCGGCCCAGCACCACGCTCAGCACGGCTTTCAGGGCGGCATCCTTGCTGCCGAGACGGTCGTGGAGGGCGGTCAGCCGGCGTATCTCAGGCTCTAAAGAGTCGGGCGAAATATCCACCGCCAGCGAGCTGTAGCGCAGCTCGGCAGCCAGCAGCTGGCCGTAGTCCTTGCGGCCAAGGGCCTTGTCGGCAATGCGGCGGAGCACTTTCTGCTCGGTCTTGGGCAGGTCCTTGTCCGAAGCTTCGTCAGCTTCCTTCCACATCTTGTTGTAGTTCTGGCTCATAAGCCACATAGGAACTAAACTCATAAGCAGCACAATGGCGTATCGTTTCATAGTCGCTCAGTTTGTGAATAATACTGCAAAAATAAGGAAAAAAGCATCATCAGCCAACCTTTTTATATTTTTTAAAGGAAAGCCCAACTCTCTCGCTCACGCTCCTTTGGCTGCTGCCGCAAACCAATATGGCCCATATTGGTCGGTAATATGGGCCATATTGGTGAGTAATATGGGCCATATTGGTTAATGAATAATGAACAATGAATAATGAACAAATACCTCCTCCCCCTTGGGGGAGCCGTAAGGCTCTCACATAAGGCATATAAGGCTTATAAGGCTTATAAGTCTCATAAGACCTATATGTCCTGAAGACACTCATCCCCCCTCTGGGGGGAACCGGGGGGCTTCTTTTTTGGGGATTGAGGGGGGCCTCCTTATCCCCCACAGCAGGCAAAATGTCATTTTTCTGCAACTTCTTTTGTAAAAGAATTGTGGGTAACAGTTTATTTTTAGTAAATTTGCAGACGTAGAAACGATTATTACTAACAATCTGTTACGATGATAAACATTGGTGATAAGGCTCCCGAACTGCTGGGACGCGACGAACAAGGACGCGAGCTGCGGCTCAGCGACTACCGAGGACGAAAGCTCGTGCTCTATTTCTATCCGAAGGACATGACCTCAGGATGCACCGCACAGGCCTGCAACCTGCGTGACAACTACGACGAACTGCGCTCGAAGGGCTACGAGGTGCTCGGCGTGAGCGTGCAGGACGAGAAGTCGCACAACAAGTTCATCGAGAAAAACCAGCTTCCCTTCCACCTCATTGCCGACACAGACCACGCTCTCGGCGATGCTTTCGGCACCTGGGGAGAGAAGTCTATGTACGGACGGAAATACTTTGGAACCCTCCGAACCACATTCGTCATCGACGAGGAAGGCCGCGTGGAGCGCATCATACTGCCAAAGCAGGTGAAGACTAAGGACCATGCAAGGCAGATACTCGCTCAAGACGAATAAGCAACAGTCCCCAAGCGTGGGCTTGCCCACGTACAGATAAACAAACAAATTACTAATTAAAACAAAACAATTATGAAGAAAATCTTTACTTTTATCGCTGCCCTTGCTGTCGCAGCTTCTGTTAATGCACAGCAGCT
>Ga0310695_10004097_pt1 | contig 27448 bp, 21 predicted proteins | sample RumenRJG_04DNA_FD_203882 | JGI IMG/M metagenome (GOLD analysis project Ga0310695, IMG submission 203882) | Bovine rumen microbial communities from Lethbridge, Alberta, Canada - RJG_04 (v2) (version 2) | ecosystem: Host-associated > Mammals > Digestive system > Stomach > Rumen | place: Canada... | reverse complement strand
CGTACAAAAATGAGCGAAAAAAATATCATCAACGATTAACGCTGATGATATGACGAGTGTGGAATTGCTTGAAAATAAACGATTTAGTCATATCGAGTAATATCGAGTGATGACCGTTAATCGTATTTTATTTTCCCACGCAGAAGTGCTGGAAGATGTTGTTGAGGACTTCGTTGGGGGTGATCTGTCCCTCTCCGGTTATTTCTGCTAGTTCAGAGAGGACTTGGCGGAGATCTTCGGAGATGAGGTCACCACTGAGTTGCTGATGGAGCCCGTTGATGACACGGCTGAGGCTCTCGTTAGCCTTTATGAGTGCTTGGTAATGGCGGGCATTGGAGATGATGACTTCTGAGTCTGCTGTTTGTGGAACGGCATCGAGAAGTTGTTGGCGTAATTTGTCGAGACCGATGCCGTATTTTGCCTGAAAAGCCTCTGTCTTGTTTTCTATGCGGATGAGGGTCTGGTTCTCTCTGACAGGAATGTCAGGGTAGGGGACTCCCGGTTCCGTCATCATCAATATAACTTTCGCCTTTTGTGCCGCCTCCATCGAGCGGTCAATACCCATTTGTTCGATGGTGTCGGAAGTATGGCGAATACCAGCAGTGTCTATGAAGCGGAAGGTGATGCCCTCAATCTGTATCGTGTCCTCAATGGTGTCGCGAGTAGTACCTTGTATATCTGATACGATGGCACGCTCCTCGTTGAGCAGGGCATTAAGCAGCGTGCTTTTTCCGACATTAGGAGCACCTACTATAGCGACAGGAATACCATCCTTCAGAGCCTGTCCAGTCTCAAAAGTCTTGGCAAGATGTGTGATATGTGCGTCTATGTGTTGAGCCAATGAAAGAAGTTCCGAACGGTCGGCAAACTCCAGGTCCTCATGGTCAGAGAAATCGAGTTCCAGTTCGAGGAGGGAAGTCAGTTTGAGCAATTGCTCACGCAGTCTCGACAGTTCTGAAGAGACCCCACCTTTGAGTTGGCTCATGGCAAGGTGGTGGGAAGCCTTGCTGGTAGATGCTATCAAGTCTGCCACAGCCTCCGCCTGACTCAGGTCCATCTTGCCGTTGAGGTATGCCCGCATCGTAAACTCCCCTGGTCCTGCCATACGACAACCATGTTGCACCAACAACTCTAATACCTTATTTAATATATAGCGGCTGCCATGGCATGAAATCTCCACAGAGTCCTCACCAGTGTAAGAGTGGGGAGCACGGAAAATGCAAACCATACATTCATCGAGAATCTCAGAGCCATTCTTGATGTGCCCGTAATGGATGGTATTAGGTTGGGCATTGCTAATGTCCTTGCTAAACACGCGAGAAAGAATCTCAAACGACTGAGCCCCTGAGATCCTGATAATCCCAAGAGCCCCACCAGGAGCCGTTGCGAGTGCACAGATAGTGTCGTTCATTTATATTCTGTCAAGTACCTTTTGGATGAGTGTATCAATGGAGTTCTTATACTCCGTATTCATTTCTGTGGTGTAGCGGTTGGCAATCACCATGCAGCAGGTCATGGCACGATGACCTAAGATGGAGGCGAGACCGGCGAGGGCACTTGACTCCATTTCGTAGTTGCATATTTTCATGCCGTCATATTCGAATGACTCCACTTTATTGTTCTGGTCGGGATCGACTACATCAGCACGGAGTATGCGACCCTGGGGACCATAAAAACCACCGCAGGCTACGGTATAGCCACGAATCATGTCATCTTTGGCAATCTGGTCGATAAGGTTCTTGTCGGCTACTGCCACGTATGGATTACCCAGAATGGGATTCCACAGCATGTGTTGTCTGAAAGCTGTTTCCATCTGGAGGTCGCAAACCTTATTGCGATCAGCATAGTAGTTCAACAGTCCATCGATGCCGATGCTCTTGACACTTGCAATGAATGAGCCAGTATGAGTAAATGGCTGCAAGCCACCGCAGGTGCCAATGCGAACGATGGTCAGTGTGCGGTGCTCGTCCTTTTCTGTACGGGTAGGGTAATCGACATTTGCCAGTGTGTCCAACTCATTCATGACGATATCAATATTGTCACAACCAATGCCTGTTGACTGTACCGTGATGCGCTTGCCTTGATATGTTCCAGTGATGGTATGGAACTCACGACTGCTGACCTCACATTCACGACTGTCGAAATGAGCGGCAACCGTCTCCACACGTCCCGGGTCACCCACAAGAATGACACGGTCGGCAAGTTGTTCGGGGCGCAGATGCAGATGGAAGCATGATCCATCGTTATTGATAATCAGTTCAGATTCTGGAAACACTCTCTTACTCATAATACTTATTTGTTTTTAGTTAAATATTCATTCTCTGCTTTGCGTATCATCTTCTCTTGCTGGCGTATAGCCAGATACAGCTGGTGTTGAGACTGCTCATGACCACGAATTTCCTGTGCGAGTGCTTTACGCTCCTCTCCTTTTGTCTTCGGATAGTATCTGCGTGCCTTCTCCAGTGCCATGATGACCGTATCGTAACGCTGACGCATTTTCACGAGTTCCTGATACCGTCCTTGGTTACCAGCCGCCTTGAAGTTTTTCAGATGATGATAAGTCAGCCGGTCGTTGATGACAAAATCAAAAGCTGCCATAGCGGAAGCACTATGCTTCTTAGCCTGTTTCAGTCTTTTGACCGCCTTTTGCAGAGCCAGCTTGTCATCCCATGTCATACTGATGCTGTCAATACGGGCATAGGAAGCTATCTGTTCCGGAGTATATTGCGACTCATCATACGTCAGGTATTTCTTTGCAGGTATAAATGTATAGACACATACCAGGCTGTCCGGTTGGTTACGGTCAGAGGCGAAGAACCCCAGTTGGTTATATTCATCAATGGCAAACAGGTAGTCGTTTGCCGTAGAGTTAAACGGCATACCGATATTCTCAGGTTTCAGGAAACGCCCTTCTGCAGCGTCATAGGTAGTCATGAAAATGTCATAGCCCCCGATACTCTCCGTACCCTTTGCTGCCAGATAAAGCGTCATGCCATCAGGCATCATAAAGGGATAGTTGACCTGTTGCAACAGTCTGTCGCTGTTAATCCCAGGAAGTGAGTCGGCATTCGTCCATTGGTGTTGCAGTCTCTCCTGTGTATAGACAGTACTGTCATTGTCAGTATAGAAACAACGATTGCCCAGTGCATTCATAAAAGTGAAAGCCTGGGAGTCCTGTTTAGGGAAGAAAGTAGAGTAGGGCGCTATCCGTCCAGTCTCGGCAGACAGATGGTAGGCTTTCAGGAAATCCTTTTTCTCCACGACAACACTGTCAATAAACATGATACGCTGTGTCGCCATGGTCATCTGCGTCATACGTTCCGTTTGTTCTGTGGGAGGTTCCACCTTCTTTTGAGTCTTCTTGCGACGTTGTGCAGAGACAGGGATAGCCAGTGCCAGTAGCAGAAGGATAAGGGCTGATGTTTTGAAGACCGACTCCAAGGCGTTCCATATAGAGTGGCGTGCCTCAGGATTCAGTTGCCGCATCCGCTCCAACAAACCTTGCACGGACGTACGGTTGGTATCGTGCTCATAAGGACATTGTTTCAATTGCTTCTGATATCCCTGTTGGGCAGCATACTCCATGATGTCCGCCTCCTCACAGAGACATAGCGGACGGATGATGGTCAACGGCATCTTCTCCATTTTCAGCGAAGGCGGCATAGAAGAGAAATGTCCTTGGAACGTGAGGTTCATCAGTGCCGTATGAATCATATCATCCTGATGATGTCCGAGTGCAATCTTATTACACCCAAGTTCCTGTGCGAGGTTAAACAACTGTTTGCGGCGTTGCCACGAACAGAGGAAGCAGGCAGGCTTAGACTTCACCCCTTCTTTCTCTGCTTCAAAACGGGTCGTAATGATATGAAGGGGCACATCCAGTTCGTCACAGAAATGCTGCAGATAGGTGGTGTCCGTCTCATATTGGATATTCTCCATACGTACATGCAGAGCCTCGACAGAGAATCTGGGAAAGAAAATCTTAGACTGTCGTGCCAGTAATTCCAAGAGGCAGAGAGAGTCTTTTCCCCCAGACAACCCTATCAGAATCTTGTCACCATCATCAATCAAACGATATTCCCGCAGGGCTTTTCGAAATCTTTCCTGAAGTCGTTGCCCTACGTTCATTTCATGAATACGAGATAGACGGCACAGATGATCAGGAAGAAAGCAAGGATATGGTTCCAATGCAAGTTCTGTCCTTGGAACATGATATTAGCGATGACCGCGAAGACCCCCAGCGAGATACATTCCTGAATCACTTTCAGTTGAACTAAATTAAAGGGACCGCCATTGCCCTCGAAACCCAAGCGGTTGGCAGGTACCTGACAGCAATACTCAAAGAAGGCAATCATCCACGAGAAAGCGATGACACCAATCAGCGGCCAGTTGCTGCTGACCCCCGTCTCAGATAATTTTAAATGCCCATACCAAGCAAGTGTCATAAACACATTACTTAGTATGAGCAGAATAATCGTATAAAGTCCGTTCATGATTACTTAGCTTGCAAGTATTCATCCATATTGGCAGCGGCACGACGACCGTCACCCATGGCAAGAATCACGGTAGCACCGCCACGTACGATGTCACCACCAGCGAATATCTCTGAACGTGCCGACTGCATACCCTCGTTGACTACGATGGTGTTCTTGCGACCCAGTTCCAGTCCCTCGATAGACTTCGGAACGAGTGGGTTAGGAGACACACCGACAGCCACGATGACCTGGTCGACATCCAGTGTCACCGTCTTGCCCTCTACGGGAACAGGACTGCGACGACCAGAAGCGTCAGGCTCACCCAGTTCCATCACCTGCAGGACGGCAGCCTTGACAGCACCGTTCTCATCAGCGAGATACTCGATGGGATTATGCAAAGTCAGGAAGTTGATACCCTCCTCCTTGGCATGCTTCACCTCTTCCAGACGTGCCGGCATCTCCTGTTCGGAGCGACGGTATACGAGAGTGACGTTACCACCCAGACGCTTTGCCGTACGGCAAGAGTCCATGGCAGTATTACCACCACCGACAACCAGTACGTTCTTTCCCAGGTTGATAGGCGTGTCCGTCGTCGGGTTGGCAGCATCCATCAGATTGACACGAGTCAGATACTCGTTCGATGACATGATGTTAATAGCATTCTCACCAGGAATATTCATGAAGTTAGGCAGTCCTGCGCCAGAACCGACGAAGATACCCTTGAAGCCCTGCTGCTCCAACTGCTCCACGCTGATGGTCTTTCCCACGATGACATCCGTCTGGAAGTGAACACCCATCTTGGCAAGGTTCTCAATCTCCACGTCCACAATCTTGTTGGGAAGACGGAACTCTGGAATACCATATTTCAGCACACCACCAATCTCATGCAGTGCCTCGAAGACATAGACATCATAGCCCTTCTTCGCCATGTCACCGGCGAAGGAAAGACCTGCAGGACCAGAGCCTACGACAGCAATCTTAATACCGTTGGCAGGAGCAATCTCCGGCAGACTGATATTACCGCTCTCACGCTCGTAGTCAGCAGCGAAGCGCTCCAGATAACCGATAGCCACAGCAGGCTCGTTCATCTTCAGGTGGATACACTTGCTCTCACACTGTTTCTCCTGCGGACAAACACGTCCACAGACAGCAGGCAGTGCAGAGGTCGTCTTCAGCACCTTGGCAGCAGCGAGGAACTGTCCACGCTCGATATTCTTGATGAAAGAAGGAATATTGATATTTACAGGACATCCCTCCACACAAGTCGGTTTCGCACAGTCAAGGCAACGTTTTGCCTCTTTCATCGCCATCTCCTTGGTCAGTCCGATGTTTACCTCCTCCGTACGAGTCGTGGCACGATAGACCGGATCCAGTTCCGGCATGACGACACGCTCGATGGCAGTACGCTCTTTCGGTTTCATGCTCTTGCGGAGTTCCTCACGCCAGGGAGCATTACGGTCAGTCAGCACCTCGATAGAATCATCAGTGGCTTCTGTAGTTTCTATAGTGCCTGTAGTACCTGTAGTTCCTATAGTATCTGTAGTATCAGAACTCAGATGCTCCTCATAATGCTCCAGTTCCTCTTGCTCAGCACGCTTGAAAGTACCCATGCGCTTGAACATCTCGTCCCAGTCAACCAAGGCACCGTCGAACTCAGGACCGTCGATGCAGACGAACTTCGTCTTGCCACCGATGGTCAGACGACAGGCACCACACATACCCGTGCCATCCACCATGATGGTATTCAGAGAAACCTCACAAGGGATGTTGTATTTCTGAGCAGTCAGGTTCGAGAACTTCATCATGATAGGAGGACCGATGGCAAATACCTTGTCGACATGCGGCTCCTGCTGGATGAATTTCTCAATACCCACAGTCACCACACCCTTCTCGCCATAACTGCCGTCATCCGTCATGATGATGACCTCGTCAGACGACTCACGTACTTTATCCTCTAAGATAATCAGGTCTTTCGAGCGACCAGCCATTACAGAGAGCACACGGTTGCCCGCAGCCTTCAGTGCCTGAATGATAGGCAGCATGGGAGCGACTCCCAGTCCACCACCGGCACATACCACCGTACCATAGTTCTCTATATGAGTGGGATTACCGAGAGGTCCGACGATGTCGGCAACATACTCCCCCTCATTCAGTGCACATAGTTTCTTGGAACTCAGTCCCACCATCTGCACAACCAGTGTGATAGTTCCTTTGTCGATATCAGCACCGGCAATCGTCAAAGGCATGCGCTCACCTTTTTTGTCAACACGAACGATGACAAAGTTACCAGCCTTACGGCTCTTGGCAATCAGTGGCGCTTCCATCTCGAAGAGGAAAACCTTCTCGGAGAATTGCTCTTTTCTAACAATTTTATTCATAGTTCAGTATTTGTTTGTTCGTGTTCGTTTAGTCTATTATCTCAAACCCGGTGTAGGGAACGAGTGGCTTTGGAATACGGATCCCCTCTTCCGTCTGGTTATTCTCTAAGATAGCTGCTACGATACGGGGCAGTGCTAATGCAGATCCGTTCAGCGTATGACACAACTCAATCTTCTTGTTGTCGGCACGACGGTAACGGCACTTCAGACGGTTAGCCTGATAGGTGTCGAAGTTAGAGACGGACGAAACCTCCAGCCAACGCTTCTGTGCCTCTGAGAATACCTCAAAGTCATAACAGATAGAAGAGGTAAATGACTGGTCACCACCGCAAAGCAACAGAATGCGGTAGGGGAGTTCCAGCTTCTTCAGTAGTCCCTCCACATGCTCCAGCATCTCCTTATGGCTCTCCTTGGAATGCTCTGGCTTGTCGATACGCACGATTTCAATCTTCGAGAACTCATGCAGGCGGTTCAGTCCACGAACGTCCTTACCGTATGAGCCAGCCTCACGACGGAAGCACTCTGTATAGGCACAGTTCTTGATAGGCAACTGAGCCTCGTCGAGAATCACGTCACGATAGATGTTGGTTACGGGAACCTCTGCGGTAGGGATGAGATAGAAGTCGTCCACCTCACAGTGATACATCTGTCCCTCCTTGTCAGGCAACTGTCCTGTGCCATAGCCGGAAGCAGCATTGACAACCGTTGGCGGCATGATCTCTGTATACCCACTCTTACGAGCCTCGTCCAGGAAGAAGTTGATGAGGGCGCGCTGTAGACGGGCACCCTTACCGATATATACAGGGAATCCTGCACCCGTTATCTTCACACCCAGGTCAAAGTCGATGAGGTTGTATTTCTTGGCGAGCTCCCAGTGCGGCAGTTTTGCCGTGGGAACCTCAGGATTGGCAGTCCAGTTGCCAACGGTATCCGTACCGTCACATTCCTTTTGGTTGCTCTTTACCACATGGTTATCCTCTGCAGTAGCACCCTCGGGCACCTCATCGTATGGGATGTTGGGTATCTGGCAGAGCAGACGGGTCATCTCCTCCTGTGCCTCATTCATGGTCTCTTCCAACTGCTTGTTGGCTTCCTTCATCTTAGACACACTCTCCTTGATGGCATCTGCCTCGTCGCGTTTTCCTTCTTTCATCAGACCGCCAATCTGAGCGGCGAGCTTCTTTGCCTCGCTCAAGTTAGCGTCTAATTTCTGCTGTGCCTCACGACGGCGCTTGTCAACGGCAAGTACTTCGTCGATAGCCTCTTTAGCACCCTTAAAATGTTTCTTTTCCAGTCCGCGGATGACGCGGTCAGTTTCCTCAGTAATGAGTTTTAATGTAAGCATAATAAAATTTACTATTTTACGATTTACAATTTACAGTTTGCAAAGGTACGAAATAAATATGATTTCAGAAAATAATTTTATTATTTTATTCTCTGCGGAGTGTGATACATGCCCAGTGGTTGTCTTCCCGTTGACTTTCCAAGGTGAGACCCAGTTCTTGTCCTTTAGCTTCCAACAAGGGAATGTCCTCCGTGTAAAAACCACTCATGATTAGTGTGGCGTCCTTGTTCATGACTTGTCGGAAACGCTCCATATCCTGTAGGAGGATATTACGGTTGATATTTGCTACGACATAGTCAAACCGTTCGTCGATGGCATCGAGTAGGGTAGCATCTCCGCAGAGTATTGTCATGCGGTTGTCTACTTGGTTGATGACTGCATTATGTCGGGTGTTGTCAGAACTCCATTCGTCTATATCATAAGCTGTTACATATTCTGCTCCAAGTTTTAGTGCGGCTATTCCCAAGATACCAGTTCCGCATCCTGCATCGAGTAATTTCTTTCCTTTGAGGGGTGCTGTCAACAAGGTTGAGCAGATCATCCGAGTCGTCTCATGGGTACCTGTTCCAAAGGCGAGATGAGCGTCAATCTCGATGGAGAGTTGAGAGTTGAGAGTTGAGAGTTGAGAGTTGGGGAGATGGCGCCCATCATGGATGACCATCTTTCCGTCATCGATGATGATAGGGTCAAAACCCTCCTGTTCCCATTGTTCATTCCAGTCTTTGTCCTCTGCCTCAGTCACAGTATATAAAATATGTGTTTCCGCCATGGGGAAAAACTCAAGGGTCTGCTCCAGTGCCTCCTGGTCGAAGAGTCCTTGCTGTACATAACCGATCAGTCCGTTGTCAGATTCCTCGAACGTCTCGAACCCCACTTCTCCAGTCATTGCCGCTAAGATGTCACGGGCATCCTGAGAGCAGGGTTGAATGGTAAAATCTACTTTGTAATATTTCATGCTGATGTTAAATATTTAGTGCAAAATTACAAAAAATAGGGAAAAACCTACCTCAGTTTAGGGTTTTTCCTTAACTTTGCAGTGAAAATCGTTGTAATTTTGCAACGTGAAACTATAAAATGATGGAAATGAACATGAAAAAGTTAGTTCTACTCTCAGTCCTCTTTGGAGCCATGCCGTTCACCATGATGGCACAGGACGACGATCTCTACTTCGTTCCTACGAAGGAGAACGTGGCTAAGGAAGCCGAGAAGTATGGCATGCCTACCGATACTTATTATGCAGGCAGTACACGTAGCGCTGACGAATACAACCGCCGTGCGTGGAGCCGTGTTGCCCCGATTGACTCAGCGGGCAACGATATCATTGACTTCTCGGCAGAGCGTGGGGTATATCCCGACTCAGCTTTCAACGAGGTCCAGGACTATAAGTACACCCGCCGTATGAGTCGTTTCGACGACTACAGTCCCAGTGTGGCTTATTGGGAAGGCTATCGTGACGGTCGTTGGTCTTCTCCATGGTATTACAGCAGTTATTACAGCTGGTATGATCCCTGGTATTACGATCCCTGGTACTATGATACCTATTGGGGATGGCGTTCACCTTATTACTATTCCACATGGTATTCTCCCTGGCGTTATTATTATGGTTGGTATGGTCCGCGTTATTACGGCTGGTATGGTCCTCGTTACTACAGTTACAGAGGAGGCAGTGGTGCCCGTTGGAGCCGTGCAGGTTACTCTCATCACCGTTATTCTGGTGCTAATCATCGTTATTCTAACGGTTCCCGTAGCTATACCCGCACTTATTCCAACCACAACTATGGTTCGAACCGTTCTTTCGGTACCTCTCATAGCGGTGGTGCTTCCTTTGGAGGCGGCAGCCGTGGAGGTGGCTTCGGTGGAGGACGCTCTAGCGGTGGCGGACACTCTTATGGAGGAAGGAGATAGTTTAGAGTTTTGAGTTTAGAGATAATGATTATGAAGAAGATATATTTATTCGCTGCAGCAGCTATGACGGCAATGCAGCTACAGGCACAGCCGGCAACCCAGGACACTTATGTGGGAGCTGCTCTTGCCACAGAGGATTTGAATGGTACGGCTCGTTATGTCGGAATGGGTGGTGCGATGGATGCACTGGGTGCTGAGATCTCTACGATGGGCAGCAACCCTGCTGGTATCGGTCTCTTCCGTAAGGGACAGGTTTCCGCGACCATGAGTGTGAATGTGCAGGAGGACGGCAAGTCGTTCCAGGACGGTAGTAAGACGCATGTGTCTTTCGACCAGATCGGTATCGTGTTTGCGGGTCGCACTAGTAAGACGAGTTACCTGAACTTCGGTTTCAACTTCCGTAAGAACCGTAACTTCAACCATGTGCTCGCCATGGAGAATATGGCACTGAATGGTTCGTCGCAGAACCGCCAGACTGTCGTTAAGGACATTGCAGGGCTTTTCGACACCCCTGCATGGTCACAGCTCGACGACTTGTATTTCGGTAATATGCTTTGGGATGAGGCAAACAAGCAGATGTACAGCTACGATGGAGAGAGTTATAACTTCAGTCGTGCGAATACTGGCTATATCGGTGAGTTCGACTTCAATATCAGTGGTAACATCAAGAACCGCCTGTACTTAGGCTTGACCGTGGGCGTACATTCCGTACATTATAAGAATTACAGTGAGTATAATGAATTCCTCAGCGGTCAGTATTATGATGAGGTACTTGTATGCGACAACCACAAGATTACGGGTTCTGGCTTCAACATCAAGGCTGGTCTGATCTTCCGTCCTATCGAGGAGTCTCCGTTCCGTGTGGGTGTTTCTGTAGCTACTCCTACCTTCTATCGCCTGACAACAGAGAACTACACTGATTTCCTTTGCGCTGAGGGTTCAACGGCTAAGCGTGACCGTTCCTCTGCCAAGGAGGACTTCCGTTTCAACACCCCTTGGAAGTTCGGTTTGAGTCTGGGTCATACCGTAGGTGACTATCTCGCACTCGGTGCTGTCTATGAGTATTCCGACTATGGTGCTTGTGATATGCGGACCGTTGACGGTCGTTATTACGATTACTGGAGTGACAGCTATTATACGGAGAGCTCCACGGACAATGTGATGAAGCGTCATACCGAGAATACCCTGAAGGGTGTGTCTACCCTCAAGCTCGGTGCTGAGTATAAGATTGACAAGAACGTTGCCGTTCGTCTGGGTTATAACTACGTATCTCCGATGTATAAGGAAAGTGGTGTCCGTGACCAGACGCTGGAGTCACCGGGTGTCTACTATGCGTCTACCACGCACTATGTCAACTGGAAGGACACGCATCGCATCACGGCAGGTGTCGGTTTCTCTTTCGACAAGTTCCGTCTTGACCTCGCTTATCAGTACAGCATGCGCAAGGGTGATTTCTATCCCTTCATGAAAGACCTCAGTGCTACTGTCGATCTCTATGATGAAAATGGTGTTAAGACAGGTACCTTTACCGAGAGCAACAGCTGCTCATCAGTCAATGTCAAGGACAATCGTCATCAGATTCAGGCTACACTGACCTACACCTTCTGATTGAAAAGATAAAAAAGAAAAGTACGTTCTGTCAAATCTCTTTTGACAGAACGTATTTTTTGTGATTATTTCTTGCTTCTTGTTCCATTTTCCATATTTATTTAGTATCTTTGCCAACAGTATAAACTTAAAACAGATAAGCAAATGAACAAAATTTTACGTTATCTTTTTATTGCTTTCATGAGTGTGCTTGCACTGCACATGAGTGCCCAGAAAGTGGTGACCTTCGATGCGTCAGTTGATAAGGGTACTTGTACCACAGAGAATCCGGGTGAAGACGAGGTTAGCAAAGAGGGTGTTACTATCGCTGTCAGTAACGGTTGTATGAACCTGGCAGAACATTACCGTTGTTATGCAGGTGCGGATTTCACCATCACTTCTACAGAATCGAACATCCTGAAGGTGGAGATTACATGTACTGCGAAAGGGCAGTCGAAGAATGGACCTGGGGGCTTTGCGGATCCAACAGCAGGAACTTATGAGTACGAGGCGAATGGTCAGGGAGGAACTTGGATCGGTAACGATGCCTCATTCTCTATGAGCGCCTCTAAACAGGTGCGTATCACTAAGGTAGTAGTGACACTGGGCGATGCTCCCAAAGCTCCTGTTTTCAGTATACCAGAGGGTGTGTACTTTGAGCCGCAGACAGTGGCGCTGAGTGCTGAGGAGGGTACATTCATTATCTATACGCTGAATGGGGAAGATCCTGACTATACGGATGACTCAAATTATACTGGAATAAAGTATGACGGCACTCCGCTGATCATTTCGGAGACCACGACAATCGCTGCTATCGCAGTGGATGCCAAGGGCACCACCAGCAATATAGTCTCTGCAACTTATACCGTTGTCACCATACAGGGAGGGGTCACCTTCGATGCATCGGCGGATAAGGGTACGCATACTTCCAGTGATCCTGGTGAGGACCAGGTTGCCAAGGAGGGTGTTTCTGTTACTGTCAGCAACGGTTGTATGAATCTGACGAACCAATACCGATGCTATGCTGGGGCTGACTTCACCGTTTCATCTACTGGAACTAAGATTGTAAAGGTGGAGATCACCTGTACTGCGAATGGTGATGAACAGTATGGTCCGGGTTGTTTAAGTGACCCGACAACAGGAACCTATACGTTTGAGACAGATGGAAAGACAGGTACCTGGATAGGTAATGCCGACTCTTTCTCTCTGAGTGCTACCCGACAGGTACGTATCACCAAGGTCGTCGTCTCGCTTAGTGACACACCTGTTGAGCCTTCCTTCAGTATGGAACAGGGTATGTATTTCGGATTACAGAAGGTGACGATGTCTAGTGGAACGGGCAACTTCATTATCTATACGGTTAATGGGGATACACCTACATACACCGACGACTCAAACTTCACAGGGATAAAGTATGACGGGACAGAGCTGACCATCACGGAGACTACCACCATCAAAGCCATCGCTGTCAACAGCAAAGGTAAGTCCAGTGGTGTGGCGACAGCAACTTATTCCATCGTTAATACAGAGGGACACGGAACCGTTGAGAGTCCGTTTACTGTTGCCGATGCGCTCGTAGTGTTGAATGCACTAAGCGATGTTGGTGTCAGTACTAATTACTACACCAAGGGGTATGTGATTGGCGACATAACCGTTTCAGAAGACGGCAGAGCGTCATTCCAGATTAGTGATAAGGCAGATGCCCCGACAGGTATGATGAATGTCTATATGGTAAATGGTCTTGAGGAAGGTGTTTATACCGAAGGTGACATGAAGGCTGGTGATGAGGTGGTCATCTGTTCCATGATGATGTACTTTGGTACGTCACCAGAGCTTTATCCTGGATATATTTACTCTATCAACGGAAAGACAAGTAAAACTACCGGTATACAGACCATCACCGCTGAGAAGCTGAAGAACACGGCAGTCTACAACATGCAGGGCATACGTGTTGACAATCCTCAGAAAGGCTTGTATATCATCAATGGCAAGAAAGTCGTTGTCAAGTGATCGCAGTGTGGGGGGCTACAGTTTGTTGTCCTTCTGCGAGTAAATAAAAAATACGTCCTGTCAGGTACAACTTGGCAGGACGTGTTTTAATTGTTAACATAAAATAAAAAAAGCCGTTTCGTAAGGGTGGCTTCTTTTGTTTATTCCTTTATTCGTTTCTTTCCGTTTATTATGTATATACCGTGTGGCAGATTGTCCCACTGGCTTAAAGTAGCAACCCTCATACCCTGGAGATTATAGATGTAACCATTTGCAGGCATTCCATCAATACTGATTGCTGCTATGCCTGACGTGTTGTCTTCCTGCACGCTTTTTGTCATTCCTGCCCACGACAGTATCTCCCAGTTCGATATGTCGTCAGAGTTAAAACTACCGTTGGGTACCATTTCCACAGTGCCGCTTTGCTCTTTGCACGACACATCATCGAAATAAACATTACCACCGCCCATTTTTCCAATAGCGAATATCAGTTCGTCATGAGTAAACTTGGGAACGAAAGACCACGTGAGTTCCTGGAATGTAGTTGTTGCATTCTTGGTAGCTAAGTATTCAATGTCGGCACTGTTTTGCCACTGATCACGGTTCGGACTGGCACCCCAGCGAGGCCACAAAACCACTTCACCATTATGGTCACCACGTATAGTGGCACGTATGACGTATGTCTTACCTATCACCATGGATGAATTTAAATGACATATTGCTTCACGGTCCCATTGATTGGATGATGCTGCACCACATCCGATGACCAGCACTTGGTTTGGTCCTTGGTCTGAGGATTCAACATTGATGTCGAGCGTGTGTTTCTTACCAAGAAAGTCGGTGTAGCTTGCCGTTACTTTGCCTTTCTTCGCAGTATTAGCTATTACCGTGCTATTCTCAATGGTGAAGTCGTTACTGGTGAACGTAACTTCATGAGTCAGGTTCTCCTGATGTCCATCGGCAAATGTTCCCCATACTGTCAGCATCTTACTGCCTCCAACACGTAGGGTAATGTCATCGATTTTGTTCAGACTTGTCAACTGATACACTTTTTGCAGTGCATCATTGTTCCAATTGTATCCAGCCTGCACCTGTGTGGCGTTACCCATCAGGCGCAGCGCTTCGTAAGCATAACGCTTTCCCATGGTTCGATAGCCATCAATAGTAAAATGAACTTTGTCGTTCGCACATGGACAGCCATTCGATGGAATGACATGAGCAGTAGGAATGACATCTGGCAATTGAGCAATTATAGGGTTGTGCCCGGCACATGTGCCACCTACATCTTCATTCACTACCTCACCTGCAAACAATGGCACGTCGGCGGCATTGAGACCTAAGTCTTTGAGCAAACGCTCATAAACAGTCTTCACCTTCTGTAACCAGGCCGTCTGACCAGTGTTCGTTTCGCCCTGGTGCAACAGAATACCTTTAATAACACCTGACTGCTGAGCTATTTTTGCCATATCGACCAGACGCTTGTAAGGGTCGTTAGCGTATGCCTGAAATGCTGGTTTGAGGTACTGGTTATTAGCATCAAGATTAGCCAGGTAGTTTTCAACTTCTTCAGACATAAAACCTTTGATGTCAACACCACCAATGGCAACATCTACTACACCAATCTTAACGTTCGAGGGTAGGGCAGCCACCATGGTACGACCGAAGTAATCAGCCATTCCTATTTTTGTCCAATCACGTACCAGTGGGCAATATGCCGTGTACCACTGTCCCATGGTCCGCTTAGGGGACGTATATTGGAAATCTACGCATGCTAACATCTGGAAACGAGGATCAACGTATGCCTTATCCACCGTTTGAGGCTCTGCCTGGCCTTCCATGTTCGACTGTCCGAAACACAAGTAAATGTGGAAGTTCGGATCGACGGCTGCCTGGATGTTCAGTGTGGCAGTCAACACCATCAGAAATAGTAAAATTCGTTTCATCAGTTCATTAGTTATTTGGTTTTGCGTGCAAAGATAATGAAAAGAGTGGAAAAACAAAACGATTTGTCTTTCTTTTTTAGTCATAATGCTGTTGCGATTACCGGTGATGAGTTCCCCCCTTTACAAGGATTTTTCCAACTGTTAAAATAAAATAAAAAGTTGCCGTTTCGCAACCGTTTGGAGCCTCTTTTTGACCCAAATGGAGGCTTTATTTAATTCAAATGGAGGCTTTATTTACCTCATTTAAAGCCTTTATTTACAGCATGTTAAACGAAAAATGTGATTTAGTGATTCTATAATACGCAAACTCTATATATATAGCAATAAAATAAAAAATGTTAAATTTATTTTTTTGTATATATATAGGGTTTGTGAAAACTACAATCACTAAATCACCTTTTTGCTCTAAGTCACTCATTATCAGCGAGAAAGCGGGTGAGTGGAAGCGATGCGAAATATTTGTGGTAAAATCGTTTATCGTTTAAAAATATTTTATTAACTTTGTAGGCAAATATCAAAAAGTTCGAAGCTATTTGAAAGGAGAACAAAGTCATGAACGGTTATAATGAAAACACTCGAGTTCAAGTTCCTGCGGCACTCCATTTGTGTAAGCTAGGTTATATATATCTTAGTAATATTCATTCTTTGAATACAGAGACAAACATCATTGTTGATGTTTTTGAAAATGCTGTCAAGCGACTGAATCCTGAATTATCGGATTCAGATGTTTCCGTATTACTATCAAAAATTATCAATATCACAAATAATGATGATTTGGGTAGAGAATTTTATCAACTGCTGTCTGCAAATAGCGGAATAAAACTGATAGATTTTGACAATCCCGATAATAACGACTGGCATGTGACAACAGAACTCACATGTGAAAACAAAGAAACAGAAGATAATTTTAGACCAGACATCACATGTTTTGTCAATGGTCTTCCTTTGACATTTATTGAAGTGAAGAAACCTAATAATCATGAAGGTATCCTCGCAGAAAGAGAGCGTATCAACAGAAGGATGAGCAAGAATTGTTTTCGTCGTTTCTTTAATATAACGCAGCTCATGATATTTTCCAATAATCAGGAGTATGACAACGAAAACAGAGTTCCTATCCAGGGAGCTTTCTATTGTTGCACTGCAAAGGGAAAAGCATTCTTCAATGTATTCAGAGAAGAATATAAAGATTTTGTCATCAGCTATCCTTATGAAGTATTGTCTGAGAAGACAGAGAATGCTGTCTTGAAACATCGTAACTGCGTTGTTCTTAAGAATTTAGAGGAATACCAAACTAACAAAAGAGTTGACACGCCCACTAATCGCATATTAACTTCAATGCTCAGCAAAGAACGGTTTCTCTATCTTCTTCGATATGGCATTGCGTATGTGGAAAAGAAAATAGATTTGGAAGATGGTACTCAAGGAACAGAGTTGCAAAAGCACATCATGAGATACCAGCAATTATTTGCATCATTGGCAATCAGGAAAACACTAGACAAAGGTGTTAAGAGTGGTATTATCTGGCATACTCAGGGCAGTGGAAAGACAGCTCTGTCATACTATTCCGTAAAAAGTCTTACTGACTACTTTGCAAAGAAAAATACGATAGCGAAGTTCTATTTTATTGTGGATAGAATTGACTTGATGGAACAGGCAACAGACGAATTTGCAGCCAGAGGTCTCGTAGTGCGAAATGCTAAGAGCAGAGATGAATTGATGTCGGATATCAGCAATACTTCCATCACGGAGAATAGTGATGGTAAACTTGAAATTATGGTTGTAAATATCCAAAAGTTCAAAGAGGATAAACAAAAAGTGAGGATAGATGCTAATTACAATACTCATTTACAACGTATTTTCTTTATTGATGAAGCTCATCGAGGTTACAATCCACATGGAAGTTTCCTTGCAAACTTGTTAGAAGCGGATAGCGACGCTGTGAAGATAGCATTGACAGGTACACCACTTCTTAAAGAAGAGCGAGAGTCATGGCGAGTCTTTGGTAAATACATTCATACTTACTATTATGACAAATCCATAGCTGACGGTTACACTCGTAAGTTGATGCGAGAGCCAGTGGAAACGATTTATAAAGAGCGAATAGAAAGCATTTTGGATGAGTTAGCAGGAGGGGTCTCTGTCAAGAAAAGCGACATTGATCGTAATAAGATTATTGAGCATGAGAGTTATCTGAATGCCCTGTTAGATTATATCATCTCAGACTTCCGTCGTTTCCGTACGGAACAGGACGATGATTCTGTCGGAGCAATGATCGTTTGCAAGACTAATCCTCAGGCAAGAGAACTTTATCGCCTGTGGCAAAAGCGTTTCCATCATGCAAAAGAAATCTCTATGAAGGCGGAAGAACAGTCATATTTAGCTGCCGATCCAATGATAGTTCCATCTTGTTATAAGCCATTGTCAGCCTCCCTGATCCTTCATGATGAAGGTGACAAGATGGAGCGTAAGGAATACATCGATGGTTTCAAAAAATTAATGGATGTTGATGTCTTGATAGTCAATAAGATGCTATTGACAGGCTTTGATGCACCACGATTAAAAAAACTTTACTTAGGTCGTTCATTAGATGGACATGATCTTCTTCAAGCATTGACCAGAGTTAATCGCCCTTATAAGGATTTCAGATATGGCTATGTTGTTGATTTTGTCAATATCAAAGAAAACTTTGATGCAACTAATGACAGATACCTTCGGGAGCTGAACCGAACGTCAGACGAGGATATCCCGGAAGATCAAAGCATTGGTGAGATGGTTCTTGTTGATAAAGATGAGGTTATGGAGAAAATTCAACAAGTCAAGAGTCTTTTATTCAATTTTACAACGGACAATCTAGAAGAGTTTCGTAAAGAGATTGACGAGGTTGATAACAAGGAAAGTCTCTATGAATTGCGCAACACCCTTTCTGAAGCCAAGGCTATGATTAACCAGGTACGTTCGTTTGGTGATGAGGAGACCAAGGAAAAGTTAAAGAAACTTCCACTTGGAGCCATACCGACTTTGATTACTGAGGTTACCCATCGTATTGAGCGTATCAATCTGCTAGAAAATACGGAACATAAAGCTGACGTGTCAGGCATTATTAATGTGGCTCTCTCAGAGCTGGAATTTGAGTTTAAGAAGGGACTACCAGAAGAACTTCGAATAATAGTCAATGATATTCGTGAGCGTTGCGAACGGGTACAGGCTGAGTTTGAAGCAAACTTCGATCAGAAAGAGGAGCAATACGTATTGTTGGCTGACGAGTTTCGTGAATACTTCCGGAAGAAGGGTTTTGTGCCACAAAGCACTAGCGATGCCAAGGAAAGTATTGCCTATATGGAGGAGGTGATGAAAAAAATTCGTGAGATTAACCGTCGCAACAACATCCTAAAGAAAAAGTATAAGGGTGATGAACGGTTTGTGCGTATTCATAAGCGGCTGGAAGAAACCAACCAGCATCGTGAACGTCCTATCATTTCTGCTCATGAGTATGAGATTGCCGAGAACCTTGCAAAAATGAAAGCTGACATTGACAACATGTTATTCCTCAACATCAACATATTGAACAATGAGGAAGTCTTTAAGCGTGACATCCTTGCCATTGTGGGTAAAGAACTGATAGGCATGAATATCCGGGCAGACTTGCAAGATCGCAAATTTATAAATAACTTGATTACATCCGAATATCTTGGACAGTATAACTATACATACTAAGCATAAGAAATATGAGTAATATCAATATAACAGAAGCAACCATTGCGCTGATAGACTCCCTGAAGAGTACAACAGGTGCATTCGGATTAGCTGGAACTGGGAGTGAATACAAGATTGTCACGGAAATGTTCCTTTACAAGTTCTTCAACGACAAGTTTGGCTATGAGGCAAAAAAAGACCAGATATATGGTCCTCGGCTTGCCTCGGCAGAAAAATGGGATGCCGAATACGACACATTTACTGATGAGGAGGTAGAAGATCTGTTCAGCTATCTTCCTGCTGCTGTCCCAAGATTAAAACCAGAACACACTTTATCGCATCTCTATAACTCTGCAACCCAAGGCGATTTTTCAACAATGCTGGATGCCACCTTGATAGATATTGCAAATGTGAACTCAAAAACATTCTCTGTCACAACATCGGGAAAGAGTAAGGTGAATATTTTTAGTTCAGTCACTACGTATGTTACTGACACTCAGAAACGTGACGAATTTGCAAAGTCACTGATGCGAAATGTGGCATCTTTCAACTTCGAGAATGTTTTTGATGAGAAGTATGATTTTTTCTCGGGTATCTTTGAATATCTGCTTAAAGGGTTCAACAATGCTGGTGGGGGTAAGTATGCAGAGTATTACACTCCACGTGCCATTGCTCAAGTTATGGCACGCCTGCTTGTAGGTAAAGACACCGACCTGCGGGGTATTACTTGTTATGACCCGTCAGCAGGAACAGGAACATTGTTAATGGCTCTTGCTCACCAGATAGGAGAGGACCGCTGTTCTATATACAGTCAGGATATATCTGAGAAATCAAGTGAAATGTTACGTTTGAATCTTATTCTCAATAACCTCTCGGCATCACTCCCTAATGTTGTGCAAGGTAACACGTTAACAGAACCGTCACACAAAGAAGCTAACGGAGTCTTGAAGAAGTTTGATTTCATTGTATCTAATCCTCCTTTTAAACTTGATTTTCCTGAATACCGTGACACCTTGGCATCTGACTCTATTCGATTCTGGGCGGGTGTACCCAATGCTGTCACTAAAGTTGACCCCAACAAGCCAAAGATGGCTATTTACACATGTTTCCTTCAGCATGTGCTGAACTCTTTGAAGCCTACAGGTAAAGCTGCAGTAGTGATACCTACTGGTTTCATCACAGCGAAGAGTGGTGTTGAAAAGAAAGTCCTCCAGCGTATTGTTGATGAGCATTGGGTATATGGTTGTGTATCGATGCCTAGTAATGTTTTCGCCACAACAGGAACCAATGTGTCGGTTATCTTTTTCGACAAATCTGCAAAGGCGGATAAGGTGATTCTTATTGATGCTAGCAAACTGGGAGAAGAATACAAAGAGGGCAACAACCAAAAGCGTCGTCTCCTCAGTGACGAGGTTGATAAGATCGTCAACACCTTCCTTAATAAAGAAGCCATCGACGATTTCTCTGTTGCTGTGACATACGACGAAATTAAGGAGAAGAACTACAGCCTTTCAGCAGGTCAATATTTCGACATTAAGATTGAGTATGTGGATATTACCGAGGAAGAGTTCAACAACCGTATAGCTAACTACAAACAAACGCTGACTAAGCAGTTTGTCGAGAGCCGTCGAATGGAAGAGGAAATCATGAAGCAACTGGATAATCTATATTTGGCTAATAATTATAAGACTATTTGAAGAATGCAGCGATGAACAATAAAATATCTCCAAGGTATCAAATGAGTATCATTCAAAATATCAATGATCGCTTATTTGAACTTTACAAAAGCTATGATGATGTTGAGAATTATATAGAAAAGTGGCATGAAGTATATGACACTTTTGGGGATAATGAAAACTTTTCAATTATCTTCAAAGACTATGAACGAAAAAAGATAGACGTAAAGAAAACATTGCATAATGTTGATGGAGAGACTTTGTTAAAAATGGCGATTGACCTTGGGATTGAGACTCCTGATTATATACCGTGCATACCAACATTTAAGAATGAATTAAAGTCAAGTTTTGAAATCGCAAGTCAAACATTTGATAAGGCTTTCAAAAACGTAGAAGAAGACCCAAGTCTTGCTATAGGGTTGGCAAATTCTGCATTGGAGAGTATAATTAAGGAGGTACTTAAAGACCAAAGAATCAGCATTCAATGGAATGAAAAAGACACGCTATCCTCTTTAATTAACTCTATTTGTAAAGCTTTTCAATTAAACACAGACAGTTCATGCCCTACAGAAATACGGACGATGGCAAGTTCATTGATAAAATGTAGCAGGGCTATTGAGGATTTGCGCAGTGACAAAACTATTCTTCATGGTAAGATGGATGGCAATTATATTGTTAAAGATTCCATATATGCTTATTTTGTAGTTAACGCTGTTACTACGATAGGTCTATTCCTCCTTAATTTTTATAAAATGAAATATCCTTTAGTGGCAAATAATGCATCTCCTGTATGGGATGAAGATAATTTGCCTTTTTAAATGATAACAAAATTATGAATTTAACAAGATATAAACTCTCTGATGTTGCTAAAGTCGAGATTAGTAGCGTTGATAAAAAGACCAAGGATGGAGAAACACCTGTAAAGTTATGTAACTTTACTGACGTGTATCATAACTGGGCTATAACATTGGATATGACAGATACTTTTATGGAAGCATCAGCAAACTCAAATGAGATAGAAAAGTTCACTATCAAAAAAGGGCAAGTAGCTTTTACTAAGGATAGTGAGACAAGGGATGACATAGGTATTCCGACCTATATAGCAGATGATTTTGACGGTGTACTTTTGGGCTATCACTGCGCCCTCATTACCCCTGATGAGACAAAACTTTGTGGCAAATACCTTAATGCGTTCATGCACTCTGCCTATATACAGAAATACTTTGAGCTAAATGCTACTGGTAGCGGCATGAGATATACGCTTTCTCTTGATACGCTTGAAAGTATGCCGCTATTGCTGCCGTCATTAGAGGAACAGGAGCGCATTGGTGAAATTTTCTCTGCCATTGACAAAAAGATTTCTATCAACCATGCGATAAATCAGAATTTAGAGGCACTCGCCAAGCAGCTTTACGACTACTGGTTTGTGCAGTTTGACTTCCCAAATGAGGAGGGAAAACCGTACAAATCAAGTGGTGGCGCTATGGTATATAGCGACACTCTCCGGCGTAACATCCCTTCCAATTGGGAAGCCAAAGAATTAGGTAAAACTTGCGAAATCTTACTCGGAGGCACGCCAGATACAGGGAACGAATTATTCTGGGGTGGTCCTTATTCTTGGCTTAATTCTGGTGAAGTGGCAGAATTTCCCATTCTTAAATCAGAAAAAACCATTACTGAAGAAGGGCTTAACTCATCAGCGACAGCCTATGCCCCCAAAGGAAGCGTTACTCTGTCTATAACTCGACACCTTCGCCCCAGTATTCTGGCTATCGATGCGTGTATAAACCAGTCTGTAGTGGCAATCAAAGAAACTGAACATTTGCGTAAAGAATACCTATACCCTTTGATTAACAGAGAGATTCCTCGTTATATGACATTAAGGACAGGGGCTCAACAGCCACACATAAACAAGGAAACAGTAGAATCAACATGGATAATCATACCTCCAACAGGCATTCTTGACAAATACTATTTGACGGTATCACCAATCTATCATAGTATTATTGAAAATGCAATAGAGATAGAAAACTTAACTAAGCAGCTCGACGAACTGCTTCCGCTCCTGATGAACGGTCAGGCGTCGCTAAATTCTGATTTATCTGCTCGTTAAGGTGTAATTTTTTATTTATGTCTAATATGAACTTGCCAATGCTTTCTTCAGAAATAGAAAGTGTTGGCATTTCGTATCTCATGATTTGCTCTTTATCACCACGGGGCATCTTGCTTCCTTTTGTTCCTTGCATTACATAATCAAAGAAAGTGTCTTGAAGCAGTGCTGCAAACAGATACTCCGAAGAATGTCCTTCTTTTGCACGAAAAACAAGAACATCAGAGGATGCGCCACCCTCCATGTCTGCATACCATATCTTTTTAAGGTATGGACGGATATTAGCGATGAGAACATCTCCAGGCTTATAGTGAATTAGGCTACATGGCTGTGGGGGCAGATTGGTTGCAATCTCACGTCCCCGTTTATTCTGCAATATACAGTCGGTAGTAACATATTCTTCTAATGAAATGTTACTACTGTTGATTTTATCTTTTACATATATAGCTATATCTGATAATCTCATGTTATTTCCCATTCTTTAATCTGAAAAACTCCTTTTGCTGTTCTATCTCACGTCGCAGTTCCTCTTGCGTCGGCATATAGGTGAGATATTTGGCTGCAAAAAGCTGGTCATTGTTGTTGAGGATAGAATAATGTGCCACGTCCTCGTCGGTATCGGAACAGAGCAGTATGCCTATGGTGGGATTATGTCCTTCGGGGCGTACCAAATCATCGTACATTTTGACGTACATATCCATCTGACCTACATCTTGATAACGTAGTTTGGTGGTCTTCAGGTCAATGAGGACGAAGCATTGAAGGTGGTAATTATAGAACACCAAATCGATATAGTAGTCCTCCTTCTCCGTATGGATATGCTTCTGTCGATCAACGAAAGCAAACCCCTTGCCTAACTCCATCAAGAAGGAAATCAGGTGGTCGATAATGCTTTGTTCCAAATCGTTTTCAGAATAGTTGGTATTGTTTTTGAATCCCAAAAATTCTGCTATAACAGGGTTCTTCAGATACTCAAGTTTATCCTGCAAGGGTTTCGTTAACTGCACCATCTCGTCATGTACGATGGCTTTATCTTGCGATTGTAGCAAGCGATGGTAGTACTGCGAAGACACATTGCGTTGTAGGGTGCGAGTGCTCCACATTTCTTTTGCTGCTTCATTTTCATACCACACACGACCTTCGGCTGTTGGCTCTTGAAGGATAATGCGATAGTGAGTCCAAGAAAGGCGGATTGGAGATGGTGAACGTACAGCGTTCAAAATCTCCAAAGGAGCAGCATATTGTGGTGTAGTGTCAGATTTTCCACTCACTGCGTAGAAAATGCTGCCAAGCTCATCCTTCTCAGATTCTCTACTCACTGCGTAGAAAATGTTTCTGAAACTATTGTAGAAGGAGACAAAGTGGTACAAGTTGGCAGGCTTGAAGCCTTCTCCGTATCGTTGTGTCAATGACTTGGAAAGTTCCTTTATCACTTGTTTCCCATATTCAGCCCGTTTGTCTTTCAAGACTTCGTGCTGAATACGAAGCCCGAGAAGCCAGTTGCGCTTGACAAGAGTCTCATCAACCTGTTTATACGCATAGCGTTTGGCACTGTCAATAATTGCACAAGCATCTTGATACAGGTTGTTGCTGCCAGCCGCCCGTATGAAGTCTTCAGTTGATATGATGTTATTATCTTTCATTTGCACTCTGTTTGAGCGCAAAGGTACTAAAAAAACGGCACATATCGGTCGATTAGGTCAGCCAAGATACTTTTTGTGGGCCATTTTAACATTGTTTTGATTCACAATGGCATATTGAAGTGTCGTATCGATACGAACATGCCCCAACAAACGCTGCACCTGTTCTATTGGCATTCCCTTATCAATTGCCATTGTTGCAAGCGTTCTACGGAACTTGTGCGGATGCACTTTCGGCATATCCAACAGTTTGCCTAAAGTCCTGATTCTTACCTCAACTCCGCTTATGGTAAGACGACTATATGGTGAAGATAGGGAAACAAAAAGGGCAGGGTTGGCATCTGTTCTGGATCCAAGGTATTGCTGGAGGTGGAGTTTGGTTCTTGCATTGAAGTAAACCTGGCGCTCTTTGTTGCCCTTGCCAAATACCACACACTGTCTTTCGTGGAAGTCAATGTCGGCACGGTTGAGTTTTACCAACTCGCCTACACGGATGCCAGTGGAAGCTAGTAAATCAATCATGGCAAGGTCACGCTGATTGGTGCAACTGTCACGCAGCTGTTCTAACTGCTCATCGGTCAAAACTTCCTTCACCAGAGAATCTGTTTTTACTTTATGAATACGGCGCACAGGACTTTTGGCGATATAGTCTTCATCCTCTAACCATGCAAAGAAACTGGAGAAAATACGACGCATATTGTCGATAGTCACTTTACTACTGCCATTTTCCTCCTGATAAGATGAAAGGTATTGCCGGATGTCTGATGTGGATATATGGCACACGGCGACAGCGACAGTCAAAAACATCTTCTCGATGGTATGCTTATAGTATGCCAGTGTCTTGTCTGAGCATCCTTCAATCTTCTTGGCAGACAGGAAACAATCAAGAAGTTCGGAGTTCCCTTCTTGATTGTGTTCTTGACTTTCGGGTTTCTCTGTAATCTCCACGTCTTGCAGTTCTTTGAAAAGCACGGCTTTTAGTCGTGCCATCTGTCGGCAGTCCAAGTCACGCTGCATGTCCGCAACTATCGCCTGAATAACGTTCTCTTTCATATCTTTTCTGATTTATTCTGTTCACTATAATATAAGACTAACGCAGTTAAATCAGAATTTAGAAGCACTCATCACGAACATAACAGATTACATGTTCTTTTCTAAGAAGGATAAGTTAAAAAAATGCTCTATTGGTGAGATAGCATCAATTAAAGCAGGTGGCGACTGCCCCAAAGATTATTCCCCATTCCCCACAGCAGAATGTACTGTTCCAATATATTCAAATGGTATAGAGAATGAAGGACTTTATGGATATACTTCACAACCAGTTATTGATGGTAGAAGTGTCACTGTTGCCGCACGAGGTACCATTGGCTATTGTGTAAGACGCGAAGGGAAATATGTTCCTATCATTCGACTACTTTCAGTATGTCCGTATGATATTGGTGCCGACACATATCTTCATCAAATAATCTCTCGTATGACTTTCAAAAAGAATGGCTCTGTTCAACAGCAATTAACAGTGCCAGAATTGGCTATAATACAAATCCCATATCCTTCTCAACAGGAATTAATGAAGTACAACAAGTTAACACGCCCTCTTGTTTTGCAAATAAATCACTATAAGGAAGAAAATAATCAGTTGACTAAGCAACGTAAAGAACTCCTGCCGCTCTTGATGAACGGTCAGGTGTCGCTAAATTCTGATTTATGGAATCAGCTGGACAGAAATATACAATCGTTGTAATCTACAAAATTCTTGCCAGACACTACGACTTTTCGGAAATAGGATATGACTTCATCATCAATTACAACATCAGGTATTGGGTAGGGGAGAATTGAATAGTAGTGACAGATCCAAGAAGCTGTAGAAGATACACGGATTGAACCAATTAGCAAAAAGTCTGTTACGTGAGGTCTCTCTATCATCGGATGTATCACATATGTATAGAAGAACATCATGATTAGCCCTAAAGAACTCCTCTATTATGACAATTAAGGTTTGTAACAGGTTCCTGTCCATTGTCACATTTTTCCCAGGCAAAAACATGGCGGTATCAGAAAAATATAGTAACTTTGCACCAAGAAATAAAAAAAGGAGATACAACAATGGCATTAGCAATCAAAGCAATTCCCACACTCTACGGTGACGAAGCTCGTCGTTTCCGTGAGATGGCAGACGAAACGGAACGCAAGTATGACATGCGTCCGAAGCGAGATCTGAAGGCAGATCCTCGCTATCAAGCTATGCGCACGATTCTTGAGAGGTCGAACATCAACTACTGATTCCACAATGGCGTTTCTCGAAGAAAACTGCGTACTCAACATACTGACTGATGACATTCTTGAAGAGTGTCATCCTTTTGTGTGTGGCGATGACGATATGGATGAGTTCTTCCGAAAGGATGCGCTAGACTATACCCGTTACCGTATGGGAAAGTCATATTGCTTCCGTATGAAGGATGATACGCAGACCATCGTTGCGTGCTTTACCGTATCAAATGACAGTATCCGTATCTATGACCTGCCAAGTAGCCGTCGCAATGCCATGTGGGGTATCACTAATCGCGAAAAGATGCTGACTCGGTACCCAGGTGTACTTGTCGGACGATTGGCGGTTGCTTCTCAATTCTCAGGAAAAGGTGTAGGTTCGGAGGTGCTGGACTTTATCAGAATGTGGTTCCTTGATGAATCAAATAAGACAGGATGTCGC
>Ga0310695_10004095_pt1 | contig 27451 bp, 25 predicted proteins | sample RumenRJG_04DNA_FD_203882 | JGI IMG/M metagenome (GOLD analysis project Ga0310695, IMG submission 203882) | Bovine rumen microbial communities from Lethbridge, Alberta, Canada - RJG_04 (v2) (version 2) | ecosystem: Host-associated > Mammals > Digestive system > Stomach > Rumen | place: Canada... | reverse complement strand
GCGGGGAAGTCAGCGTCATGAACGCAAGGAGGTTTGCCGACGAGCCGGAGTTCACGAGCAGGGCGAAGCGGACGCCGAGGTAGGCGGCGAGGCCTTTCTCGAAGTCGCGCGACCAGTGTCCGTAGGTGAGCCAGAACTCGAGCGAGGCGTCGACGAGGTTCTGCATTTCGCGCTCGTCGAATACCCGTCCCGCGTAGTTCACGCGCGACTTGCCGGGCGTGAACGGCTCGGCGGCCTTCGCGCCATGCACGAGGCGGAAGTACTCCGCCGTCTTTTCAAGAATCTCCTTTTTCAACTCTTCTGCTGTCATTCGTACGTTCCTTTTTTGACAGTCAAAAACCATACGCCGCGATCTGTTCCCTTGTAATCGCCAGGGGATTGCAGCCATCGGCCACGGCGGCGTACCACTGGACGGTGTTCTTCACGGTCTCCTCGAAACCCCATCTCGGCTTCCAGCCAAGCACCCTCCTCGCCTTGCGGATGTCGAGATTCAAGAGCCCCGCCTCGTGGACGGCATTCGGATCGGATTTATCCACCCACGTTCCCTTGCGCCACTTGAGCATTTCCTCCACCAGTTCCTTGACCGTGCGATTCGCCTTGGTATCCGGACCGAAGTTGAATCCGCCGCAAACCTCGTCGAACCGCTCGCGCTTCGCAAGCGCCGCGCCAAGAGCGAGGTACCCACCGAGGGGCTCGAGCACATGCTGCCACGGGCGCGTGGAGGCGCTGTTGCGCACGGGGATCGTTGCGCCCTTCGCAAGCGCGCGCATGGCATCGGGAACGATGCGATCCTTCGCCCAGTCGCCGCCGCCGATCACATTGCCCGCCCGCGCGGAAGCGACCCACACGGGCGAATTCGGCGTGCCGAAGAAGGATCGGCGATACGAGGAAATCACGATCTCGCACGCGCCCTTCGACGCGCTGTAGGGATCGTGGCCGCCAAAGGGATCTGTTTCCCTAAATGGGCGGCCCTTCTCGTTATTCTCGTAAACCTTGTCGGTGGTGATGCAGACGATGGAGATTTGGGGGTTGGCCGAACACAGTTCGGCCATCAAATCTGAAGAAGCTTTTTTGTTTTCTGCGTTACCTAGCCGTTGTGCCATCCGGCCTTGGGGTAACTTGGAGCAGGAACCGGCCATCAAATCTGAAGAAGCTTTTTTGTTTCCTGCGTTACCTAGCCGCTGTGCCATCCGGCCTTGGGGCAACTTGGAGCAGGAACCGGCCATCAAATCTGGGGAGGTCAATACTCGCGCCGCCTCAAGCACGTTGACCGTGCCCATCACATTCGTATCGAAGGTCTCCGCCGGCTTCTCGTACGAGAGCCTCACGAGTGGCTGCGCCGCGAGATGGAAAACGAAATCCGGCTTCACGCGGCGCATCGTGCGAACAAGCGCAGGCAAGTCGCGCACGTCGCCGATCGTATGCGACTTGATTCGCTTCGCGAGCTTCAGCTGGTTGAAGAGACTCGGCCGCGTGGGCGGCTCAAGGGCGAAGCCATGCACCTCCGCGCCGAGCGCGAGCAGCCACTCGCAAAGCCACGAGCCCTTGAAGCCCGTATGGCCCGTCACAAGGACTCGCCGCCCTTGATAGCAGGTGAATGCTTCTATATCCCTTTTCATATTTAAATTCATATTCAAACCTCAACATGATTTTCAACACAGAGGCAAAAAAGTTCTGAGATGGAGAGAAGCTTTTCTCTCCGTGACTCTGCGGCCCTGTGTGAAAACTCAGACGCCATGACCCTTACCACACCTTCCACGGGGCCTTGCCTTCGGCGTACAGCTTCTCGAGGATGTCGTGTTCGCGCTTGGAGTCCATGCACCGCCAGAATCCGTCGAATATGTAGCTCTTCAGTTCGCCCTCCGCAGAGAGGCGCTCCAGCGGCGTCCGCTCGAAGATTGTGGAATCGCCTTCGAGGTAGTCGAATATCCTCGGCTCGAGCACCATGAAGCCGGCGTTGATGGGGGAGGCGTCCTTCGCGCTCTTCTCGCGGAATGAGCGCACGGAGTTGTTCTCGTCGATGTCGAGGACGCCCTTCTCCTGGCCGGGGCGGACGGCGGTGAGCGTGGCGATCCTGCCGTGGGCCGCGTGGAACTCCAGGAGCTTCCCGATGTCGACGTTGCACACGGCGTCGCCGTATGTCATCATGAAGCGTTCGTCGCCGATGTATTCCCTGACGCGCCTGATGCGCCCGCCGGTCATCGTGTCCAGCCCCGTGTCCACGACCGTCACCTTCCAGGGCTCGCACCTCTGGGCGTGGACGACCAGTTCGTTGCGTCCGCCAGTGAAGTCGAAGGTGACGTCGCTGTTGTGCAGGAAGTAGGCCGAGAACCAGTCCTTGATGACATGCTGCTTGTACCCCGCGCAGACAATGAAGTCGTTGAAGCCGTAGTGTGAATACAGCTTCATGATGTGCCAGAGTATGGGCATCCCGCCGAGCTCCACCATCGGCTTCGGCCTGAACTGGCTCTCCTCGCTGATGCGGGTTCCGCGCCCGCCCGCCAATAGAACAACCTTCATGTCATTTACCTTTCTGAACACATTATACCATAACAGAAAAATGTTGTCTAGGCATTATGCCATAAATGGGCGACAATGGCGGGCGGCGGACGGAAAAAGAAAAACAAATCCGCGGAATCCACTTGATGATCGACGGCATTTCCTGTATAATTCGAAACCATGACAACAGAAGGCGCACTACACTACATCGCGAACGCGGGGGCGCACACGGGCACGCAGCTGCTCGCGGTGTCCGGCCTCGTGCTCGCGCTCGCCGTCGTGCTGTGGTTCGTAAGCCAGGGTATCCGCGGCATGGCGTCGTCCAGCATCGGGATGGCGTACTACTACATCGTCGCGCCCGGCGTCATCTGCCACGAGACGGGGCACGCCCTCGGCTGCATCCTCACCGGGACGAAGATCGTCAAGTTCGTCCCGTTCCACCCTACGCGGGACGGGACGCTTGGATACGTCTCGCACATCGAGCCGAAAAGCGGCGTCCTGGGCGGCATCGCGCTCTTCCTGATCTCGACCGGGCCGGTGTGGTTCGGATGCGCCGCCATCCTCGCCATGTCGCTGCTCGTCGGCGGCATGGGGATACTCCCCGACATGCATTCGTTCATCCCGCCCGGCGCGGCGGCGTATTCGCCAGAGTACCTCGCGGGCGTGTTCCTCGCCGCGCTCCAGATGCTGCGGAACGCCGCGTGCGTGTGGAACTGGCATTCGCCGTGGATCGCGCTATACGTCTACGCGACGTTCTGCATCGCCTCGGAGATCACGTTGAGCGGACAAGACCTCAAGGGGATGTGGAAGGGGCTGGCCCTGATCGTCCTCGCGCTGTTCGCCGTCAACCTTGTCCCGCACGGCTGCGGCTGGGTGGAGGCGGGGATCGCGAAGGCCGCGCCCGGGCTGTTCCTCGTCCAGGCGGTGCTGGCGTTCGTGCTGATGCTCGACTGCGTCTTCTTCGCGGTCGCGTTCGTCCTGGCGCTTCTGCTGGGCGGCGCGAAGAGGGCCTGACGCCTATTCCACCTTCCACTCCCGGACGCCGGCGGAGAAGCCGGCGGGGAGCTGCACGTCAAGCCGCAGGGCGCGCGTCTTCACGGGGGCGAACGAGACTTCGTCCCAGCCGTTCGTCACGGGCGCGCGTGACTCCGCCACGACCTTCCACGAGCCGCCGCCCTGCATTGCGCTGAGCGTCCAGGACGCGGGGATGCGGCAGTTGCCCTTCTGAGCCTTGTCGTCGAACCAGACGACCGCGCTCTTCGCGACCTCGGTGTCTTTGCCAAAGTCGTACCTGATCCACTCGCTGGTTGCGAGGTGCGGCCAGAAGTCGAAGTTGCCGTTCTTCGCCTCCATGTCGTTGATCGCGGAGACCCTCGGCTCCATTTCCTTGCGGCTGAACGAGACGGACGCCTTGGCGAGCACGCCTTTGTGCAGCCCCGCCTTCGCCATATCCTCGACCATCCACACCATCGCCCTTCCCTCGCCCCGGTTGAGCCGCGCGAAGTTGGGCACGGCCACCGCTCCGTTGTCGCCTCTGATGGCGAAGACGCCGTCGCAGAGGTCGGCCTTCCAGAACGGCTGGAACGTGACGCCGGGGTCGAGGACGAGCCTGGCAAGCGGCGTCTTGTTGTCAACCTGCTCGAAGCTGTAGACCACGGGCCCGCGCTGGAACGCGACGCGCCCCCTGTTCGCCTCGACGCGCCCGTCGCAGCGCATCCTCTGCACTGGCATCGGGAACGTCAGCTCCACGACGTCGCCCGCCTTCCAGGTGCGCGCGACGCGCGCGTAGCCGCCGCGGAACTCGGCACGCGCCTTCTTCCCGTTCACGGTGACGGTGAAGACGCCGCCGACATCCGGGTCGGCGGTGTAGAGCGCGCTCTCCGTCCTGTCCGGGACTCGCATCGCGAACGTGAACGCGGCGGGCTTCTCGGGCGCAAACGCGAACGTCACCCTGCCCGTCCACGGGTAGTCCGTGCGCTGGCGGATCCAGAGGCGCGCGCCGGCGACGCCGTCGATGCGGCCCTGGATGGAGAGGAAGTGGTCGGCGAAGAGCGTCCTGCCGTCGGAGGAGAGCGAGTACGCGAGGTCCTTCAGGGCGAAGAGCGTGCGCGGGATGTTGCCGACGCAGCACGGGCAGCCGTGCCAGGGGTAGCGGACCTTCGAGCTGTCGAGCGGGTTCTGGTAGTAGAAGCTGCGTCCGTCCTCCGAGATCGAGCCGAGGAGGTTGTTGTAGACGAGCCGCTCCTGGACGTCCACCGGCCACGAGTCGCCGTGGCGCCTGTGCTGCTCGACCGTCCAGAAGCTCATGCCGCAAGACGCGCACGACTCGCAGTATCCGGTGTTGGCGAGCTCGTAGTCGCCGCCGAACGCCTCGCCGCGCCATGACGCGCCGACGCCGCCGGTGAGGTATTCCTTGCGGTTGATTGCGCTGTCAAAGAGGCGGTCCGCGGCGGCGCCCAGCTCACTGTCGCCGAGGCGCGAGGCGAGGGCAGACATCGCGGTGTAGAAGTACGTCGCGCGCACTGCGTGGCCGGTGGCGTCCTTCATCTCCGCCGCCGGGCGCTCCGCCTGGTGGTATTGGGACTTCCAGCCGTAGTTGCTCCCCGCGGCAACGTGCTGGTTGCGGATGAAGTGCTGAGCGAGGCGCGCGTACCTGTCGCCCTTCCCAGCGCCGTCCGCCGCGTTCACCGCGTCTGCAAGGCGGCAGAGCGCGTACTCGAGGCCGGGGTGTCCGTTGAGCCACGTGCGCTTCGGCGCGGGGCCGAAGACGGAGTCGAGGTGGTCGGCGCACCTGATCGCGGCGTCGAACAGGCGGCGGTCCTTCCCCTTCGTCATGCGGAAGTGGGCGACGCCCATCTCGATGAAGTAGCCCATCACGTAGAACTCGTGGTCGCCCGCGCGCGTGAAATGCGGCTGCCTGCGCAGATCATGGAAGGAGTGTATGTAGCCCGACGGCTCCTGCGCCGCGAGGATGATCGGGATCCACTCCTCCATCTTCGCGCGGAGCGCCTGCTGGCCCTGCGCGAGGGCGAAGTCGTCGCCGGGGTCGATCTCGAGCGCGAGCGAGATGGCCTCCATCGTGTTGTAGACGTACGCGTCGCTCCAGGGGCATCCCTTGAACTTGACGGACGGCGTCCTGCCGGCGAGGACCTCGCCGGTGGCGACGAGGTTGAGAAGCTCCTCGCCAGCGCCGCCTGCCTCCATCTGCCGGATGCAGTGCGGGATCCAACGGCATATCATGCGGCGGTACTGGTCGCGCCAGAAGCCGTCCACCTTCGCGTCCTGCATAACGACGGGTTCGACCGCCGCGCAGTCGTATGCGGTCGCGGCGAAGGCGGAGAGCGCCGCGCATGCCGCCAACGTTCCAAGTGCTTTCGTTTTCATACCATAGATTATACCATAAAATTTCACTCGATTTCATTATTCGTTGCCCGTTCCCCCTTGTTTGCGGCATAATGCCCGCAAGCGCACGTGCAGACGAAGATACCGGTTTCACGGAAGCATAGACAACCATCTTTTGTTGAAGTATAATACTCGTATGCGAACGTTCTGACGAAGAGGAAAAATGCACGGAAGCCGTGACAACATGGTTTTGTTGTGGTATAATATCCGTCACTTGCACAAGAGTAAACTGGAAATTCCAGACAGGAGCAAAAAATGAAAATCAAGTTCGGCAAAGTAGCTGAAAACATAACGACCCGCAAGGAGTTCTCCCTTGACAAGGCGAGGAAGGTCCTCAAGGGCAAGAAGATCGCCGTCCTGGGATACGGCATACAGGGCCCGGGGCAGGCGCTCAACATGCGCGACAACGGATTCGACGTGATCGTCGGGCAGCGCAAGAGCGCGAAGGCCGGCTCAAGTTGGGCGCGCGCGAAGAAGGACGGATGGGTCGAGGGCAAGACGCTCTTCTCCCTCGAGGAGGCTGCCGAGAAGGGTGACATCGTGATGATGCTCGTCTCCGACGGCTCCTGCCCCGAGGTGTGGAAGAAGATCGAGAAGTACGTCACGCCCGGCAAGTACCTCTACTTCTCGCACGGCTTCGGATACGTGTACAACAAGCTCACCGGCATCAAGCCGAAAAAGGGCGTCGGCATCGTGATGGTCGCGCCGAAGGGCTCTGGCACGTCGGTCAGGCGCAACTTCCTCTCCGGCGCGGGCATCAACAGCTCCTATGCGTTCGAACCCAACGGCATGAAGGCGAAGGACGTCGAGGAGGTCACGAAGGCGATCGGCATCGCCGTCGGCTCCGGCTACCTCTTCCCGACCACGTTCAAGAACGAGGTCACGAGCGACCTCGTCGGCGAGCGCGGCATCCTGATGGGCGCGCTCGCGGGCGTGATGGAGGCGCAGTTCGAGACGCTGCGCGCAAACGGGCACAGCCCGTCCGAGGCGTTCAACGAGACGTGCGAGGAGCTGACGCAGTCGCTCATCCGCCTCGTCGACGAGAACGGCATGGACTGGATGTACGGCAACTGCTCGCAGACGGCGCAGCACGGCGCACTCAAGTGGAGGCCGATCTTCAAGAAGGCCGTCATGCCCGTCTTCAAGCGCCTCTACAACAGCGTGAAGACGATGCAGGAGGCGAAGGAGGTCATCCGCGACACGAGCGGCTCCGACTACAAGGAGAAGATGCTCGCGAAGCTCTCCGAGCTGCACAACCACGAGATGTGGCTCGCAGGCGCGGCGGTGCGCTCGCTCCGTCCGCACGAGGCCGCCAAGGGCAACGCGGCGTCCGCCGGATGGGGCGGGCGCAAAGTCGTGAAGTGAAAGGGACCCCGGCTCCATGAGCGAAGGGGCGTTCCTCCAGGACCTCGCGATGCTAATGGCCGTCGCGGGGTCCGTCTCCCTTCTCTTCGCGCGGTTCAAGTGGCCCAAGGTGGTGGGCTACATACTGGCGGGCGTCCTGCTGTCCAGGCACACGTGGGGCGGGTCGTTCCTCCTTGACGAGTCGTCGGTCCAGACGGCCGGCCAGCTCGGCATAGTGTTCCTGATGTTCTCGATGGGGCTGGGGCTTTCCACCACCCAGCTCAAGCGCGTCGGCAACGTGGCGATGCCGACGGCGCTCCTCGACACGGTTATGATGATGTGGCTCGGCTACACGGTCGGCCACCGGTTCCTCGGGTGGGGGACCGTCCCGTCGCTCTTCCTCGGCGCGGCGATATGCGACAGCGCCACGACCCTGCTCGCCAAGATCATAGGCGAGATGGGCTGGGAGGGGCGCTCCTTCGTCAGGTACGCGCTCGGCACGTCGGTCTGCGAGGACATAGTGTGCGTCGGCGTGATGGCGGTGATCGCCGGCGTCGCGAACGGCGGCGGAGTGGACATGTCGCTCGCGCTTCGCTCGATGGGGGGGATCGCCGTCTTCTTCATCGCGACGTTCGTGTTCGGGCTGGTGCTCGTCCCGAGGCTGCTCACGTCGGTCGCGAAGCGCGGCGACGACGAGGCGCTTCTCTTGACGCTCCTCGGGTGCTGCTTCTTCGTGACGTACGTCGCGTACCGCCTCGACTACTCGTTCGCGCTCGGCGCGTTCGTCGTCGGCGTCCTTGGCGCGAGCTCGGAGGCGAGGCCGCGCCTTGAGCGGCTGGTGTCCCCGCTCAGGAACATGTTCGCCGCGACGTTCTTCGTGTCGGTGGGGCTTCTCGTCAACCCTGCGGAGTGTTGGGCGCACCTGCCGGCTATCCTCGGTATATCGGCGCTCGTGGTATTCGGGAAGTTCCTGAACTGCACAGTCGGCGCGCTCGCGTGCGGCACCGGGCTCAAGACATCAGTCCAGATGGGGATGTCCCTCGCGCAGACCGGCGAGTTCGCCTACATGGCGGCGCTGCTCTACGTCACCATCACCGGCGACGTGGAGAGGCCGCTCTACCAGGTCGCCGTCGGCGTCTCGCTGCTGACGACGCTCCTGAACCCGCTGATGATAAAGTCGTCGGACAGGTTCGGCGACTGGGTGGAGGGGAAGTGCCCCGCCCGCCTGGCGAAGGCGCTCGCCGCGTACCGGGGCGCGATCGAGCGCTACCGCACGTCCGGCGCCTCCGCGCGGCGCAGGCTGGTCAGGCGTCAGGTGCTGCAGCTCGCCGTCGCGGCCGTCCTCGTGTTCGCGGCGTCCGTCGGCTTCTCCATGCTGGAGAGCCGCGACTGGTCGAGGCTCTCGGTCTTCTTCGAGTCGCACAAGAGGCTCTTCTTCGCGCTGGCGATGAACGCCGTCATCGCGACGGTCCTCGCGATCGCCGTCAGGATCGCGAAGTCTATGGCGTCGTCGCTGGCGGACACCATAGTCGGCACCGGCCGCGCGAAGTGGCAGAACACCGTGCGCTCGCTCGTGAGGCACGTCGTGATGACGGCGGTGATGGCGCTCGCCACTCTGCAGGTCATCATGGTGAACCTCAACTTCGCCCCGGAGGAGACGTGGGCCAGGGTCGCCATCGCCATCGCGATCGCCTCCGCCATGGCGTTCGGGTGGCGCTTCTTCGTGAGGGCCGGGCGCCGCGCCGCGAGGAACTTCACCGCAGCGCTGAGGACCGACGAGCGCCTGGCGCGCCTCTCGCGCGAGGTGACGATCACCATCCCCGAGGACGTCATCAGCAACGTCGTCGTCGGGCCGACCTCCGCGGCGATCGGCTTCACCATCGGGTCGCTCGGCGTCCGCGCGAAGACCGGCGCCACGATAGCCGCCGTCGACCGCGACGGCAAGCGCATAAGGAACGTCGGGCCCGCGTTCAAGCTGAGGGCCGGCGACGTGCTGATCGCGATGGGCGACAGGCTTCAGATATCGCAGCTAAGGTCGCTGCTCGAAGGAGGGATATAGCATCATGAAGAGAAGACTATGCGTGGCCGCGGCAGTCGCGGCGCTCCTCGCGGCCGGCGCCGCCGGACAGCTCCTCCTCGCCCGCCAGAGGCCGGGGACATCGCCAGTCGTGGGCGAGAGCGTGGTCGCCGCGCTCGGCGGGCTCCGCACCCTCGCGGCGGAGGTCGTCTGGTTCCGGGCCGACAGGCTCCAGGACGAGGGGCGCTTCGGCGAACTCGTCCAGCTCACGCGCCTGCTAACCTTCCTGGAGCCGCACGAACCGGAGGTCTGGAACTACTCCGCGTGGAACCTCGCGTACAACATCTCCGTCAGGATGCCGCGCGAGAAGGACCGCTGGCCGTGGGTCCACGAGGCGGTGCGGCTGCTCAGGGACGAGGGGCTGCGGTGGAACCCGCACAGCGCGAAGATATGCCGCGAACTCGCCTTCATCTTCGAGCTGAAGATCGGCGCGAACTACGACACCGCCTCGCCAATGTACCGCGAGGAGTGGAGGAAGGTCGTCGAGGACGTCGCCGCCAGGAACGCCTGGGCGGAGATCGGCATGGACCCGGAGGAGATGCGCAGGCTGGAGCGGCTCCACGGAATCGACGACTGGGGCAACCCGCAGGCGTCGGCCATCTACTGGGCAACCCACGGCCTCGCCACTGCCGACGAGGACGACGTACGTTTCCTGAAGGAGACAATCCGCCAGTCGAAGGTTCTGTATTCGAAAAAGCCCGGGGCCGGGCCGCGCAAAGGCCCCAAGGGCCGCTGACGGATTTGAGAAATTGCGGACTTTCTGGTATAATATGCGTGATGTGTGCTAAGAGGAGGATTCTAGTTGCGGACGACGACGCCGGGATGCGCAGGGCGTGCAGGGCGATGTTCGAGTCCGACGGGTACGAAGTGGTCGCGGCGAAGGACGGGGCCGACGCGCTCGCGAAATTCGACGCCGGGCGCTTCGATCTCGTCGTTCTCGACGTGATGATGCCGAAGATGAACGGACTCGACGCCTGCGCGGAGATAAGGAGGCGCGACGCGCTGACGCCGGTGCTGTTCTTCACCGCGATGCCGTCGGAGGCGTCCGCCGTCAAGGCCCTGGGGCACGGCGCGGACGACTACGTGGAGAAGAGCCGCCCTCCTGAGGAGCTGCGCGCGCGGGTGCGCGCGGCGCTGCGGCGCGCCGACGCGTACGGCGACGCCGCGAGGCGAGGCGGCGAAGTGGCGGAGGACCTGCGCATCGGGGGCGTGCGCGCCGACTTCGCGACGCTGACGGTCGAGCAGAACGGCAGGTCGACGCCCCTGACGAAGTCCGAGGCGCTCGTGCTGAGGCTGCTCGCGGGCAGCCCAGGCCGGTTCTTCAGCCGTGAGGAGATACTGGCGGAGGTGCGCGGCGCCGGGCACGAGGGCGACGACGGCGCGCTGAGGGTCCTGGTGAGCAGGCTGAAGCGGAAGCTCGGCGCGGCGGGAGGGATGATAGTGAACGCCAGGGGGAGCGGATACAAGTTCTTGAAATAGGGAAAATGAAAAACGCGAAGACATCGATCATAAGGCTGCTGACGGCGCTGATCCCCGCCAAGGGGCTCAGGCGCAGGATCCGCCGCAGGCTCATGGACGCCGAGCGCGACGCGTGGCTTGCGAAGAACGTCCCGGAGGCCCGGCGGCGCTATGCGCGGCTTGAGGCCGCCTGCCGGGAGAAGCTCGCGGCGGGCGGGCGGCTATCCGTCGCGTTCGTCGTCTGCGACGCGTCGATGTTCTCCGGCGAGAGCGTATTCCAGGCGATGCTCTCCGACGGCCGCTTCGACCCGTTCATCGCCGTCGTCCCCCGCGTCTCGCGCGGAGAGGAGTTCCTGAAGGCGTCGCTGGAGAAGACGCTATCCTCGCTGAGGGCGAAGTTCGGCGGCGCCGTGAGGTGCATGTACGACCCGGCGACGGGCGCGGCGCGGCCTCTTGAGGGCGCGGCGGACGTCGTCTTCACTTCGATTGTCTACCAGGACCAGACGCTTGAGCAGTACACGACGGTCCGCCTTTCGCGGACGGCGCTCGTCGTCTGCCTCTACTACGGCTACGGCGGGCTCTTCAAGTCCAACGAGCGCAAGACGGTGTTCCTTCCCGACATCGTGTGCTCGTGGCGGTACTTCGTGTCGAACGAGGCGACGCGGCGCCTCTGGGTGGAACGCAACCCCGCGCTCGCCGGCAACACCGTCGCGGCGGGATACTGCAAGATGGACCGCCTAGCCCGTGTCCCCGCCGGCGCGCCGCGGACGCGGGCGAAGATCATCGTCGCCCCGCACCACACGATCGACAGGAAGGCCGACGCGCTTTCGCTCTCCACGTTCCTCGAGCACGCCGACTTCTTCCTGCGTCTGCCCGAGATGTTCCCCGAGGCGGACTTCGTGTTCCGGCCGCATCCCCTTCTCTTCGCGCGCCTCGCGACCCCGAAGTGGTGGGGGCCGGAGCGCACGGCGGAGTACGAGCGCCGCATGAAGGCGCACGCGAACGTCGAGTTCCAGCAGGGCGGCGACTACTTCGGGACGTTCGCGGAGTCCGACGCGCTCGTCCACGACTGCGGCTCGTTCCTCGCGGAGTACTTCTACACGGGGCGTCCGCAGTGCTACCTCTCCGACGGGAAGGGGACGCTCGAGGCGCAGCTGCTGCCCTTCAGCGAACGGCTCTACGCGAACGTCTACCACGCGACGACCGACGACGAGATCGCGGCGTTCGTGAGGGACGTCGCGATAGCAGGGCGCGACCCCATGAAGCCGGCGCGCGACGAGTTCGCCGCCGCGGAGGTCTGCGTGAACCACCCGAACGCGACGGCGCGCGTGATAGACGCGGTGATGAACGGAATCGAGAAAGGGACGCTAACATGAGCAAGATGACAATAGGCTACACAAGCGGTGTGTACGACCTCTTCCACATAGGCCACCTCAACCTGCTGAAGAACGCAAAGGGGCTCTGCGACAAGCTGATCGTGGGGGTCTCCGTCGACGAGCTGGTGGCCTACAAGCACAAGCGCGCGGTCATCCCCTTCCAGGAGCGACTGGAGATAGTGCGCTCCGTGAAGTACGTGGACGCCGCGATTCCGCAGGACGACCTCGACAAGTTCAAGATGTGGGAGAAGCTCCACTTCGACGTGCTGTTCGTCGGCGACGACTGGTTCAACACGCCGAGCTGGAAGGAGATGGAGGCGAAGTTCGCGGAGGTCGGAGTGAGGGTCGTCTACTTCCCGCGCACGAAGGGGACAAGCTCCACGCTTCTATCCGCCACGCTCAAGAAGCTCAGGGAGGGCGAAGCGAAATGAGGCTCCTCGAGACGAAGTTCGAAAAGGGCAAGTACGTCACGCGCCTCTTCGGGATACGCGTGGCGAAGCGCCCGGAGCCGGCGCTGTCGACGCAGGCCGCGCTGCTCCGCCGCGAGCTGCTGACGGCGGCGGACGTCGGAAACATGCCGCCCGCGCGCGGGTACGCGCGTGACGTGCAGCTCGCGGGGGTGGTCCTCCTGAAGGAGGTGCTGCGCGTCGCCAGGGAGAACGGCTTCCACCCGTGGACGATCAGCGGCAGCCTGCTCGGGACGGTGCGCCACGGCGGGCGGTTCGTGCCGTGGGACGACGACGTGGACCAGGGGATGCTCCGCGACGAATACGACCGGTTCTGCGAGGTGTTCAACGAAAAGTGCGCCGACGGCTACTACGCCAGGCGGCGCTTCTCGCGCAAGTGGAACCAGATCAAGGTGTCCCACCGCGACCTCCCCGGGGACGTCACGTCGTCGGTGATGTCCTACGACCTCTACCACTCCCCGCTCCCGACGCTGAAGGAGAAGCACGCGCTCTTCATGAAGGTCAAGGAGGCGCAGGAACGCAACGCGGCGCGGTTCGACCAACAGGCGGACGACGCGGCGCGGCGCGCCGCGCTCGACTCCGCGCGGCGCGAGTGGATAATGGACGGGAAGGACTCCGCGCCGCCCGAGTCGAAGCCCGCGGTGATGCGCGGCATCGAGTTCATGACGCCGGACTGGGTGAAGGAGGCCGTCTACGACTACGACGACATCTTCCCGCTTAGGCCCGCGACGTTCGAGGGCGTGGACGTGATGGTGCCGAACGACCCGGAGACCGTCCTCACGTACAACTACGGCGACTGGGCCGCGTGGCCGGGGCGCCTGAAGCCGCACCACCCGGCGTCATCGTTCGACATGGAGAAGGCGCTCGCCCTGCGCAGGTTCCTAAAGCGGCACGGGCAGGGAGGGACATGATGGTAATCGGATACACAACCGGCGTCTTCGACATGTTCCACGTCGGGCACCTGAACCTGCTCAGGCGCGCGCGTGAGAACTGCGACAGGCTGATCGTAGGCGTCTCAACCGACGAGGTGGTGCGGGAGTACAAGCACCACAACCCAATAGTGCCGTTCGACGAGCGCGTCGCGATCGTGAAGGCTATACGCTACGTCGACGAAGTCGTGCCGCAGACGTCGATGGACAAGTTCGCCGCCTGGGAGAAACTGCACTTCGACAGGCTCTTCCACGGCAACGACTGGAAGGGCAGCGCGATGTACAACGAGGTCGAGGCGAAGCTGAAGGCGGTGGGCGTCGAGGTGGTGTACTTCGAGTACACCAAGGGGACTTCGTCGACGCTGCTCTCCGAGAGGCTGCAGGAGGGGATGGGGAAGAGTGTTTGAGTGGGTGAGTGGGTGAGTGTTGGAGTGGGTGAGTGTTGGGATGGGTGAGTTGTAGAAGGTGAAGAGGTGAAGGTGAAGGTGAAGGTGAAGAGAGAAGAGATGAAGAGGCAAAGGCAAATGAAAGGCAGAGGGCAATGAAGACAATAGACAGGAGGACGTTCATAGCGGGCGGCGCCGCGGTCGCGGCGGGAATCGTCCGCGCGCAGAGCCGCATCGTGAACCAGCGGAAGGTCAACGGCGACCCCGACCCCGCCTACGACGTGGAGCCGGTGACCGACGCCGAGTTCGACGAGGCCGTGAAGCTGCTCCGCGGGACGACGATGTTCGACGATGCGAAGCGCGCGCCCGCTCTCGCGGTCGTCCAGCGCGCCATAGACAGAATGGTCGCCTCTCGCGACTTCACCGCCGCGATGAACGACGCCACGCCGAAGGCGACGGTGGACGCCCTGCTTGCGAAGTACCCGGTGATGCGCTGGTACGACGAGTCGTTCGACCGCATCCTCGGCGAGTTCGAGGCTACGACCGTGACCGGCGACACGCCCGCGATCTGGTACCTCTACAACATGGGCGTGGTCGTCAAGACGAAGACGTGCTCGTTCGGAATCGACATCTGCCACCGCAAGGCGGCGCGCCTCGCCAAGCACCTCGACTTCCTGCTCGTCACCCACAACCACGGCGACCACCTCAACATGCGCCTGATCGGCGCGATGTCCGGCGCCGGCAAGCCGGTGATATCCAACTTCCACCTCGCGTGGGACTGGTACTGCCGCGACATGGAGAAGACGTTCAAGTACAAGGACGTCACCATCCACACGGTGGCCGCCGACCACAACAAGCACCTCCCGTGGGCAGTGACGACATTCGAGGTGGTTTGCGGCGAAGGCGAAGGCGCATACACCATCTTCCACTCCGGCGACTGCAACCGCTTCGACCACCTCAAGCCGAAGGGCAGGCCCGACGTCTACTTCGGGCACTGCGCAATCGGGCTGGACTTCATGGCCGCCGCGAAGAAAACGATGCCGGCGAAGCTCTTCGTGCCGGTCCACCACCAGGAGCTGGGCCACATCCACTCCAGGTGGCGCTGCGTCGCGTTTGAGGACGGCCCGCTGCCGATCGTGAAGTCCCTGTGCGACGCCGGATACAAGGCGGCGATGCCGGTGTGGGGCGACAGGGTGGTGTAGGGGAAGAGGTGAAGGTGAAGATGAAGGTGAAGGGAAAGAGTGAAAGTTGAATGCGTAGAGAAATAAGAAAGAAGACGGGAATCGCAGTGGCACTGGCGGCCATGTGCCTTGCCGGATGCTTCTCGCTCGAGAGGGCGAGGATAAGAAGCATCGACAAGGAGCATGTGCTGGTGTCCAACTACGGCTGGTACCTCTTCCACTTCATCCCGATCGCATGCGGCAACGCGAGCCTGGACGCGTGGACGCCCTGGGTGCTGTTCCGCGACGACGTGACGCTCGACAAGATACAGGGTCGGTTCATGCTCCACACCAGGGGCCAGGGATGCACGGCGGAGGACCTGAAGTACGAAACGCGCGAGTCGGTGATGCTCGAGATACCGGGTCTCAACACCCCGCTTCCCATCCCATACCTCCTGACATACCGCGAGATCCAGCTCTCCGGGACGCTCTCGAAGGAGAGGAAGGGGGACGGGGAATGAGGACCGCCCTTCTCTGCGCCCTCGCCGCCGCCCTCTGCGGCTGCGCCACCATCCGCTACTCCAACGAGGGCGGGAAGACGATGGTGGACATCGCCAACACGGGATGGTACCTCTTCAACCTCATCCCCATCGCGTCCGGGAACCCGGATGCGCCCAACGAATGCTCGTGCTCGCTCTTCAGGCAGACCACGACGCTCGAGAACAACATACGGCTGCTCGACTATGCGGCGACATACCGCAACGCGAAGGCGGTTAGGTCCGTGAACAGCTTCTGGACCGACGAGAACGTACTGATAATCCTGCTGAAGCGGCATTCGTGCCACACAAGCGCGGAGCTCGTCATGGAAGGCGAAGACAAAGACGAAGACAAGAACAACAAGACCACGAATAAAGAAGATGAGAACAGCAAAGCACATTGAACTCCTTGAGGCGTACGTCCCCGGCGAGCAGCCGAAGAGCAGGGACGTCGTGAAGCTGAACACAAACGAAAACCCGTATCCGCCCACCCCAAAGTGCGCGGAGGTCCTCGCGTCGTTCAACCTCGACCAGCTTCGGCGCTACCCTGACCCGGAGTTCGTCACGCTGAGGAAGGCAATAGCGAAGAGGTTCGGGACGGGGCCGGAGCGCGTGTTCGTCGGCAACGGCTCCGACGAGATCCTGTCACTCGCCGCGCGGGCGTTCGTGGAGAACGACGAGTGCATCGCCTCCCTCGACCCCAGCTACTCCCTGTACAAGACGCTTGCGGCGATCCGCGACGTGAAATGGGTGGGGCTCCCCCTCGCCTCCCTCCTCCTCGCGTACTCCAGCCGCCGCTCGACGCTCTCCGCCCGCCTACCCCAGAAGGCGTCGCTGTTCCTCTGGGCGAACCCCAACGCCCCGACGGGGGCGTGGACCGAGCCGGCCACCATATCGTCGTTCGCGCACAAGTTCCCCGGCGTCGTGCTGGTGGACGAGGCGTATGCGGACTTCGCGAAGGGCAACTGCATGGGGCTCGCCATCGCGCCGCGCAACAAGAACGTCATCGTCATGCGCACGTTCTCGAAGAGCTACTCGCTCGCCGGCCTGAGGGTCGGGTTCTGCATCGGGCCCTCCGACCTCATAGAGGCGCTCTACAAGGTGAAGGACTCCTACAACGTCGACGCCGTCGCACAGGCCGTCGCGCTCGCGGCGTTCAACGACCGCATCTACCACGCGAAGACCGTCGCCGCCGTGAAGAAGACCCGCGCGGCGCTGATACACGAGCTCCGCCGCAGGGGATGGGACGTCCCGGACAGCGAGGCGAACTTCGTGTTCGCCAAGCCGCCACTGACAACGACGGCGGAGGAGGTGTTCGAAGGGCTGAGGAGGCGGATGGTCTTCGTGAGGTACTTCCCGGGTCCCCAGACCGGCGACAGGCTCCGCATAACCGTCGGCACGCCCTCGGAGGTCAAGCGGCTTCTGAACACGCTGGACACGATGTAGGATGTAGGCCCCGGCGCGCTACCTGCACGTCGGCAGGCCCCATTCCTCGAGCTTCGAGGCCATCCAGTCGAAGGACTGCTCGTGCATGGCCTTCGCCTTGTCCGCCCGTATCGCCGGGCCGCAGGCGCAGCGGATGTCGAACGAGGGGTCGACAGGGCCGAAGTCCTTGAACACCTTCCTCAGGATCCCCTTCTCGCGCGTAGGCTGGCAGCGGGTGTCCACGACAATGGGCATCACGGGGCAGCCGGCCTTCTCGGCGAGCTTCGCGCCTATCGAGGAGAAGTGCTTTCTGTCGAAGACCTTCTGCCTGGTGCCCTGCGGGAAGATCAGGAAGCTGTTGCCGGCCTGTATCCTCTCGACGCCGACCTTCAGGAGATTCACGAGGTCCTCGCGCGGCGACTTGCGCCCTATGCCGACCATGCCCATGTGCGCGGCGGCCTTCACGAGGAACGGTATCCGCGAGAGCGACATCTTGGCCACGATGTTGAACGGTCCGAAGGTGAGCAGCACCGGCGGCATCAGGATCGTCTCCACCGTCGACATGTGGTTGCAGAGGTAGACGACCGGGCCTTCGCACTCCAGGCGGTTCCGCCAGCCCTCGAGGATCACCTTCATGCCGAGGCGCTCCGCGCCGGTGACGGACGAGAAGCATAGCCGCGCCCACCTGTCAGTGTTCAGTATCCCCAGCGGCTCGTAGAGCGCGCACATGGGGAACACCCTGCACACCCTGAGGGAAAAGCCGAGGGTGGTGAGGGCGCCCGGCTTCGCGCGGCGCGGCGCGCGGCGGTCGTCAGGCGTCTCGTAGCCGCCAGTCTCGAGCAGGGACTTCCTGAACTCCTCAATTTTCGTTTTCCGCATTGGCGGCCCCTCCCTGATTGTCGGGGTGTTGCTCCTCCGCCTCGCGCCTCCGCCTCTCGGCCGTCGCGTTCCTGAGCTCATCACGGATGTTCTGGAGGTTCTGGCGCAGCTCCTCGCGCTCGGCCTCCATGGCGGCCTTGTCCTGCTCGCGCTGGCGCCGCGTCTCTTCCGCCGCCTTCTTCGCGGCCTCGACCTGCTCTATCCTCGCACGGCGCTCGGCGTCCTCCTGCTCGCGCTTGAGCTGGCGACGGCTCTTCATTGTGTCCTCGCCGGGCACCACGCGACCGCGCATGCCGGTGATCGGCGTGCCGCGCATGCCGCCCATTCCCCTGTTGGCGAATGCGTTCGGCCTGACGGCGGGAACGCCCTTGGCGCCGCCCGGCGCATTTCCCTTCGGCGTAGCCGCCTCGCCCAGCTTGCGGGTGACTTCTATGGAATCCTTCTCAAGCGTCACGCTCTTCTCGAGAGGGTCGGCGCTCTTCACAAGCCATCCGTCCTTGGAGTCGCCGACGGCTAGGTAGTGGTAGCGAGGGGCCTTCGGGTCGCTCAAGTCGGAGAACCCGACCATCACCTTGCCGGCCTGGTTTAAATTAATGGCATATACGCCCACGGACTTCTGGAGCTCCTCCTGCTCCTTGGAAAGCTCGACGGCGTCCGCGCCGTCTCCGGCGGCACCGGACGACTTCGAGACAAGATCCGGCGGAATGCTCGGATCTTCTGGCGGAGGCCCGAACGGACACCGGTCTATTATCGGCTGGTAGAGGTCAAAGGCCCTCTTGCCGAAGCCCGGCATGGCCATGACCACAACTGCTAGCAATGTTATTGCGTACCTCATGGTGCGTATTATATCACAACAAAACATTGCTGTCCATACCTCCGTGTATCATTCCTCTTCGTCAGGACGCATCTCTATAATTCACCGCCTCGTCTTCTGTTGATTGGAAACAACTATTTGAAACAACTTCATTTTACGGCGGGCAACAGCCCGCCGGCTTAAGAACGCCGCGCAGTTGCGCGACGAAAAGAAAAAGTTGTTCTGGTTGTTTTCAATCTCAAGAAACCAGGTCTGCCCTTCTTGTCTACTGTTTGAGATGGTTGGGCGGCGTCTTTAAAGCACAAAACCGAAGCGCCTGGATTCGCTTCGGTCTGAGCAGCAAGTTCAACCATCTTTAGTATATGTATTTAGTGACAACAAATGACAAAAAATTTTTATTTTGTGTTTTTGTTGTCTTTTTGACCAGTTGCATCAAATATCCAGGCAACTTCTGGCCAACATGGATGGGTCTTGTCCTTGTAGATTTCATTTAGAAGCGGCTGTTTCACTTCATCAGATCTGTTGAGGACGTCCTGGAATACAGCCATTATGTACTCTTTTTCCTGGCTTTTGTCCATCAAGAGCCCTGCGAGAATCATTATGTTGTCGTCGGGAATCAAGTTCAGCGCACGCTGGAGGGACTCCCGCTTGTATTTCGCCGGCACACGGGAAAAGGCGTCCGCGAAAGCATAGACCTCCTTCGTTGATATCTCGCCGGACACCGGGTTTGTCCATTTGTCGGTTGCGTTGTCGAACTCCTCCACAAGGGCGCGTTCCGCGTCTGCGGGGTCGGGGCTGGAGTCGGAGGGCTGGGCCTCTGACGTCCCGTCGTCCGAATCGGCTGCGCTTTCCTCGACATTACGCGGACCTTCGTTGCCTGGGCGCGCGCCTGCATTGGACGAACGCGCAGAGCCGCCGCCGGGTGACTGGCGTTCGGTCTGGACGCCGCCCGAGGTGCCGCGCTCGTCATGGGGCGGGTTGCGACGCCAGACGACGATTGCGACCACGACTGCCGCCAGCGCCACAAGGATAAATTGAGACTTGTCGACTTTCATCTCTCGTGCTCCCCTTCCGGTGCGTCAGTTCCTGCGGACAGGCACCATCCGCTTCACGGCGCCCCTGAACAATTCGCGCAGCAACTCGTCGTCTCCGTTGGACTGGTAGTCGCCCCAAAGGTCGTCTGCCTCTTCCTTCATCACCTTGTGGTGGATGCGCTTCAGGATCTCCTTCGCCTCGTCAAGCGTTATCTTGCCGTCGGCGAGATCGGCGAACATCTTGTGCGTGAGCACCCACGCGTCGATCTGCACATCCTCGAGGTCTGAACGCGCGAAGGCCTCTCCGTCCTGGTTCCTTACGACGGCCGGAAGCTTGAACACCGTTTCGAACGTCGGCATTGAAAGCCGCGTCTCGGCGTCAAACAGCCTTCGCTGGGTGCGGTAGAGCTTGTAGCCGAGCGCGCCGGATACCCCGGCGGCAATGATGGAGAGCGCCATGGCGTAGCGCGCGACATGCCGGGCGAGGTGCCCGCGCGCCTTCTCGCGCAGATAGCGGCTCTCGACCTTGGCCTCCGCCTTTTCGCGCTCGCGCTCGTGTTCCTCGGCATAGGAAAGGCATTCGCGGCCCTTGGGGTTGGAGTGGAGGAGCTTGGGGACAATCGCGAGCCATGCGCGGTCGTAGGTCCCGAGGGCGGAGGTGACGTCCGTCCGGGAGTCGCACCACGTGCCGGTGAGCAGCTTGTAGACGATCACGCCGAGGGCGTACCAGTCGGACTCCGGGGTGGCCTCCGCGCCCATCTCCAGCTCCGGGGCCATGTAGCCCAGCGAGCCCATGACGGGGCGGCGCCCGTCGCGCAGGTTGACGATCGTGTTGACGGCGTCCATCTTGTCCGCGCCGGACGCCCCGGTGTCGAATATCTTCGATATGCCGAAGTCCGTCAGTACGGCGTGGGAGTCCGGGCCGATCATGACGTTCTGGAGCTTCAGGTCACGGTGCACAACGCCCTTCGAGTGGATGTACGCGAGGGCGTCGCGGATGTCGTCGTACCAGCGGCCGATCATCTGCTCGTCGGCGGAACCCTCCGGGACGTCTGCGAGGCTGCGCTTCTCGCCGTCGGGGTCCAGGACGAGGTCCATCACGAAGAACGGCCGGCCGGCGTCCTCGCCGATGTCGGAGACCTTGACGATGCGCGGATGCGAAAGCCTGGCGAGAAGCCGGCCCTCGGCGACAAAGCGCTGGCGCACCTCGTCGTCCTCGTTCTTGTACGTATATGCCTTCAAGGCGTGACGCGCCCCGACCTCTGGGTCGAGCACTTCGTACACTTCGCTCATCCCGCCCTTGCCGAGAAGGCGCACGATTTCATATTTGCCAATCTTCATCGTCGCATATTATCCTAGAAAACGCGTTTCAAGTCAACCAAAAAAACCACCTTGCGAAAGTCTTCCTGCGGGGAGTGTCCCCACAGGGAACTACACCAGCGCATAGCCGACGCCGCGGCGGGCGACGAAGGCAAGGCCGGACGGAATCTTCCGCCGCATGTGCGAGACGTGGACCCGTATGGCCGCCTCGTCGCCGACGTACCCCTCTCCGCAGACCGCCGCGAATATCTCGCGATAGGAGAAGTACCTGCCGCGCTCGGACGCCAGCAGCCGGAATATCCCGGCCTCGGTCTTCGTCATCGACGGCGGCGCGTCGATGCGCGCGAGGTGCGCGACGCGTTCCAGCGCCTTCCCTATGCGCGCGCAGAGCATCGCCTGGGAGGCGGACTTCGAGACGTAGTCGTCCGCGCCGACCTCCAGCCCGCGAATCTGGTCCCGCTCCTCGTCGAGGGCGGACAGAAAGACGATAGGCAAGTCGCGGTCGAGGCTGCGGATCTCCGCGCACGTCGAGAAGCCGTCGCGGCCCGGCATCATGACGTCGAGCAGAACGAGGTCCGCTCGCTCGCCCTCGCGAAGGACCCGCAGCGCCTCCTCGCCGCTGCGGACGCCCCGCACCAAATAGCCCGCCTCGGAAAGCGACGCCGCGAGCGACGCCCTCACCGCGCGCTCGTCGTCCACCAGTAGTATTCTAGGCCTTGCTGCCCTGTTCACTTGCGTACTCTCCTTTTCTCCTCCGCGAAAAACCGCCATGGCGCCTCGCAGCCCGGATGTGTTTCGCAGATCCATCATTCCATTCCCGTGAACAACATTATACCACAACGAAACAAAGTTGTCCCAACTAGACAACAATATATTGTTGTGATATAATATTCGGCTAAATGCAGGCACAGACAACAGACCCTCGCCCGTCGTGGGATGAATACTTCATGGAGATCGCCAAGGTGGTCGCCACGAGGAGCAACTGCTCGCGCCGCCATGTCGCGGCCGTGATCGTGAAGGACCGGCACATCCTCTCCACCGGCTACAACGGGACGCCGCACGGCGTCGTGAACTGCTTCGCGGGAGGGTGCCCGAGGTGCGCGGGGAAGGTGAAGAGCGGTACGCACCTCGAGGAGTGCCTATGCGTCCACGCCGAGCAGAACGCGATATGCCAGGCGGCGTTCTTCGGGCACGCAGTCAAGGACGCGACGATATACGTGACGATATCGCCGTGCCTCACCTGCGCCAAGCTGATCGTGAACGCGGGGATAAAGGAGGTCGTCTACGGCGGCGACTACGCGTTCCTCGACACGGTGAAGGACGTGTTCGGCGCGGCGGGCGTGGCGCACAGACGCTTCGGCGACGCGAAGAAGGCGACATAACGGAGCTTCCGCTGAAAGACCAAGGACAACTTCCGAAAAGGAGAAAAAAGAAAATGAGAAAGAAGATAATAGCAGGCAACTGGAAGATGAACGTGAAGCCGTCAGAGACGGCGGCCCTCGTGAAGGCGGTCGCGGAGGCGACCAAGGACTTCACCAACGTGGAGGTCGTGTGCTGCACGCCCGCCATCGACGTGCCGGCGGCCGTCGCGGCGGCGGCCGGGACGAACGTCGGCGTCGGGGCCGAGAACTGCCACTGGAAGGAGTCCGGCGCATTCACCGGCGAGATCTCCACGGGCATGCTCCTCGACGCGGGCGCGAAATACGTCATCATCGGGCACAGCGAGCGCCGCCAGTACTTCGGCGAGACCGACGAAACCGTGAATCTCCGCGCAAGGGCCGCGATCGCGGCGGGGCTCACCGCCATCGTCTGCGTCGGCGAGACCCTGGAGGAGCGCGAGGCCGGCAAGCTGGTCGAGGTCATCGAGCGCCAGATGAACGTCGGACTCAAGGACGTCACGGCGGCGGACTGCGACAGGCTCGTCATCGCGTACGAGCCCGTCTGGGCGATCGGCACCGGCAAGACGGCGACACCCGACCAGGCCCAGGAGGTCCACGCGCTCATCCGCGCCACGCTCGCCAAGCTCGTCGGCGAGGAGACCGCCCAGAGCGTCCGAATCCAGTACGGCGGCTCGATGAAGCCGGGCAACGCGGCGGAGCTTCTCGCCAAGCAGGACATTGACGGCGGCCTGATCGGAGGCGCGGCGCTTAAGGCGGCCGACTTCGCGGGCATCGTCGCGGCGGCAAATGCGTAAATGACACCTCATCCGCCCCCGCGTAAAGGCGGGGGCGGGTGAAACACAGCAAACCGCAATAAACGCCACAGTCAAAGCTAGCAGAAAGGCGGAAAGAATGGGTAATCTTGATAAGATAGCTGTTGTTTTGGCGATGTTGACCGCCCTATCCGGTTGCTTCAAGGAGCCGGTACCCGCCTACAAGACCGTGGCTCCGGAGACAGAGGTCTACTTGAAGGAGACCTCTCTCCAGAAGTTCACCAAGGACGCCTTGCTGAAACAGGGGCGCATTTATATCCAGGACTCCGGCTGGACGAACCTTTCCGCGCGGATCCAGACCCTCGATCCCAAGAAGATAACATACCTGAACCTCGACAGAAACGCCATTACAAACATCGACGAGGTTGCGGAGTTCACGGCGCTCAAGTACCTAAGGCTCAACAACAACAAGCTTTCATCCGTTCCAGACCTCTCCGCGCTCAAGCAGCTGAAGAACCTGTATCTGCGCGGGAACGACCTATCCGAAGTGCCGGCGTTCCTGAAGGACCTTCCCGAGCTGGCGCTCCTTGACCTTTCCGACAACAGGAAGATAACTTCCGTTCCCGACTGGCTTGCGAAGAAAGGCGGCCTCAAACACCTGATCCTCTCTGGTACGGGCATAACGGTTCTTCCTGGGGACCTTTCCGCATGGAAGAGCCTCTCGACGCTTCAGCTTGGGGACTTGAATCTTTCCGAAGCCGAGATGAAGCGGATACGAGAAGCCCTGCCTGGTACAACCGTAGTGTTCTAATGGAGCGGACTTCCGCAAGGCCGGACCGGACCAAGGAGCTTTCAACCGAAAGCCCGCTAAGGCTTCTCTTAAAATACTCGTGGCCCGCGCTTGTGGCCATGACGTTGAACGCACTTTACGCGGTCGTCGACCGGTTCTACATCGGACACGGCTGCGGAGAGGCGGCGATTGCGGGGATGACGCTGACCTTCCCCGTGATGATGGTCTTCGGCGCGTTCGGCGTATTCATCGGCGCCGGGCACTCGGCCGTCCTTTCGATAAAACTCGGCGAGGGAGATTCCGAGGCATGTGAAAAGCTGCTGGGCCAGCTGGTGGCGTTCAAACTGGCGTTTTTCTTCATTTTGACGCCGGTGGTGCTGTTCAACATAGACACAATTCTACGGTGGTGCGGGGGTGGAGGCGTAAGCGACGAGGCGTTCGACTGCGCAAAGCGATACCTGAAAATAGTGCTGGCATCCCATCTTTTCTCGCACATGGCGTTCGGACTCTCGGCGATGATGCGCGCGGAGGGATCCGCAAAGACGTCGATGATGGCGATGATCGTGGGCTTCGGCGCAAACGCCATTCTGGACCCCTTCTTCATTTTCGGATCCACATACCGTTTCGACGTAAACCTCGGGTTCGCTTCGTTCCCCATGCCGGGGATGGACCTGGGAGTCGAGGGGGCGGCCTGGGCGACGGTCTTCTCGATGGCGGCAAGCTGTGCATACGCCCTGTCCTACTATTTGAGGGGAAAGAGCGCCGTCAGGCTTTCCTTAGGGAAGATAAGGTTCCACATGGGCCTTGTCGCCAAGCCGTGCGGAATTGGCTTCGCCCCATTTCTTCAGCAGCTCCTGGGCGCGGTAATCAACATGGCCCTCCCGGCGGCCTTCGCGAAATGGGCCGTCGACAAGGCGTCCGCGACGACCCAGATCGCCTCGCTAGGGGTGTTCGAGGGGGCGCTGATCCTCATCATAATGCCAGTCCTCGGCGCGCAGCAGGGAATCCAGCCCGTCATTGGCTACAACTGGGGGGCACGGAACTTCAGGAGGGTGAAAAGCGCCCTTCTCGCCGGCCTTTGGATAACGAGCGCTCTGTGCGTCGCGGCCTGCCTGATGCAAACGGTGCCGCCGCTTGCCGAAGCGGTCGCGCGGATATTCGTGCCATCGGACAATCCCGCCCTTCTAGCCGTCGCAAAGCACGATCTCATGCTTTCCAACTGCATGCTCTGGTGCATCGGGCTGAACATCGTGATGACCACCTACTTCCAGTCGATAGGCCATCCGGTCTCCGCCATAGTCCTTTCCACGATGCGCCAGGGTTTTGTGATCCTCCCGGTGATTTTGTTTCTCCCTTACTTCATGGAGGACAAGACGTTCGCTATCTGGCTTTCGATGCCGATTTCGGATGTCGCCTGCTGTCTCATGACCATAGTGCCTTTTGCCCTTCACCTGCGTTTTCTCTCGAAAGTCAGGGACAGACAAAAGTCCTACGCCCGCGCTTCGCACGGGAATCCAAAGAGTAGATTTGAGCTTTGAGCTTGGAGTCCTGGAATGCAAATGAAGAAGGGATTATGGAATTATGAAATTATGGAATTGTGGAATAGCGGAATTACTCATTTCATAGCGGCTGAAAGGGAATCGTTCCCGTATTTAGTAAATCACAATTGCCACAATTGTTCACAAATCACAAATGAACCAGTTGTAAAACCTAATTGTTTGTCTCACGCAAAGTACGCTAATTTCGCAAAGCAACCCTAAAATGAAACTTCGCGTACTTTGCGAACTTGGCGTGAAATATATTCGTGGGTTTTGCCCTCAAATGACAAATACGGGAGGGCCTATTCTCCGCGCAGGCCTGGACGAGGCAGTGCCTATCCTCCCGATTTGTATTTGTGGCAATGATGGTATTTGTGAACATTTGAGATTAGTGAACAATACGAAGTTATAGGCAAGAAATCAGCAGTCTCGCCACTGCGCCATTTTGTCCTGTTGATAACTCTTCAATAACTGTAGACATAAAATGATATTGTGTCAATTGACAAAAAATTATATTTTGTTTTTTACTCAATATTCGCAATATTTTAGCGGTTTTTGTTATCATATTTTGACGCATAATCGTATATATCAAATTGTTTACAACAATGTAGATAAATATGGACAAATCAGTATACATTTATTGAAAAAACACATCCCCTTTCTCAGGAATATATGAATAGCGTGATATATGGTATTTGACTTGGATTTCTTTTGTAAACAACCAGAACAACTTTCTTTTTCCCCGCCGCGCACGGGGCGGCCTTGCGGCACCACTCTAGCGACCGCCTTCGTTCGGCAGCGACCTTCGGTCGGTGGATACGCTTCGCAGTTCGCGCGCACCCTCTTGCGACCTTGCTTCGCAAGGCTCCTCGCTTGGCTCGTCGGGGAACCTGACGGCTTCGCCGTAGGTGCATCTTGCGCTCAGCCAACCTGATTGCTTCGCAACAGGCGTATTCCCGCGCGGTACTCTTGTAAGCGCTGTTGCTTTGCGACCTCAGCGTACTTTGCGTGAGGCAAATAAGTATAAGTCGGTTTTGCAACTAGAACTACCTCAATTGAATCAAAATTATGTGTTGACTAAAAGACTTCACCTTTGATATACTCTATGTACCATCCCTCAACATCCTTCTTTCCGCACTCTGCGGGACAGACGGGAGGAGGCAAACACAGCAATGCAAAAGTACGATGTAATAGTAGTTGGAGGCGGACATGCCGGATGCGAAGCGGCCCTTGCGGCCGCCCGCATGGGTGCGTCTACCCTTCTAGTGACGTCAAAGACGTCATCAATAGCCACGATGCCTTGCAATCCGGCGATTGGCGGGCTGGCGAAGAGCCATCTTGTCTATGAACTGGACGCTCTTGGCGGCGAGATGGGAAAGAACGCCGACGCCACCGCTTTGCAGGCGAAGATACTGAATTCAAGCCGTGGTCCAGCAGTACAGGCGACGCGTACGCAGTGTGCCAAGCGTGAATACTCCGCCAGAATGAAATCCGTGATCTACTCCCAGGCCAATCTTGACGTACTTGAAGACACGGCGACAAAGATTCTCACATCAAAGGAAATACACTTTGAAGAATACACGAGCCTTTGCACTGGCATAGAGACGGCAAATCACGGGTACATCGACGGCAAATCCGTCGTCATCACGTCCGGAACTGCATTGCGCGGCGTCATCTGGGTCGGAAAAGAATCCAAGGACAGCGCCGGCGACGGACGCCCCGCCGCAAATACTCTCTCTAAATCGCTTCTAGACCTTGGGTTTACAATTTCAAGGCTAAAAACAGGTACGCCACCTCGCCTTTTTGCTGATTCGTGCGATTTTTCAGCCTGTCAGCGCCTTGATGGAGACTTCCCGCGCCCATTG
>Ga0310695_10004094_pt1 | contig 27459 bp, 23 predicted proteins | sample RumenRJG_04DNA_FD_203882 | JGI IMG/M metagenome (GOLD analysis project Ga0310695, IMG submission 203882) | Bovine rumen microbial communities from Lethbridge, Alberta, Canada - RJG_04 (v2) (version 2) | ecosystem: Host-associated > Mammals > Digestive system > Stomach > Rumen | place: Canada... | reverse complement strand
CTTACACAGATTCCCCTCCCCCTCGTTTTTAAGATTAATGCAAACGGCAATCAACACATCGAGCTTGCACTGAAACAATTTCGGGTTCTGATGATATTCGTCATACAACCCATGTGCTTCAAAGTAATTCCGCACTTCCTTCATAACATTCACATCTGGCACAGGGATCTTAACATCACCGTTTGCATCACAATGCGCATTTGGCAGACATTTTTCAAAAGCATCCTTCCAACCGTCATTAGGTTCCTGCTTAAGCGCATCACGCTCCCGCAAAGACCGCACACGCTGAATCGTCAGCCCCAAATCGCGCCCAATATCATAATCAGACACATACTTCCCATCTGCATTCGCCTGCTTGTTGAGGAGGTAGTAGTGAAACACCAGCAGATCGAACTCGCTCTTCGAAAGCGTCCCGAAATTCCGATCCAAGCAATGCTCTTTAATCTCTGAAAGGAATCCTTTCCAAACACCGAAATTCACTTCCTCGAATCCCGCTTCTTGTTTCTCAACTTTCTGATTGCTCATGATTTCATTCTCCTTTCCTCATTGTCTACCAAACCATATATTATGCCGAATCTCCTATTGCAAGACCAAAACAATTCTTAAACCATAACCATTAATATAAAAATGTGGGGTACTAGAGCCTTGAGAAGACATATAAGACTCACCACTACTGCTAGGCGCGAGCGAATGGTTATATCCGGCCCAATCGGTTGTACGAGTTTCGACACCATCACTTACAGTAATACTTTTACCGTTGCGTGCTACACGTTTCGTCCCCGAAGATGGACCCGAGGGATTCTGACCATATGTCATAGTCCCATACCAATCAAGACACCACTCACACACGTTACCGCTCATATCATAAAGATTCCACGCATTAGGTAATTTACTACCCACTACGGAAAATTTCCGCGTATTATAAGTTGTATATTGAGCATCAATGGTATTGCCCCAATAGTAAGTGGTTGTTGTTCCAGCCCGATACGCATATTCACTTTGAGCAGCTGTCGGCAAGTCAAAATTCAAATTCGTTCTCTCCCGTAAATTACCCATAAAACTGCCCGAATCAACAGCGGAAGAAGACGGCCACTTTGCACCATTCGTATTTCCCCGTATTTTATTATATGTAACTTCGTATACTGGATAATCATCTCCAACACCATAGGTACTATCCGTCGAGACACTCCCCATCACCAACGACCACTGTTTTTGCGTAACCTCGAAAATTCCTATATAGAACGGTTTAGTTAATGTAACATTGTTCGATCCTCCCATTTTAAAAGTTCCAGGATTAATACACCTCAAGACAAGTTTCGTCGTTTTATAGGTTTTATTTGTAAACCCGCTACTCGGTTCGGCGTCAAGATAGGAAATGGGATAACTGGTTGCATTTGATCCACCGCTCAAATCAACAATCATATAAAGCCGTGCCTCCCACACTGCATACAAATTCTTTGTTCCCGATGTCACCAGATTCTTCACTGTCTGCCCATTCGTATATTTCGCTGTTGTCGCACTTGCACTCTCAGCCCAGCCGAGGAAATTCCAGCCGTTGCGCGTGAACGCATTGGCCGTGAGCGCCTTCGAGACGTCGTAGGTGAAGCTTTCGACGTTCATTGAGCCGGAGCCACCGTTGGCATTGAACTTGACAGTGTAGGTGTTGGGCGTGTAGGTGGCCTCGTATGCCACATCGCGCGCCGGGATGGTGAGCGTCGTGCTCGCCGAGGTCGCGCTCGCAAGGAGGCCCGTATCGGCAGTTGTACCAGTCCAGCTCGTGAACGTGTAGCCCGTCTTGGCCGACGCGGCGATCGTGACGGACTTGCCCTGGATGAATGACCCGGAGCCCGTGCCGCCCGTCACGTTCACCTGGAAGTTCTTCTCCGTCACCTTCGCAGTGACGGCGAACGAGGTGAGCGTCACCTGCCCAAGGTCGGCGAAGGCATCCCACACGAACCGCCGCGTGCCGGGCTGGACCTCCAGCGTGCGGTTGTTCTCACTGGGATTGCCGACGTAGAACGTCCGCGCATTGAGATTCGTATTGCCTTTCGTGTCCTTCACCTCGAACGAGACGGTGCTCAGTCCGCTCGCCGCAAAGGTGACGTCTATGTCGACGAGTCCGTTCCACGGATACCGCTGGCGCGCCGTGACAGATGTGACCTCCAAGACGAGCTTCCACACCGCGTAGAGATTCACCGTGCCGTCCGGCGTCGCCGTGAGGTTGCTGACGCTCTGCTTGTTGCTGTACGTCGCCGTGGTCGCGCTCGCCGACGTGGCCCATCCCACGAACTTGTAGTTCACGCGCTGGAACGCGTTCGCCGTGAGCGCCTTGGCGACGCCGTAGGTGAACGTTTCGTTCGCCATCGTCCCCGTGCCGCCGTTCTTGTTGAACTTGACGGTGTAGGTGTTCGCCTGCCACACCGCATAGAGATTGACCGTTCCACCCGAGGTCGTGGTGAGGTTGCTGACGCTCTGTCCGTCGTCATACGTCGACGTTGTCGCCGAAGAGCTCGTCGCCCAGCCGACGAATATGTAGCCCGTGCGCGTGAAGGTGTTGAGCGTAAGCGCCTTCGCCGTGCCGTACACAAAGCTCTCGTTCGCCATCGACCCCGTGCCGCCGTTCGCGTTGAACTTCACCGTGTAGGACTGTCCATCGTAAGAAGTGCCCCCGCCTGAATCGCCTCCGGAGGAACCGCCGCCCGAGGAACTGGCGCGATAACCGGTGTTGTACGAACTCGTCACGTATCCCGACGACTTCTTGGCGACGATCCAGTAGTAGTATGTCTTCCCGGCGACTGCGGTCGTATCGGTATAGGATGTGCCCGTAACCGTCTCGACCAGAATGCCTGCATTGTCCATGTTGGAACTGTTTCCGCGAACCACGCGATAGCCTGTCGCACCGCTCTGCGCCGACCAGGTGATTATGACGCCCTCCGTGGATGTGCCGTCCGAGGCATTGATCGTGAACGACCCGCCGGACGACCCGCCGCCGCTTTCGCCGCCGCTACCGGAAGCCGCGACACTCGCCGTACTGCTTTGTGCCGTCGCCCCGGTGCTGTCAATCGCGATGACGTAGTACGAACAGGACTGCACCGTTGCATACGTGTCGGTGAAAGTCGTCGCCGTCGTCGTGTCGTAATACCACGTGCCGCCGCCGTGCTGCGAGGCGACCCGGTATTGGACCGCGCCGCTCACGGACGTCCAGGAAATCCTCACGGAAGTATCACTCAATCGTGTACAGGACGTTATGCTCGGAGCCGAAATGGCCAAGGCGTTAAAGCCCACGAGCGCCAGAAGCATGATAAGACAGTTACGCAGTTTACTCATGATCTACCTCTTTCTCTTGCCTATAACTTCATTGTTCAAAAATGACAATTGTTCACAAATGTAAAACAAAACCTCGCGCTGCCTAGAGACGGCGCGCGAGGTACATAGCGGGACGTAAGAGCCCGCAGAATCGATGTTGCTTGCTAGGAGGCTATGATGAAAAACACAAACATCCCGCAACTGTCGCCGCGGTTTTCCAATTCTGCCATGTGTATTGCATTGATTTTTTAGTAGGCATGTCCTAAAAAGCCTTGAAAAGTATTATGATTATAACATAACCCACCCGCAGAAGCAACTCCCTGCAACATGAAACATGAATTTCATTTCGGGAGCTTGAGGTAGTCGGAAAGCGCATCGGTGATCTTGCGCATGGCGCCCTCGAACTCGCCTCTGCGGGACGACGCCTCGGCGCGCTCGATCGTCTTGTCGCCGCGCTTCAGCTCAACCGCGATCCTGCCGCCCTTGCGCTCGACGGAGATCGATATAACGTCCTGCGGATCGTCCTGCTCGTCGGGGGACTCGTCGGGCTTCTTCTCCGCGCCTTTCGCCTGCTCCTCCTCAGGCTTGTTCATCTCCTCAAGGATGACCTTTGCGAGAAGCTCTATCTTGCGCTTCACGCTGGGGAACAGCTCCCTGTGCTGCTCGGCGGCGTTGGCGGGCCTGTCCGCCTCGTTCGGCCACAGCGTGGAGAGCCGCGTCCACTCCCACTCGTTCTCCGTGGCGCGCGTCAGAAGCGCGACTACGGCCTTGAGGTCCGGCGAACGCGTCCAGAACGCGTCCTTGCGCTTGCGCGACTCCTCTAGCACCGTCTTGTGGCATCGCTCGACTATGGCGTTCTGCGCGGTGATCGCGGCGCGCGCAACGTCGAACGCAGCGGCCACCTTGTCGTCCGCGCGCCTTGCGGCCTCTTCGAGAACGGGCTTCCCCTTTGCGGCGCCTGCGAGCGGCTCCATGCCCTTCTCGCGCCTCCAGTTGCGCACCGCAGCCTTGTAGTCGCTGCGCGCGGCGGTCTCGTCCGCAAGCTCGGGGTCTGGATGCCAGGTGCCGTCTTCAAGAGCGGGCCACGTCTCGGCAGTCTGGCGAACTGCGGCCTCCGCGCGCGCCCTGCGCCACTTCGGCAGCACGTCCTTCTGCAGCCGCTGCTCCACGGACTTCTTTATCTGCGCGGCGTCAGCATGCTTCTCCACATAGGCGCGGAACTCCTCGCGCTCCTGCGCGGGCGCCTCGGCGCTTACCGCCGCCAGCGCGCCCGAGAGAATCTCCGCCGAGTATTTCGCGCGGAAAAGCGCCTCGCTCGCGCCGGACTTCACATGCGCCGACGGATTCTCAGCGATCGTCTTGACAACGGAGTCCACGTCGACTTTCGTCTCGTATGCGTCGATCCGCCGCTCCACCCTTCCAAGCGCGCGGCGCTCCACTGCCGCATCCACCGAGCGCGCGAACGTGCCCTCGAAGACGCCCCATTCCTTCGCAGGATCGGACGCCTTCGCGCGGCGGTCGTTGACGTTGTCCTCTAGCCGCGCGCGAAGGTCGCGCCTCAGGGCGGACGGTGCATACGCCTCGCACCTGGCGCGCATCAGATACTCCGCCTGGCGTTTCTGTTCGCGGCGCGCGTCGGCGATGACGGGATCCACCATCCTCTCGCTCACGAACTGCCTGTTCTCCTCGAAGACGGGCGTCTTCTGCTCCTTGAGTATCCTCTCGACCATCATCGCCCGGATCCTGGCGTCGTCCATGGAGTCGAAGTCGCGCTCGGCCGGACGCGTTGACGTGACGAGTCCCTTCGCCTGCTTCTCCACCGCGGAGCGTCTCTCGCTCTCAAACGATTTCGCGTAATGCCTCTCTACGACATCTTTAACGTTGAGGCGCAAAAGTCCACCCCCTTCTGCGTCTCTGCCACTCTGCGTTGAAGAATCAATTCCCTGCCCGGGCCTAATCCCAAGCCGCTCGTCTATGGCCTTCGCCTTCGCGGCAAAGGCAACCCTGGCCTCGCGTTCGAATATCTCCCTGCACTGCGTCTGCGCGGCGGACACATTCTGGAACCTTCCCGGATCTGCAAGCATCGCCCTCTCAAGCGCACCTGCCGGCGGACCTTTCTCCACGATCTCCTCTGCCGCCCGCCTGAGCGCAATCGCGCGCGCTCCTTCGCGCGCCACGGCGTCGAACTCCGCGTTGCCCGACGAAAGCGCCGCGGCAAGCAATATGGCACACGTCATCATGGCATCACCTCCGCGCCCGTCGCCTCTGATACGAGCTTCAGCGATTTTGATCTCAATGCGTCGGCGAGCTCGCCGGGATCGGATATGCCGCCCAGCGCGGACGGATTCTCGATCCACTGCCGCTGCAGCCGCGCGGCGAGCGCGCGCTGCACTCCGCGCGCGTCGAGCCTCACTTCCTCCACTGCGCGCGACACTTCTCCCTCAAGCCACCTGTTCTCGTCCGCGGAGAGATCCCCGTCGGTCAGCTTCGCCTCCGCGAGAACGCCGCTCTTCCATTCCGCCGCCAGCGCGGGAACGTTCGAGTAGTCCCTGAACGCGGCCGCCGAGCCCGACGAGAACGCGGCCTTTGCGGCAGGCGCGAGGTCGATCCTTCCGCCCTTCACATGTTCGTCGGCGTCGAATGTGCGGCGTCCGTCAGTGCCCTGCGTCATCAGCGCGTTGAGCCCATATTTCACGCGATGCTCCTCGGTCACCTTCTCGATGGCAAGCACCAGCTTCTGACGGTTCAGCTCCATCACCTGCTCGGCCTGCTTCTTCTTCGACGCGTCCACGAAGATGAAGTAGGCGATCATGAACACCATGAGAAGAGCGAACACGACCTGGAGGAGGAGGCCCTGAAGGTCGTCCGTGGTGGCGCGGCCTGACGACGTCTCTGCGCCCGCGAGCCTGCTCAATGCCCTTCTGTCGGAGTCCGTCATCCTATCACCGCCTCGGCGACCTTCTTCAGCTTCGACTCCGCGTTCTCCGCGCGGCGCTCCAGTTCTTCGATGCGGCGGCGGAAGAACTCCACGTATTCCTTCTGCCGCGCGTCGAAGTCGCGCTCGTACGCCACATGGCGCCTCTCGAACTCCGCCTCGAACTCCGCAAGGCGACGGCTGAGCGACTCGTCGAATTCCGCATGGCGGCGGGCGGAAGTCTCCTCGAACTCCTTCTGCCGCTTCGTGAACGCCGCCTCGTACTCCGCCTGGCGGCGGTCGAACGCGTCGGACGCCGCGCCAAGCCGCTCCACAAGACGATCCACCGCGCCGGCGAGGTCTCCTTCGTCGGTCTCCGCAAGGCCGGACTTCTCGAGGAGACGCGTGAAGAACGGCCGCACGAGCGGACGATCCACCAGAAACACCCACACCACCGCCATGAGCGTGGAGAAGAGCGCGGTGTGCAGGCACTGCATCAGATCCGCCATCGACACGGTGTCGAGCCTGAAGTAGCCGATCACGATGATGCCCCACAGCGTGCCGAATAGGCCCAGCGCCACGTTGAGCTGGTCGGACCCCTTGAAGAACGGGAAGTCGCCCGCGCGCATCCTGCGCCCCGCCGCCATGCGGGCGAGCGCCACTGTCATGCAAAGGAAGCCGAGAGTTGGAATGAACGTTGTCACGGCGGAGTAGTCGACCGCAGACCACGCGAGCCAGGGTATGAACCCTGGCATCTTGGCGGCAACGGACGACGAATCGCCGCCCGAGGCGAGAAACGCCGTCCACCACTGGACGATCGCCGCCACGTTGTTGACGAACGCAAGCGCGCAGAACGCAGTCGCGGCCGCGCACGCAGCGAGAAGTGTCTTAGTTCTCATGCACGATATTATAGCAAATCTTTGCCGATGGCGCGCGCCTACACGGCGAATTCGGCGCTTATCGCGCGCCCCTTCAGCCCGAAGCACTCAATCGGCCTCACTTCGAAGCGGTAGCGTCCCTTCATCGGCAGATCCGCAGCCGCGATCACGCAGCGGCCCTGCGCGCCATCCTTCGTCTCGGGCATATGGAAGTCTGGCGCGAACACGCGCCGCTGCAGCTGCACAAGATCCACGTCGTCTTCAATGAGAACGGCCGTCACCTCGTACTCGAACACGCGGCACTTCCCGCGCGTCTGCGCGGCCGGGAAAGTGATCTCTAAAAGCCGGCCCTTCTTCGCGTCCTTCGTCTCAGTCACCTTCGGCACTGCGCCATCGACAAATTCCGGAGCGGTGCGTCTCCTGGCGTGCGCGGCGTACGCGAACGGCTTGGACTCGGCGCACGGCAGAGGCAGCACCCAGTCGTCGCCGAGAGAACGCCCCGTCACGAACTCGCGGCGTTCTATCGCGATATGATCCGCAAAAACCGACACGAGCATCCCCTGGCGTCCGTTGGACGTTGGGACGTTGGGCATCAGGTGCCTGCGCCCTTCGCCCTTGTAGCCATAGCCGTTGCCCGGCATGTTCTCGCGAAGGGCGTAGTCGGTGGAGGAGTATTTGAGCGACGAAGTGTTGATGGATGTGAACGCGCCCTGCCACACAGTGCGCTCGTCGGTGAGCGTGTAGTGGCTGTGGCCCGAAAAGGCGACGGCGTTTGGGAACGGACTGAGGGCGCGCGTGGAGCGTCCGTCGTCGTGTCCCCAAGCCCACGAGCCGAAGCAGGTGTTCTTCGGATGCGCATGCTGCGTGTAGAAGAACGGCAGCGAGGGATCGATCTCCTTGCCGTGCGCCTTCATGAACTCCTCGATGCGTATGTCGCCCCAGTGTGCGCCGATGAACGTGAAGCCCTTCACGCGCTTCATCCAGATGGGCTCGTACTTCTCGTGGAACAGCTCCTCCCACACGCGGGCGCGATTGTTCTCGAATCCGAGGGCATCGGTCTTCTGCAGCTCGGGATTGGCCCTGTAACGTTCGGCGTTGGGCTTCCAGCGCCAGCCGTCCATGTCGTGGTTGCCGTAGACGAACAACTGCTCGACGGGGCGTCCATCCGGGGCCTTGCCGCCGGGAAATATCCAGTACCAGCTGTCGGCGCAGATCTTCAGCTCGGCCGCCCTTCCGGTGTCCGCAATGTCGCCGGCAATCAGCACGCCGTCAGCGCCGTTGTCCCTGAAATACTCAAGCGCCTTCAGGAACGTCGCCTCGTCTCCGGGATTCTTCAGATGCACGTCGCTCAGCACGCCGAACTTCAGTCGAGCGCCAGGCGCCCCCGCACCGGACGCATTTGCGAAGGCGCGCGGAAAAGCCGCCGCGGCACCCATCGCGCCCATAGCCCTTAAGAATCCGCCTCTTGTGATCTTGCAGTCAGCTCTCATTTCGTCTCCAAATGCTTTTTCGTTTCAGCGCAGCACGGCGCGGGCAGAGGCAAGGCCATCTGCGGAAACTGTCAGCGTGAGTTCGCCCGGGCCGTCGCGGCGAATCACCGCCATGGCCTTGCCGAAGAAGAGCGGATGAGAGGCCGTCTCGGTAAAGGCCTCGAACTCGTGCGGATTCCCGTTGCCAACGCCGAGTATCTTGCCGGGGCCATCCAGCTTGAAGTTCACGCGGTTCATCGCAAGGGGATTACGTACTCCCTTTGCGTCAAGCACATCCACCTGCACCCACACTAGGTCACCTGGATCGTCCGTCAGCTTCGGCTCAACAGTCAGCTTCAGCGCGACTGGTTCACCCGCTGTCTTCATAACCGTCTCTCCGATGCGCCTGTCGCCGCGATACGCCACGGCCCTGAGCTCGCCTGGTTCGTACGGAACGTCGAACCAGCGCAGACGATACTTCCCGCACACGTTGTAGTAGGAGGAATACGGGGGCACGTCAAGACGTGCCTCGTATGCGCAAATCTCCCGGATAGACGCCCATCCATTATTCGCATCCGTCACGAGCACGCGGAGATGCCGCGCCGTTACGGGCTTCTCGAACACGGGCCTTCCCTCGCCGCCCTTCTTCTTGGCAAACACATTCGTCCATGCGTTTCCGTCTAGCGACGCCTGCAGCTCGTATGCGTATTTCTTGTAGTCGCCTTCGAAGTCTATCATCACTGTCGAGAACGTGCGCATCTCGCCCATGTCAAGCTGGAGCCATTCGGGGAAATGACTGCTGCTCGCGCACCAGCGCGTTGTACCGTCACCATCCGTCGCGTACTTATCAAGATTTCCCTTGTCCACTTCGGTCGAGGAGGCGGAAACCTTAGCGCCTGCAAGCAGATTCCTGTGCTTGGAGAAAACATCCTCGCCTTTCCTGCGGATGCCGAGAGAGCGTCCATTGAGAAAAAGCTCCGCACGGTCGCCGCTCGTGTAGACGTACACAGGCACGCTCTTCCCCTCGCGTCCCTGCCAGTTCCAGTGCGGAAGGATGTGGATGGTCTCGTCCTTCGTGTTCCAGTGGCTGCGGTAGAGATAGTAGCGGTCCTTGGGCACGCCGGTGAGATCGACGATCCCAAAGTAGGACGAGCGCGACTCCCTGGAGAAAGGCGTAGGCTCGCCAAGGTAGTCGATACCCGTCCAAACGAACTCGCCGCACACGTAGCGGTCCTGCTCCATGTAGTTGAACTCGACGTCCGCGATGTCCGGCCCCGCGTTGTGGTCGTAGGAATCCACCTGGAACTGGTCGTTCGCGAAGTTGCGCTTTCCATCGGGGGGCGGGTTGAGGTAGAATCCGTACGTGCTGAAGGCGGACGCCGATTCGGAATATACAATCGGCTTAGCGGGATACTTGGCCTTTACGGGGCGATAGCACGCGCCGTAGTTCCATCCTGTGATGTCGAGGTCTGCATAGATTTCCTTGTCCAGCACATTCTGGTGAGACATGAAATAGATATTCCCGTTGCCGATCGGGCGGGTCGAGTCAAACTCGCGCATCTTCTCGCGGAACAATCTGCAGCGCTCGCGGGTGAGACCATTCGCGCCTTCGCCGATTTCGTTGCTCATCGACCAGATCACCACGCAGGGATGGTTCCTGTCGCGCTTGACGAACGCCTGCAGATTCCTCGACACATACTCCTCGAGGTTCTCGTCTTTCCGGCGTCCCGCCGTTCCGTCCCACTTGTCGAAGCACTCGTCCCACACGACAATGCCCATCTCGTCGCAGAGGTCCAGCACCTCCGGCGCGGGACAGTTGTGGCTCGTGCGAAGCGCGTTCGCGCCCATCTCCTTCATCAACGTCAGCTGGCGGCGCATTGCCGACTTGTCGAACGCCATTCCCAGGAGCCCGAGGTCGGAGTGCAGATCTACTCCCTTGAACTGAACACGCCGTCCGTTCAGGTGGAAGCCGTTCGCCGCCCAGTCGTTCGTGAGACTGCCAGTGGCTACGGGGAATGCGATCGTGCGGATGCCGAAGCGCACGCGCTCGCGCGAGAGGGGCTGCTCGGTTTTCTCGTTCCACAGCGTCAGTTCCACTTCGTATAGGCTCGGCGTGTCCACGTCCCACAGCGCAGGCTTCTCCACCCGTCCATACATGCCCCCGCCCCATGCCTTAAAACTTCCCCATATTTTTGGGGCGGCCCCCTTTTCAGGGCCACGGACGGCCACGCGGACCAGTGCATCGTCAGGAACACTCCCTGCAAGTTCCCATGATATTCTCACGATGGCCACTTCCTTGGACACATGCGGCGTCGTCACGAAGATGCCGTTGTGGGCGAAGTGCGCCTTGTTGCGGATCTTCATCACGACCTTCCGGTAGATGCCCGCGCCGGGATACCAACGCGAATGGTGGTCAAGCGTGGAGGCGCGAACGGCGATGACGTTCTTCTCGCCGAACTTCACGAACGGCGTCGCGTCCACGCGGAAGCTCGCGTAGCCGTAGTCCCAGCCGCCTGCGAGATGTCCGTTCACATAGACCTTCGGCGAAGCCATCACGCCGTCGAAGTCGAGGAACACGCACTTGCCAGCATCCGCCGCGTCAAGCGTCAGCGAGCGGCGGTACCAGCCCACGCCGCGCCACGGAAGCTTGCCCGAGCCACCGTGCTCATTCGGATTGAACGGACCCGATATCGCCCAGTCGTGCGGCACGCGCACGCTCTCCCAGGCGGAGTCGTCAAAGCCCGCGCCCTCGGCCGCGAGCGTGTGCGTTGGATCCTTGGCGAACTTCCAGCCATCAGTCAGAACTTCATCCGCCGCGCAGGTGACGGCACACGCAACGGCCAGGCACATTTGAATCATCTTCATTGTCTGCATTCCCTTTCCTCAACGGAGGATGATCATGAAGCGCCGGGGCTAAATTCAACCACCGGCCGCGAGATCGGCGTACACGCCCACGAGGGATTTATACGCCTTCACAAGCACCTGCGTGCGGCCTTGATAGAACTCCGCGCGCGAGGGGTCGGGATTGACCGTCTCGGAAGTCTTCAGAAGGTCGTCCACAACGTCGAAGTCAGAGAACATTCCGCACGCCACGCCGCCGATTATGGCGGCGCCCATGGACGTTGCCTCAGCCGTGGACTGAAGCGTATGCACCGGGCAGTTGCACGCGTCCGCAAGGATCTGCCGCAGCACGCGGCTCTGCGCGCCTCCGCCGATGATCCTGAGACCGCTCTCGAACGACACATTGCCGGCGCGGAAGATGTCCACGATGTACCCAAGGTTCATCGCCACACCCTCCAGCACCGCGCGCAGCATGTCGGCGCGCTTCGTCGCGAGGTTGAGCCCGATGAACGCGCCGCGCGCGTCCGGATTCCACCACGGCGTGCGCTCGCCGAGCATGTACGGCAGAAAGAGCACGCCATTGGCGCCGACGGGCGACGAGGCTGCCTTCTCGTCGATGAGCGCATACTTCGAGCCTCCAGTGCGCGCCGCCTCGGCGGCCTCCTCGGCGCACAGCTGCTCGGCAAGCCACTTGAAGCTTGAACCGGCGGTCTGCATCGTGCCCGACGGATGCAGGTATCCCGGCACACAGTGCGCCCAGTTCATCGTGCGCATCTCCGGATCCACAACTGGATCCTTGACCGTGAGCGCAATCCAGCTCGAAGATCCCATGCAGTTGTACGCAGAGCCAGGCCTCACGCATCCCACGCCCACGCCAGCCGCGCTTCCATCGCCGCCGCCAACCGCTACGGGCGTGCCTTCGAGAAGTCCTGTCGCGGCGGCCGCCTCGGAAGTGACGCCGCCGAGGATCGCCGTGGATGGCAGCGCCTCGGGAAAGAGGTCCTGCGGGATTTCGGCGCAGGCAAGAACCGCTTCCGACCACTTGAATGTGTTTATGTCGAACGCGTTCGTGCCGCTCGCGTCGGAGTAGTCGGTGGCCATGCGCCCTGTGAGGCGGAAGTTCACGTAGTCCTTCGCGCAGAGCGTTTTCGCCGTCTTAGCGAACACCTCAGGCTCGTTCGCGCGCAGCCACATGAGCTTCTCGAGGGAATAGGAGGCGCTCACGCGGTGGCCGACGATGCGGTAGAAGTCGGCAAGTGACATCCGCGAAAGGATGGCGTCGGCCTCCGCTGTGGCGCGCTGGTCGCAGTAGAGCATGGACGGCCTGAGCGCGCGCCCTTTGGCGTCCACGGGCGTGCAGCCCATCATCTGCCCGCTCAGCGCCACCACGGCCACATCGTGCGGGTCCACGCGCGCGCTCTCCAGCAGCTCCCGCGTGGAGTCGCACACCGCCTTCCACCAGTCGTCTGGATTCTGTTCGGCCCAGCATCCGTTGAAGAAGTGCGTGTCGTAGGCTGCGAGCACGCTTCCGCGTGCCGTGCCGTCAGCCGCGTACAGAGTGGCCTTGTTGCCGCTCGTTCCAAGGTCATGCGCCAGAATGTAGTTCATGCTTTGCTCCCGCAGCAGTCAGGCGTCGTCTCAGTTTGCCGGCAGCCATTCGCCCTGCTCCATCAGGCCGCGTATGGTGTTGGGCTCGAGCGAACTGTCGCTGAGGATCATGGCGTCCTGGCGGGAGTTTATCCACGAATTCTTGAAGAACGCGGAGCGCTCCACCTTCTGGCCAGGCTCGAACGGGTTGTCGACGCTCACCACGTCGCGTATCCCCTCGCTGCGCCACTTGCGCACGCGATCGAGCATTGCGGAGGTGTCGGCCTGCGTCTGGCGCCATATGTCCCACCCCTCGTTGCGTCCCTGGATCGTGCCCCCCACTAGCGCCCTGAACGTGCTGTCGCGCCTATCCGCCCACGCGCGGTTCACGAACGCCGAGGCGAACATGCGCCCTCCGTCGCGCAGCGCCTCGCCCATCTTCCCGGGCGGCGCGATCATCAGAATCGGCGACACGCGCACAAAGCTGCACAGCTTCGGGACCCTTGGATTCGGCACCGCGCTGATCGACACGGCAAACGACGTCACGTACTTCGCCTCGCAGCGCACGCCGCCGTATGTGCATTGGAACGTGCCCTCGAACCCGAACGCGTTCACAGTGGAGAATGAGGTTCCGCGCTTGTAGGATGCGGCGAGCATCTTCGTGATCGGCGGCACATTCTGCGTGAAGCGCCCGCCTATGGCCGTGAACTCCGAAAGTCCAGGCTCCACTATGCCTCTATTGATCTCCGCTGCGAGGTTCTGCGCCATGACGTTCGGGTTCTGGAACTCCGCAAGACGCTGCGGAGTTAGCACTTCGCTCGACATCGCCATAGGGCCGACGGTCTGCACCAGCAGATGCCTCTTCGGCGAAGAGAGTATGGTCGAAGCGAGGAACTTGTTGTCGCCGCGCATGTTCCACACGATCATTCCTTTGCCGGTCCAGTCGGCATCCAGACGGTAGCAAATCGCCGGAAGCTGGAGCGCTGGATCCCACAGCACGAACATCTTCTTGCCGCCAACTGGCGCCTGCGCACTGGCCGCAAGCGCCGCTGCGCATACGGCTGTCATGGCCGCGAATCTTTTTGCATTGTCCATTGGATTTCCCTTCTTTTGCCCAAATCGCTTCCTATTCTATCAAAAATGGGTCCAACACACAATACAAACCATTGGCAACAGTCCCCTTCGGAGACATCTGAGAAATTCACCGCCAGGCCTTCTGACTTTCGGGCCTTCTGATAATTGGAAACAACTTGTTTGAAACAACTTGCCTTTTGCGCACGGGCGCGGGGTCTTGCGGCTGCTTCGCAGTTCGCGCTTCGCGCTCACCCAACCTGATCGCTTTGCGACAGGCGCATCAACTCCCCCGTGACCATAGTCCAATCAAAAACGACGCAATTATATCAAGATTCTTGCAAACATAGATGGATTGATGCGCGGGCGAGTTAGCCCGCGCGCCTCTCTCAAAGTTGTTTTTGCCAGTTGTTCTTGTTGTTTCCAATCTTAAAACGTATGGTGAAAAACGCCCGTTCCCTCCTGGCTCCGAAATTCCTAATCTCCCAAGGGCGGAAGCAAGCAAAGTTTTCCTCATGTGTATTTCTATGCGAAGCGCGGGATACGGACCATTCTAAGACCTCATCCTTTACTGCCAAACAACTTGCATTCGATTTTGTCGAATAAATTCGATATAGACATTTCGGTGCTGATAATGCCACCCATAGCTCCATTCACCGCAATAGTCTGACAGATTTCGCTTCCGCCAGTCAGCACACCGGCAATTATCACCACCAGGATAACCTGAAGCGCAATTGCCAGAAGCATTATGCAAGCAGTGGCAAATCCATACACCTTGCGGGCTATCCTTTTCATCGTCGTCTCTTTTTTCATGCTCTTTCTCCTGTCTTTTCCCCATTTGCACTGTCACAATCATTCTTTTCCAACTTTTCGTTGGGTTTGCCATCCTTTGTGGAATCTTTATCTTTTACCGAAAAAACGATTTCCACAACCACTGCCGCCACCACTGCAACAATGATGATGGTAACTAGAATCGTCGAGTAAAGCTGCCAATTGGTCTTGGTATTTATCCCGAACAAAGGGAACAACGCCATCTTCATCAGCAGATCAATAAACAACAAGCCTAACAACGCGCCAAGGCATCCACCGGCGCCGCTACCACTACTGCTCATCTGTCTCACCTCCCTTATAACCCACACTGGGCAAGATCTTAGGTACAATCCGTGGCGTGGCCACTTCACCGCCCGCTATTTCTGGCGAGACCACATGCGGCATGATCACACCGCCGCCGAATGGCAGAGCGGATTCTTCAATGGGTGTTTCTTTAATTTCCTTTGACATTGGATTCTCCTTAACAAACATTACGACCCTATACTTCGATATTCCATGACATTTGGCATAGTCAGCAGCCGCTTTGACTGTCGTGAACTTCTGCGCTTTCTTGGAAGTCCTCGTGCGACCGTCATCTTCAGCTACAAACATAGACTTCGCTGCCGTATCATCGATAAGGCAAAGTTCTCCAAGTCCATGCATTAACTTTGCTTCCTTTTCAGTCACCGCTTCTCTCATTGTTATTTCCTTTCTTTTGATTGTTGTTATGCCTATGGGGTCTGTCCCCATGCGTTAATGCCTATGGGGTCTGTCCCCATGCGTTAATGCCTATGGGGTCTGTCCCCAAGCGGCCTATGGGGTCTGTCCCCAAGCAGCCTACGGGGTCTGTCCCCAAGCAGCCTATGGGGTCTGTCCCCAAGCAGCCTACGGGGTCTGTCCCCAAGCAGCCTATGGGGTCTGTCCCCAAGCGCGGCAGACAACAACATCAAAGAAAGCATTTATCATGCCAATAGGTGTGCAAATACGAATAACTCAAAAATCACGTGGTAATCATAGAAATATGAAGAATAGGCGTCATCACGTCAGACACATGGTATATCATCTTATACGTTTAGCATATATCATATCTAATTCAATATAGAATCCTGTTGCCGTAGGAGCTAATTGCATCCCCCTCTGCCATTGCACGCTCATTGCTTTCGCCGCTTGGAGTTTCGGAGTCTTCGAGTCATTGAGCCTTTTTGAAGATTTTTCCAAATCTCCCAAACTCCTAAACTCCCAATAGCGAAAGCAAGAAAGGTTTTGCAACTGGTTCGTAGGTCATGTCAAAAGTTTACACAAAATGGCAACCTTTTGAGCCAGTTGCAAAACCTACTTTTTAGTTTCACGCAAAGTCCGCTAAGTTCGCAAAGTCATCAATGAAACAGAACTTCGCGTACTTTGCGAACTTGGCGTGAGATGTTTTTGGAGGTTTTGCAATTACCTCTTTTAGTAACAGCAAAAAGCCTCGTGGTTCGTGGTTCGTGGTTCGTGATTCGTGGTTCGTGGTTTGTGATTCGTGGTTCGTGGCTCGTCATTTTCTATTGATCAATGGCACATTGGAACTGGCAACACTTGCACATTGGCAACATTCCCTAAGTCTATAGCCGGGTGGGATAGGTGCGATAGTTGCGATATGGCTGATTGCTCACCTGCTCACGATTCAGGGCACACGCCAGGCCATTCACAATGCCGGGCACATGCCAGGCGGCTGAGCACGATCCCAACAATCCCAACTATCTCATCTGTCCCAAAAGCCTCATGGCTCGTGCCTCATGCCTTGTCAATCATTTCAATGAGATCATTGACCCAGGTAATTGCCTCGTCGACCATGGGGAGGACAGGTAAATCGCCTTTTTGATTTTCATAGGCCTCATCCCAGCTCTCGCCCTTCACGACATGCGGCGGCCATGTCTGACAACGCCGATACCGAAAGAGTCTCCGGCACAGTTGCGAAACAAGAATAATGTCAATCTGAGCACTTGTCATTATCAGCTGCAGATCAATCAAGTCATGAACCCGCTTACTGTTCGGCGCACTTACACCGTGAAGCTTCTGGGCAATCTGGTACTCAAGACGCATTGCTCGAATCGGCGAAGGTTTAGGCAGACCAAGAAACGCAAACAACTCGGCAAGCACATCTGGCACTTCAACCATATCATAAACATCTGCATCGCCAATTTCATTATGTCCAACTTCGAGTTGTACCGTATACCAAGATTTGCCACGATAGCTCAGCTTCACATCACACGGCTGCATGACATACTCGAACGGTATGCCTCGAGGACTCGCCTGACGGCATACTACGACCTCACCGGAGAAACCATTCCATCCTTCCGCGAGTTGCACTTTTAAACTTTTCAAAAACTCATCCAGCCCCGTGCTACATGCCGTGTCCAGATCTAACGTCACTCGCGTCACTTTCTCGCCATAGCGGAACTTTAGTCCACTACCACCCTTGACCACGCCATCGTCAATCATCTACGCGACGATAGAATTGGCCATTAAATTTCGTAACTGATTGCTCCTCAGGATGTCACCAGCGAACCGCTGAATGGCCTTGTCGAGATTAACCTTGGAATTGGGCGCATTCTTCATCCGTAATCAGTCCTTTCTCTTTGGCGTTCTTGGCGGCGGCGGCAATCCTATGAGCTTCAATGGCACCTTCTTTTTTCGCATCGTTCAGGGCTTCAAATACTCGTTGACATCGAATGCCCGCTATCTCTACTGTGTCGCATTTCGTTCTGTCTTTTACAAAGAATCCTTTGGGGAGCCTACGTCGCACTCTCTTCTCCGAACCAATATAAAGCACTCCTGGGTTTGTCGGGACCAGATTGAGCAATGCTATCACAGACGCCCCTCTAAGATATGCCGTATTGCCGACCATCGCTATGCCAACGGCATAGACGTCATTGGGGCCGACTACATGATGCTTCACCTGATAGACACCTTGGCAAAGACGCGTCAGATCACCTCTACGAGCCATGGCAACCATGTTCTGGCGAGAAACTCCAAGCGCCTCTGCCTCGGCAGAGGTTATAATGCCGTAATTGTCTTCGGCAACTCCCCACAACTCATCATACGCCTTCATGTCAAAAGTATGCGATTTTGTTTACAATTTGACCACAGAAGGTAGTATACAATATCAGAACAGTGAACGCAAGGGGAAAGTCAGCCAGAATGTAAAATTATGTTTTACACGTGGTTCGTGGCTCGTGGTTCGTGATTCGTGATTCGTGGCTCGTGGCTCGTGATTCGTGGCTCGTGGTTCGTGGCTCGTGGTTCGTGGCTCGTCATTTTCTATTGGTCAATGGCAACATTGGAACTGACAACACTTGCACATTGGCAACATTCCCTAAGTCTATAGCCGGGTGGGATAGGTGCGATAGGTGGAATAAATGCACAGCGGCTGATTGCTCACCTGCTCACGATGCCGGGCACATCGCGCAATTTTTCTCGTTGACTCTGTGGAGCGATGTGGGCATAATGGAGGTCAAATCTCTTTAACCTTTGCACAACGTAAAATATTATGGCGAAAACGCCTTACTCCGCCAAAGAAACGCAATTCACATGCCGACATCGTACCATACTCTGCCAGCTTCATTTCCAGCAACTTCATTGTGCAAACGAGATCGGCAATCTGAAGAAGTTTATATCGTTGCGGCTCCACTGTTCTGGCGAATTCCACATTGACGGTTCCAAGAGTCCCAAAATACTGATGCAGAAAGTTTGTAATTGGCGTTTGCCCACAATCATAGTAAACCTTCACAGTGTCAAAACGTTTGAAATCACGACACGAATTCATGAACTCTTCGAATTGACTACCGAGTTGCCCAAGTATTTGCTCGGTTGAATTGCAATAACGCTTGTCAACCGCAAGACAATGATATTTGAAATCCACTCTCCGAAGGAACCCCATCATCCGACTAAAAATCTTCCGTCTCATATCCCAATTCATATATTCAAATCCGGCATTGCCGCGAATAATTGGCGCTGTATGAAAACACAATCGTTTTAGGCCGATGCCATCCCAATCTCTATCCAGATCATTTGCTGCTAGAGAGACATCAATAGATTGGTCATGAAAGACAAATGCTAATATGTAAAAACGAGAAGTTGAATCTGATGCATTCAAGATGCCCGATTCATCAACAAACACGCTCAAAGTTTCTTCGTTCATGTCGTCCTTGTACAAACATAAGCGGCGGGAATTGCTTCCCGCCACTTAAGGCGAAGGACATCCCTCGCTTCACGACGACCCCAGCCGCTTGTGCTGACGTCGGAAAGTAGTATATAAAATCTGCGGAAAAGATGCAAGAGGAACGTTCAAAAATTATCACCTTGTCCAGAATTATGCCTGAGAATCACTTGATGGGAAGTCCGAGCGCGATAGTTGAGATAGGTGGGATGGATGACTGATTTCGTGGTTCGTGATTCGTGGCTCGTGGTTCGTGGCTCGTGGCTCGTCATTTTCTATTGGTCAATGGCAACATTGGAACTGGCAACACTTGCACATTGGCAACATTCTCAAAGTCTATAGCCGGGTGGGATAGGTGCGACAAGTAGAATTAATGCGCAGCGGCTGATTGCTCACCTGCTCACGATGCCTGGCAGGGCGCTACAGCCGCTCCCACTTGCACCAGCGCGGGCATGCCGTAGCGGGCGTCTTCTTGGGCTGGTTGCCCAACGCCATGCATGGCGCAGGCGCGGCCTCAACCTTCACGTAGTACGGCTGGTTGGCCCGCATCTCGATTCCGCGCGCGCCTTGCCACCACCGGCAAGTCGCGCATTTCTTTTCCGTTGTTCTGTAGGTAGCTGTACTCATCTTGTTCTACCATGTATCGCTTGCAGCCAAACAGTTGCCGTTAAGTGAAGCTCCAATTCATTGGTGGATTGAGACTCGTATTCGCATACGGGGTTGACTATTCGTCCTCGTCTGGTTGTTCCCAGCCTCTTGGGTACAAACCTCTGAAGATGGTTTCAGTACCGTCGAAATCTCGGCCGCAAACGGTACAATACGATGGAGTCGTATCGGCACGTTCAGAATGTCCGCAAGGGCATTCGATCCATTCGTTCTGAAGGAAATCAGCCAATCCGTCTTTCTTCTTGCGCCCCATCACTAAACCTCTCTTGGGTCGTTATTTTGATATTGAACTTCTGGCACACATTTCGATGTTTTTTATACGACACTTCCAATTTTTCTTTAGCATTAATGTTTAGAGTAAATTTTCCAAGCACCTTAAGAGCTAAATTCAATGTTTGCTGGAACTTGAAATATGTTGTCTCCATGAAATTTACGCTGACGAATGACTCTAGTGACTCGATACCTCTCCTGACTGCCTCAACAATCATGTTACCATTAAAGTCGTATCGTCGAATCAAATCCTGAACCCTTTTGTCATCTGGCTTCTTTTTAGAGAATCTTACATTCAATTTCTTCTCTAACTCTTGCTTAACCTCATGTTCCCATTTTGCTTCAATAGAAGCATCGGCTTTAGGATTGACAATTTTTAAGATGGCGGCTTTGATGGCAATGCCACTGGTGACGCCCCCATCTATTGTTTGGCCGTTATCCCGTTTGTCGGAGGCGATCACTTCAATTGAACCGACGCCCATCTCTTGCAAGACAATGGCTAGCCGGTCAATGCGCTCAAAGAATGCAAGTCGAAATACCTCTGCAAACATTTTTTCTGGCGAACTGATGTCTATTTTCAGCCACTGCGATTCATTACCCCTAACCCAGGTTGTAAAGCGCTCTGGGTTATGAATCCGTTCTTTGATATCGTTAGGGACGAGTTGGAATCCCTCGTCCTCAACACCATCATCCTCGCCGTCTATGATCCACACATAAGGGAATCTTGACATGTCTTTAAAGGCACCGCAATTATACTTGCGATCCAACAGGGAACTTAATGAAGGAAAAACAACTACCGTGTTAACATCACATTCCTTGAGCATTTTCTTCCTCTTTCTTTCCTGATGTTTGGGATTGGTTATCCTGACGGGCAGAGCGTTTCCACTTTCTCCAGGCATAAATTGTGGCCATTACGGCCGTGCCGATGCCAAGTATTAGACCTATAAGTCCGGCCTCTGAAGGGGAATTATTCAACTTTTCTAGGAGGCTCTTCTTAAATTCGTTTCTTCGAGAATTTGAAACTTCCAAATCAAGGAGTGTAATGGCGTTTAGAATTGAATCCACTGTTTCTTCATTTGTCCTGTCACTTGTCTTTGCATAGAATATGCAAGTCCGAAACCGCCCTCTTGGGCCGGGATTATCAGGAATAAGGTATCCGCGGACAAGGTCTTTGTCGCCTTTTGTGGACGAAAAACCATACCACTCGCCATTGTCATCAGGAGGTACTATGACACCCTCTCTGGAAAGGTTGACAAAATATTGTTTGTCTTGGTTGTCGTCATTTAGACGTACGCCATCCACGACGACATCCCAACGGTTATCGTCCTTGCTTTGAGCGTAACAAATTAGAACAGGATCATTTGGCATGTTCAAACCTCTTAGCTATCAAGGAGATTCAACAATTCTTTCGTAAACTCTTTAGCTCCAACACTACCCTTTAAGTCTGCAGAGATTACCCCTACAATATTAAATAGAGAATCATCTATCCAGCTTCTCAAGTTTCGCTCCATATCGTTACGCGCTTTCTCAAAACTACTTTCTAGCCAAAAGCAATCTTTATGAGAACCTACTAAAACCATTCTAAAACGAACCTTGTTTTGGGGCATGTTCAGGCTTGCTAACCGATTTAATTGATCAAACTCTTTCTGCAATTTTGCTTTCTCTGTTGTTGAGTGCCAGAAGGAATCTGTCCTTTCAAGGTCAAACACATAGACGATTGTGAAGGCACCTACATCCTCTTTGGCTTCCTTGAAGTATTTTTCGTACTGTAATTCGCGGCTTTCATGTCCACCTCCGTCTGAAAGCGCAAAGCGCTTTCCACCAATTCTAATGGCAGGGTATTCTCTGTCGCCATGAGTGGTACGATTGGAATGGTTAGGATGCTCATTCAGTTCTGCAATGTCTTTCAACGCAAGATAGGATTCGGTCTTCCCTGCCCTAGAAAATCCGGTTAACAACACGTTGTGTTTCTTACTGAAGATGGCCCTAACCCAATCGCACACATTTTTTGCGACATCAACGGCATCGTCCCAAAGGGACCTCCCATTTCCTTTGTCTGACATTGTTTAGTTCCCATTCAAAATCAGTTGTCAATCGATATCATCAATGTACGACAGATTGTCTTGTGCGCAGTCTTAAGAGACTCATAATTGGCTTCAACCGTGACATTGACAGGAAGTTTGCTAACCTTGCAGGAAACTTTCAATGCAGAATCAATCTTCGATTCAATCGCGCTAGTGAAATCTTCCTCGAAGTGATATTCGAAATGCTTCAACTTGCGGCCATGCTTGTGAACATCACGAATTGACAACAATACCATGTCCTTCTCGAATCCATAGGTCTTCATCAGTTGAGAAACATATTCAATATCTGGTATGTTCTCGTCACTGTATTCAGCCTTGAAGATTTGCGACAACTCACGTTTCAATTCGTTCTTCTCAGCTTTACTTAATGTCGCTGCGGCATCTACATTCACTTGAGGCGTGTCCACTCCGATCTTGGAACGACCTTTGGCGTTGTCTTCAGAGGAATCACCTGATGACTCCTTTGATACTAGTTCAAATTTCCTAACTCCAAGTGCTTGAAGCAAATATGCTAGTTTCCTCGCATGATCAAGGAACGCCGACTTGTAAAGACTATATAATTCGTCTGCCTTTGTCGGACTGATAGCAACCCAATTGCCATCGTCTGTTTTTAGCCATGTTGAAAACGGCGCAGGCGATTGCTTCAAAATCGCCGCTCGAACTCCTTCTGGTGCAAGTATTGCAGTCGATGGTGCAGGGCCAAACTCGTCACTTGCAATAATGATGTAAGGAGGTGTGATTACATCCTTAAACACCTGTTGCCGTATGACGCGATTTTCATAGTCAGCAGCGTCTTTAAACACTACAACGACACTTCTGTCAGCCTTTTCCATTGTTTTCTCCTTTACCTGAACAATATGCCTGCTGCAATTGAAACTAACGCCACTATGACGAATGCCAAAAAGATTATCATTGACAACGGTTTCTTCTTTAACGAAGTATTGATTTCACTAAGGAGTGACGATTGCAATTCTTCATTCAAAATAACCCCGATTGAATTAAGGTTCAACATGAGTGCGTCACAAATGTCGTTCGGTAGATCATCTTTCCCGTATCGGACGAGGAAAATCGTTGTTGAATATCGGCCGAAGTGGTCTTTGTTGTCTGGAATCAACCACCCTTTAAGTGTACAACGTTTGGAAGAGATTCCAAATCGGCAACCCTCCTTGATGGGCAAATCCGCTGCGATTTCCCTCGCCATCTGACTCCTCTGTACGTCATCAGCGACGCGATTTCCGTTTTGCACCACAATCCATCCTTCGCCAGAATCTGATTGGCGACAACATGACAAATGTATCATACCCCTCCATATTTTTTGGTCTCAAACAATTCGTTTGCAAAACGCTTACAGCCTTCATCGCTGATAAGGTCTGCAAGAATGTACTTGGGCGAAAAACAATCACTGCTTAAGTATTCGGCGAACAGGCCTCTAAATTGTTTCGAAATCTCATATTTCTGCTTCCCGTCTAACAAATCATAATGTGACCCTACAATAATCATTTCAATCTTGTCAATATTTTTATTCATTCCATTTTTCTTTTTTATAACAACATCTTCTAGTTGGCATAGTTCTGATTTAATATGCCGTTTTATTTCTGTTTTATTAATAGACGTTAGGTCAACTACATATATGATGGAATACTTCTTGGTGTCCATCAATGCATTCTCGATAAAAAATTCATATGCGTCGTTACGCCTGGATTCTAGATTTCCTGAATCATCGTGTAAGGTACAGTGGAAGAAGGTTCGGCTACGTAATTTTACTGAATAAGCTTTTAGTGTTGGTGTTGATGGTAACAGTTGTTTGCTAGTGCGCCGTTTGCCGTGTTTCCAGAGGTCATATAACGCATCTACCAATGTGGTTTTTCCGGCAGCTGAGAAGCCAGTTAACAAATAGTCGTGTTTCCTCCAAAAAGCCAAATAGAGTCCACATCCCAAAAGGAAGATTCCCCCCACACCTCCACCAATTGCAATAAGTGGTAAAAATGGGATAACTGCAAACATTAGATTATTCATACGGATACCTCTTTTAGCTTAACACAAATGGGTACGTCAACTGTTTTTGGCTGGGGGTTACGACAACCCAATACTACGACTCCTGTGAACGCTACTCAATGACTTCACCTCTTTCTGGGCGATACTACAAAATCAAATGAAGGAACTGTCCTTCTAACACTAATCCAACAGATGTCTCGCCCCCCATTAATCTTTTGGGAGATGACATCCTCCAATTTAGAAATAGAATAGGCACCATTAATGATAAGATCAGTCCATACTAGAGGCTTCTGAAGTTCACCTAGTATACAAGAAGCCGTAAACCGATGACAATTATTTGTCAAAATATTGTAATCCGTTGGTGAGTCAAAATATTGAGCGGCAAAGTCAGTAGCCGATCCAAGAGACAATGGACATTTAGACTCAAGATCACAAGCTGCAAATATCTTTTCCCCGCAACGAGGATTATCCGGATCTTCTTCGTCGCCATTAAGAAAACGCGACAATGTAACTTTCTTAAACACACCATCTCCATGTAATTCAGCGGCCGCACTTCTACCAAGGTATAACCCAGAATGTTCAATGATGCCATATGGCCCAAGAGACTCCAACAAAGGCGTCCCCGGCGGAGGAGGATCTATCTCATCATCTACAAATAGTTGCCTTTTTTTCTTATTGAGCAAACTTGCTGCAAGTCCGGATTGTATCACCAAATAACTAACAACCCCTAATATACCAACTGCAGTAAGCACCACCCAGTGCTTCTTTGCAAAAGAAAGAATATCCTGCCATCCAATATCCGCCTTCCCACGCGAAAGGAGGACACACAACTCGTCCCGAACACTTTTGGGGAGGTTGTCAAAATCCAAAGTTTTCACTATGAACCGCCTTCCTTAAGTAAAACTTTGCAGCTTGCTACAAAGAGAAACAATTCCAGATAACTTCAATTCTTGACATCAATAACTTTCTGCGCATTGTTTCGCCACTCATGGTATTTGGCGATGTCTTTACCTGCAAACTTCAGAGCAGCGGCAAAAACGGCTGCATCATCTGTAAACCCTAATAGAAGAATAAAATCCGGAATCACATCAATTGGCGTAATGACATATAACAAAGCACCAGCTAAAGCAGCTATCGTAACCCATGGCGTATCTGTGTATTTGCCTGAGACCCTATCTTTAAGTAATGCAAGCACATCACACAAATCACTCCAATATTTCTGAAGAACTTTAACTTTCGAGAAGTACTTTCTCATTTTATCTTCGGTTTCAATAACTTTCGCCACATCCGACTCACCAGTGATCTTTTTCGAGTACTTTTCGGCTTCCTCATGGGCATTTTCTTCTGTCATAACCAGTTCCTTCCTTTCCTTTAATGATTGCTCTATTCATCTGCCACAACTCTTACATAAGAAACTCTTAAGAATAATCATAAGATTTCTTACTGTCTACAGGATTACAGGCAATTCCAGACAACTAGTTCTCCTCGTCATCAAAATCACAACAACTCTCCCTATTATCCTTGGCAGAACTCTTACTCAAAACTATTGGAGCTAAAAACGAACCAATTTTCCAACCCCACTTTGCGCCATTCACAATCATAGGGCTACACTCCCGCAAACCTTCAATAAGGTCCTCCATAAATGTTTTAGACTTTTTCTTTTTGAATGGCCACATTGTCATTGTTCCTTTCTTCTTTGTTGTTTATAACACATTCGGGTGCGCCGCCTGCTCTTCGCTGGAGGTCTGCTACAACCCGGATAGAAGAGAACGAGACGGCGCACCCGAAAAAGGAGCGGCCCGCTCGACTTCCTTCCATCCTCAGAATTGTAGCAGTTTCCAGTCTAGAGAAGTCAACGCCAGAGACAGTTTTCTCTCTGCCTCCGACAACGAACAAGAGTATATCACACCTCCCCGCCCGTACACAAGCACGAACTTGAAGGCATTTCTCTCCCGCCTCGTTCTCTACTATAGTTATACAACTAAGGTGACCGAATGTGACAGGAAAAGTTTTTTTCTTGGCTCGTGGTTCGTGCCGGGCACGTGCCCAGCGCCTAATCCCTAGCCAGGCCTAGCCAGGCCTATCCCCACTCTTACAGGCGCTCTCATCGGCGTGCCACTGCGGCCCGCTCGGCGAGCGGGCCCTACCGGCGAAGCGCCCGGCGGGGGAGAGGCCAGTTCAATTCCTGGCGACGGCGAAGTCGACGAGATGGCGCGTCTTCGAGTCGAAGGAAAGCCCTATCAGTCAGACGGGGCGCGGATCGGCCTTGAACGGCTCGGCGTATCCCCTCTCTTACAGGCACTCTCATCGGCGTGCCACGGCGGCCCGCTCGGCGAGCGGGCCCTACCGGCGAAGCACTCGGCTAGGGAGAGGCCAGTTCAATTTCTGGCGACGGCGAAGTCGACGAGATGGCGCGTCTTCGAGTCGAAGGATAGCCCCACCAGCCACACGGGGCGCGGATCGGCCTTGAACGGCTCGGCGTATCCCCTCTCTCGAATCTGCGCGAAAGCATTGTCCACCGGCTCGTCGACCTTCAGCTCGAAGATGCAGATCATCGCAGGATGCTTGGCCACGACATCGGCGCGGCCGTTAGACTGCACGTTCTCCATCGTGAAGTCGAAGCCCTGGCTTGCTAGAAGGAACGAGAGGCAGCGCCCGTAGGAGTTCTCGTGCACACGGCGCTCAGTGGAGCCATAGACCATGCCGGCGTAGAGGGACTGAAGGCCCTCGAATACCACGTCCCACTTCGCGCCGAGAAGCTTTTTACCGAGCGACGCCGCCCAGGCCATCGAGTCGTTGGCTGCAACTCCCGTCATCAGCGTGCAGAGATCGCGACGCACCTCTTCGTCCGGCACGCCAAGCGTATAGGACTCCGTGACGGCGTCATAGTCCCTTATGGTCAGATATCCGGACTGGAACAGCATCGCCACTGGCCGTAGATGCTTGAGCTCCGCCACGTCGAACTCCGAGGCGTCCACGTCTTCAATGCGCTCCACGTCGATCTGCAGCATGTCCTCGCGCTTCAGGTAGTTCATCAGCATCGACGGGCGCCCCGTCGTCGCCCAAGTCGCCGTGAATCCAGGCTCTTTGCGATAGAGCGTGTAGGCCACCGAGATCGGGTTGTACACCGTCGTCTCTACGTTCTTGGCGAAGCGGAAGCCGTTGTACCAGCGCTTCATCTCGGCGCGGTACTGTTCGTACGGCCTGCCCATCTTCTCCGCATGGGCGCGGAGGTGCTCCTCGAAGTTCGCCGAAAGCTCGTCCTCCGTATAGCCGAGCATCGTCGCGTATTCGTCGTCCTGCGAAATGTCCACGATGTTGTTCAGCGCGGAGAACACCGAGAGCTTCGTGAACTTCGAGACGCCCGTCA
>Ga0310695_10004093_pt1 | contig 27464 bp, 23 predicted proteins | sample RumenRJG_04DNA_FD_203882 | JGI IMG/M metagenome (GOLD analysis project Ga0310695, IMG submission 203882) | Bovine rumen microbial communities from Lethbridge, Alberta, Canada - RJG_04 (v2) (version 2) | ecosystem: Host-associated > Mammals > Digestive system > Stomach > Rumen | place: Canada... | reverse complement strand
TGCCGGCTATGTGCTGGATCCTTCCATCATCACCCACGAAGTGTTCATGCCCATCGATGTAAATGATACCTATTCCATTTCCTACGGGCAGACGGTAGCCTTCCCCGGCACGCCGCCTCCGGGCACACAGAAAGCCCACATCGTGCAGAAGATCGATCGCAAGAAAGTTATGAAAATGCTGACCACTGCATTTGATAAAATGTAACTGGATACCGATTAAATGAGTTTATGTTAACACAGTGTTTCCTTAAGGAAACACTGTGTTTTCCGGCATTTTGAAAAAATCGAAGAGGAACCATTTTATGAATTTATTTACTCCTGCTGAGTTTACGGAAAACTATGCCAATGCCGGCGTGAAGAAAGCGTCGCTGCCGGTCGGTAAAATGCTGTTGCTGGGAATGTTGGCCGGCTTCCTCATCGCCATGGGGGGCGCAACGGCCAGTACGGCTTCCCATGCCATTACCAACGCAGGCCTGTCCAAAATGGTCAGCGGCCTGCTGTTCCCCTTTGGCCTGGCTATGGTCATCTTAACTGGCGCGGAACTGTTTACGGGAAACGTGCTGATCAACATTTCCGTGTTCGAAGGAAAGACCGGTTTCGGTTCCATGCTTCGCAACTGGTTCTGGGTGTACATCGGTAACTTTTGCGGTGCCGTTTTAGTGGCGGCGGGAATGGCGTTCCTTGGCTGTCTGAATTTATCCGGCGGCGGCTTCGCTGTGTCGGCCATGAAAGTGGCGGCGGCCAAAAGTTCCCTGCCGTTTATGACTGCCGTAGGCCTTGGCTTTTTCTGTAACGTTCTGGTGACCGTAGGCGTGCTCATCAGCCTGGGGGCGAAGGATGCCATCGGCCGTTTCATCGGCGCCTATATGCCGGTTGCCTTTTTTGTTACCTGTGGTTTTGAACACAGCATCGCCAATATATACTACGTGCCTGCGGGAATTTTTGCCGCGTCCAACCCGGCCTACCAGGCCCTGGCGGCAAAGGCAGGAGTGAACCTTTCCGTTCTGAACTGGGGCAGCTTTATCACCGGGAACCTGTTGCCTGTGACCGTTGGGAATATTATCGGCGGGCTTGCAGTCAGCTTTATCTTCTGGTATTGCTACGGAAAAAAATAGAATCTTAAGTAACCACTGATTAATTCGACAAACTCATTTAATCATTGTTTCCTTAAGAAATGAAAATGTTGGTTTATTAGCCTGCTTATAATACAGCAGGCTAATTTTTTGAAGAAAATGTGATAAGGAAAACTATCTATGTTGCTTTTAACAATTGAAAACCTTTCCCACAGTTACGGGGAACGCATCCTTTTTAAAAATGTTAATTTTAATATTGAAACCGGCGACAAGATCGGACTCATCGGCATCAACGGAACGGGAAAGTCCACCCTGCTCTGGCACATTGCGGAAATGGACGGGGGCCGGGATCCGGAAACGGGGGAATCGGGAAAGGTAGCGCCTAATGGCGCCTGTGTCATCGAATATCTGGAGCAGAATCCTTCCTACGAACCGGAGGCTTCTGTCATTGAACAGATTTTCAAAGGGAATTCCCCTATGATGACGCTGCTGCGAAATTACGAAAAAGTATTGGAAGAGACGGCCCTTCATCCGGAAAATAAAAATATCCAGCAGAAGCTGATGGCTATCCAGCAGCAGATGGACCAAAATTTTGCCTGGCAGCTGGAAAGCGAAGCAAAGGCAGTGCTGAACCGGTTGGGGATTACGGATTTTAATCAGAAGATGAAGACCTTGTCCGGGGGCCAGCGGAAACGGGTGGCCCTGGCAGGTGTGCTGGTCCGTCCCTCGGACCTTCTCATTTTGGACGAACCAACCAATCACATGGATAACGAAACCGTGGCCTGGCTGGAAGAACAGCTACAGAAACGGAAAGGGGCTCTGCTGATGGTGACCCATGACCGGTATTTCTTTGACCGGGTCATCAACCGTACCCTGGAACTGGATAACGGCACAGCTTATTTGTATACGGCCAACTACAGCGGTTTCCTGCAAAAGCGGGCGGAGCGCCGGGAGCTGGAAAACGCGGCGGCCCGGAAGCTGCAGAACATTTACCGGCGGGAACTGGCCTGGATCAGCCGCGGCGCGGAAGCCCGCCGCACCAAAAAGAAGGACAGAGTAGAGCGTTTCGCGGAAATCGAAGCGGCTGCAAAAGAAAAAGTAAATCATCAGGAACTGGAAATTGCTTCTGTTGCCACTCGTCTGGGAAAGACCGTGGTGGAACTGGAACATGTTTCCTGTATCTACGAAGGCATCGAATACATCCATGATTTCAGTTACATCCTGCTGCGGGACGACAGGGTGGGCATCATCGGGTCCAACGGCGTGGGCAAAACCTCCCTGATGGATATTATTGCCGGACGGTTCAAACCCAATACGGGAAAGGTTACGGTAGGCCAGACCGTTAAGATCGGTTATTTTTCCCAGCACAGTGAGTTCCCGGATGAAAACCAGCGGGTGCTGGAATATATAAAAGACGCGGGGAATTATGTGATGGCTGCCGACGGGACCTATATCAGCGCCGCCATGATGCTGGAACGGTTCCTGTTCCCCCCGGAGCTCCAGTGGGTGCCCATCCGCAAATTAAGCGGCGGGGAACAGCGGCGTCTGTATCTTCTCCATGTGCTGATGGAAGCGCCTAATGTATTGTTGCTGGACGAACCTACCAACGATCTGGACATCCCCACCCTTTCCGTGCTGGAAGAATATCTGGACAGCTTTGCCGGAGCTGTGATTGCCGTATCTCACGACCGGTATTTTCTGGACCGTTTTGCGAAGCGGATCTTTGCAGTGGAACAGGGAGGCGTGCTGCGCCAGTATCCGGGAGGGTACAGCGATTACGAAAATATAAAACGGTTGGAAACAATAGAACGGGAAGAAGCGGAAACTGAAACTAAATTAAAGAACGCGTCGAAGAAAAGCGGCAATCATAAAAAGGATGGAAGGCAAGAGGAATTTTCTGAAACTGAAACCGGTTTGCCTGCCAGCCTAACGGAAAAAAGCAGCGGGCTCACCTTCAGTGAAAAAATAGAACTGGAGAAACTGGAAGAAAAAATTGCCGGCAAAGAAGCGGAAAGCAAAATGATTGCCCGGGAAATTGAGCTGGCCGGAAACGATTTTGAAAAAATTGCCAAATTGTCAGAACAGTTAGGCGACATCGAAAAAGAACTGGAAGCGTTGACGGAACGCTGGATGGAACTGAGTGAAAAAGAAGGGTAGAAAAGGAATTTAAATTTCCGTTTCACCTCTTTACAAATTTAGCAAGATAAAGTATAATGAGTTCATCTAAATGAGGAAGGGGTTTTTCACCGTGAAAAAAATCTGTCTTGTACTGTTTTCAGTTTTAATGATGCTGCTGGTAGTTGGCTGCGGCAACAGCGGTCCCAAAAAGATGGTCATCGGCCTGGACGACAACTTTGCTCCTATGGGTTTCCGCAATGAAAAGAATGAAATCGTGGGCTTTGACATCGACCTGGCCCGGGAAGCCTGCAAGCGCGCCGGTATGGAAGTTACATTCAAGCCTATTGACTGGAGCGCCAAGGAAGCAGAACTGAACGGCAAGCGTATCGACGCCATCTGGAACTGCTTCACCATCAATCCGGAACGGGAAAAAGTAATTCAGTTCTCCAAGCCTTATATCAACAACTGCCAGGTTGTGGCGGTTCCTGTAAAATCCAACATCCAGACCATTGCGGATCTGAAAGGCAAGACCGTTGGCGTGCAGGACGACTCTACCGGCAGCTACCTGCTGGACGGCAAATATGCGGACTTGCGCAAAGGCCTGAAAGAATACAAAAAATATCCTGACTTCGCCGCTGCGTTCCTGGATATTGACTCCGGCCGTCTGGACGCACTGGTTGTAGATGAAATCCTGGTTCGTTATTACATGAAAAAAGCCCCTGACAAATACAGAGTGCTGAAAGAAGATCTGGGCAAAGAAGTTGTAGGCGTTGGCTTCCGCAAGGACGACAAAGAATTTGCGGCCCGCATCGACAAAGTGCTGGATGAAATGAAAAAAGACGGCACCTGCAAAAAGATTTCCATGCAGTGGTTCGGTACCGATATCACCCGGTATGAAGACAAAAAATAATCTGGCATAAATTTGTGAAAGATTATTGAAACGCCCTGATGAAACGATGGGCATACAGGTATTGTATTTCATAAAAAAATAACAGCAAGGCCGATGGTTTTCGCCACCGGCCTTTGCGTGTTATTTGACGGAGCGTTATATGGACTATATTATTTCGATTATTCCCCAGATGTTGATGGGGACGGTAGATACGTTACGGTTGTTCTTCATTACCATTGTTCTTGCGATTCCTTTAGGGATTCTGTTGGCTTTCTGCCGGGTATCTTCTTTTACGGTGCTGCGTAACATTGTGGCGGCTTACGTATATGTGCTGCGGGGCACGCCCCTGATGCTGCAGCTTCTGTTTGTGTATTTTGGTCTTCCTTTCATCCCGGTCATCGGCGTGCGGCTGGACGATTTCCCGGCGGCAGTGCTGGCTTTCGTACTGAACTATGGCGCGTATTTTTGTGAAATTTTCCGGGCCGGTATCCAGGCCATTCCCAAAGGCCAGTACGAAGCCGCAAAAACGTTGGGCATGAATTATGTGCAGACTATGCGGCGGATCATACTGCCCCAGGTATTTAAAATTATTTTACCTCCTGTCAGCAACGAGACCATCACCCTGGTAAAAGATACTTCGTTAATTTACGTTTTGGCTATGAACGATCTGCTCCGTACCACCAGGAACCTGGTGCAGCGTGACTTTAATATTATGCCTTTCGTAGTGGCCGGCGTTTTCTACCTGGTGATGACGCTGATTTTAACATACGGCTTTAATAAACTGGAAAAACATTTTGCAAGATGGGACTGAAATATTTTGCATTGGCTGATTTCTATTGAGTTGACGAAAACATTTTGCAATCATGAATAAAAATTTTAGCTTTCATTAAGTTTTTTCTGGCAGATAAAATTTTGGAAGCAAACATTGACGGAGTACATTATGCGTAAGATAGAGGCAAAAAATATCTGCAAAAATTTTGAAGACCTGGAAGTGCTGAAGGGCATTGACATGACCGTAGACGAAGGCGAAGTGGTGGCCATCATCGGACCCTCCGGCGGCGGGAAGAGCACGTTCCTTCGCTGCCTTAACAAACTGGAAACCATCAATAAGGGAACGATCCTCATTGACGGGGAAACCCTGGCCAGCACAGATGAAAAGGGAAACGTGAACTACGCGGAAGATTCTTCCCGGATCGCATGTAAGATGGGGATGGTGTTCCAGCAGTTCAACCTGTTCCCTCATATGACGGTTCTGGAAAACCTGATGGAGGCCCCGGTCCACGTGCAGAAGCGGAACCCGGCGGAAGTACAGAAGGAAGCGGAAGTTTTGCTGGAAAAGGTTGGACTTTTGGACAAACGAGACCAGTATCCACTGCGTCTTTCCGGGGGCCAGCAGCAGCGGGTGGCTATTGCCCGGGCCCTTTGCATGAAACCGGATATCATGCTCTTTGATGAGCCTACTTCTTCTCTGGATCCGGAACTGACGGGGGAAGTGCTGAAGACCATGCGGAACCTGGCAGAAGACCATATGACCATGGTAGTGGTGACCCACGAAATGGGCTTTGCCCGGGAAGTGGCCACGAAAGTATTGTTCATGGCTGATGGTTATATCCAGGAGCAGGGTGTGCCGGAAGATATTTTTGAGCATCCGAAAAATGAACGGCTCCAAAGCTTCCTGCGGAGTATTTTAAAATAGATTTTCGGCATTCTGATGATGAAATGTTTTGGGTAATTGTGTAAAAGCGTTAGATGAATGCAGGCGTTTTGTAACTGTGTAAGAGGTACTCTTTATGAATGCGCTGGATGGAAAACGAAAAAAATTAGAACAGATACTGGAAGAGATGGGAAATGTGGTCATAGCCTTCAGCGGCGGTGTGGATTCTGCTTTGCTGCTGGCGGTTGCGGCCCGGCTGTACCATGTGAAGCTGCTGGCGGTAACGGTAACCTCCATCAGCTATGCGGAACGGGAAAAGGACGACGCCCAGCGTTTTGCCCAGCGGCTGGGAGTGAAACACAGATATATCGACGTGGACCAGATGAGTATTCCCGGATTCGTGGCTAACGGTCCGGATCGTTGTTACCATTGTAAAAAAGAAATTTTTTCCAGTATACGTACTTTTGCGGAAATGGAAGGCTTTACCAATATTGCTGATGGAAGCAATGCTGATGACGCCAGCGACTATCGTCCGGGGCATAAAGCGCTGGCCGAGCTGGGGGTGCGGAGCCCTCTGATGGAAGCCGGGCTTACGAAAGAAGAAATTCGCAAGCTGAGCCGGGAGATGGGGTTGTTTACTGCTTCCAAACCTTCTTATGCCTGCCTTGCCTCCCGCATCCAGTACGGTGAGCCCATTACTCCGGAAAAACTGGCCCGGGTGGAACAGGCGGAAGAGTTCATTGAAAAACTGGGATTTTCCCACATCCGGGTGCGCAGTTACGGAACTCTGGCCCGTATTGAAGTGGAACCTTCCCAGATAACTCTGATGACCCAAACCAGTACCCGGACAAAAATACTGAAACGGCTCAACGAACTTGGATTTTATTACGTGACCGTTGATTTGGCCGGATTCCGCAGCGGCAGTATGAACGCAGGGCTGACAGAGAAAAAATAATGGAAGCGTCCCCGAAAGTGGCGACTGTTTGGCAGCAGGAAGTTGAAACTTTCCGGCAGCCGGGACAGAGCTGCCGCAATAAATAAAGAAACACAGTAAATAAAAAACTCCGGTATCCTTATTGGATATCGGAGTTGTTTTTATCTGGCAGCGCCAATGGGAATTGAACCCATGATTTCGCCTTGAGAGGGCGACGTCTTGACCTCTTGACCATGGCGCCATATAAAAAAATGGCTCCGGGACTAGGGCTCGAACCCAGACAAGAAGATCCAGAATCTCCTGTGCTACCATTACACCATCCCGGAGTGACTACCTGTTTATAATAGCGCAATCTTTTGAAAATGTCAATACTTTTTTCATGAATTTGAAAAAGTTTTCGGGAAACATTTATGCAGTGAACGTTAACGCGTTTTTTTCAGAATCCTTTTCGTAAATGTTTTAACGATGTTTCTTCTTTTCGCTATTATCGCCAACTGTTTTTTCCAGTGCACTGCCAGGCTCCATGATCCGGTCCGGATTATTTTTTGCCAATACGCCGAAATACACGAAGAACCCGACGCAGACCAGCATAAATCCGGCGCTGGTGGCCTGGGCGCTGGTAAGGCCGAAAAGCCAGGGCTCCGCATAATCGCCCCGGAGAAATTCCAGACAGAACCGTTCTAACGAATATAAAAAACCGTACAGGCAAAGGGCCTGTCCTTTTGCATGGGGAAAGGCACGGAAAACAAGGAGCAGGGCAAATACTACAACATCCAGCTGCCCTTCCCACACTTCCGCCGGCCAGAGGGGCTGGGTTCCGTAAGTGGCCCGGGCCAGAGTCCCTTCCGGGTAGATAATGCCGAAGTCGCCGCCGGTAGGGGCGCCGAAGGCATCCCCGTTCAAAAGGTTCGCCATCCGTCCTACAGCCTGGCCCAGGATCATGGCAGGGCACACGATATCCGCCAGGGCCAGCCAGTCGATTTTGTGCAGCTTGCAGTAAATAATTCCGGTTGCCAGTCCCGCCAGCATTCCGCCCTGTACTGCCATGCCCCCTTGCCATACAAAGGGGATCTCCAGCAGGTGGTCTTGGTAATAGCTCCAGTCAAAGAAAAATACGTCCCACAGCCGGGCGCCAATGAGTCCCGCAAAGCCTCCGTAGATGCCAATGTCCAGTACGTGTTCATGCCATCGCCCGTCCTGCCGGGCCAGAAAATAAGCCGTGCCTGTAGCCAGAAAAATTGCCAGGGTTAGCATGAGCCCGTACATGCGTATGGGAAAATCGCCGATATGAAATAAATACTGATGCATAAAACTGTCTCCAATTTAAAACGTATTCGAAAGAATTAAGGAACTACTGATAAAATAAATTTGCTTGTGCAGAGTAATCGATCCTATTCGTTTCTATTCTTTGAAATTATATCATGGGAGAAATAGAAAATACAGAATCCGGCTGAAAAAATTATAGAATCCGCCTGTTTTTTTACAAACCGATTTTTTCAAAATAAAAAGCCGTTATGTTTTGTGCAGCGACTGCATCAGGCAGCGGCATTGCAAACAATAACGGCTTTCAAAGTTGCGGAAAAATTTGCAAAGTTATTGATGAATTGTTTTATCAGCCATTTCTAAAGTACATTATGGCATCTCAGTTCAATTCATTGTCCATGAATACCTTTCGTTATCCCCGGTAATAGTAGAAGAAGGTCATGGCTACGTTAACAAGCATGGCGCCGCACATGGGGATGAAAGTACGTTTAATTAAATCGAAGGGGGAAACGTTACCCATGCCGGAAGATACAACGATTACCGCGGTAATAGGGGAACATGTACGTGCGATGGATGCCGCGAAGTGCATGGGCAGCAGGAAGAGTACCGGCGCGATACCGCTTGCCTGGGCAACAGCCGGGGTCAGGGCGGCAAAGGCGAAGAAGGGGGCGTTGCCGGAACCCATAACGATGGAAGAAACGGAAATGATGGCTACCATGACGATCATCATCATCATGGGCGGGAAACCTGCGCTCTGGCTGCCTTTGATCAGGGTGTTGATAACCCCCATGCTCATAAGGCCCTGGGCGAATACCTGGCCTGCAACGATCAGTGTTACTACGTTGGCCATCTGCATGCCCATGCCGTCAAAGAAAGCCTGCACTCCATCGAATACGGTCTTCAGGTTGCGGGTGCGGATAAATTCCGCGATCATGCCGACAGCCAGGCCGATCATCATGGCGTTGATGATGTTGACTTTGATCCAGGTGATCCACAGGGGGCTGAAGCTTAAGATCAGGGCCAGGGGAACGATAGGCAGCAAAGCGTAAATGGCAGGAGCGTTATCTGCCGGATCTTTGGAATCCGTGTGTTCGGAAACATCCATGGGTACCACTACGTGCCCGTCCCGTTTGTCCAGATATTTCTGGGAAAAATAGAACAGGGCGCCTACTACGAAGAATGATACGATAACGATAGGAACCTGGTAATTGGTCCAGTAGATTACCGGATTCATGCCGGCGGTTTCTGCGGAAAGGATAGTGCCGGTATCGCTGGGGCTCCAGTCAAAGCAAAGGGTAGAGGCAACTGCTGCGGTAGCTGCCAGGCGGCTTACACCCAAACCGATCAGGATGGGGAAGACGGTAACCATCAGCAGCATGGCCAGGCCTGACGCGGAGTTGATGCACAGGCCGATGCACAGTCCCAGAACCCAGGAAAGGGCAAGCACCAGATAAGGCGACTTCAGTTTCAGCAGGGGCTTGATGGTCATCCGGACCAGCGCCCGGGAGGCGCCGATCTTATCCATGTATTTGGCGAAAGCGCCTACGCACATAATGTTCAGGCCCAGCTTAGCTGCCCGGGATGATAAGGTCTGGCTCATAAACTGGAACGTATCGAAGAGAATGGAGCCGGTGCTGGCTTTCGGGGCCAGGATCTGGCCGTAACCGAAAATGACGGCGGTGTACATCAGGATAAAGCCGCCTACTACAAGGACCGGCTGGGGTTTATATTTTTTGTAGATCAGGTATGCAACCCAGAAGGTGATAAGAAATGAAATTACTAGTGCCATAAATGATTCCTCCGTAATTCTTTATTTTTATTTTGCTGCCAGGCACACGATGCCCAAAGTCCATTCGCAGGTGGTATATAAATCTTCTTCCAGCAGGATCTCGTCGACGGTGTGCACGTTGGTCATGCCGGTGCCCAGTACGGTACAGGGAATGCCGAACCCGTTGAAGTGGCTGCTGTCGCTGCCGCCGCCGGTAGCGGTAATATCTACCGTAAGCTTTAACTCTTCCGCTGCTTTGGCTGCCAGCTGGATCACCTTGCTGTTTTTATCAAGGCAATAAGGTTTGTAGGACGGACGGACCTCCACATCTACCGGCACGCCGACTTTCTCGCCGCCCTTTTTGAAAGCGGCTACGATTTCTTCCGTCAGCTTATCCAGTTTTTCCGGATTGCGGCTCCGGCAGTCCATGGCTACTTCTACCAGGTCGGGAACGATGTTGGTAGCGGAACCGCCGTGGATGATGCCGATATTGCAGGTGGTTTCTTCATCAATGCGGCTGGTAGGCACATCCATAAGGATCTCCGCCGCTTTTTTGATGGCGTTGATTCCCTTTTCAGGTGCAACGCCGCCATGTGCGGTTTTGCCGTGGATCTTTGCGAAAATTTTATTCTGCCCCGGTGCTGCGAAAATAATCTTACCCGGACGGCCGCTGGAATCCAGCGCATAGCCAAAATCGGAATGGAGCAGGGAAGTATCCAGATTTTTTGTGCCGGCGCAGCCCTGTTCTTCGCTTACAGAGAACACGACCTGGATATCCCCGTGGGGCAGGTTCTGCTCTTTCAGGCAGCGCAGGGTTTCCAAAACGGCCACCACACCGCCTTTGTCATCGCCGCCTAAAATCGTCGTTCCGTCGGATTTGATAACTCCCTCTTCAATACGGGGCTTGATTCCTGCACAGGGATTCACGCAGTCCATGTGGGCGGATAACAAAATGGTGGGAGCGTTTTCTACATTACCTTTGAAATCGGCAACCAGGTTGCCGGCAGTACCGTTTAATGCTTTGGCCGATTTTTCATCTTCCGTAACTTTGCCGCCTAATTCTTCCAGTTTCTTTTTTAACAGGTCTGCTACCTCCCGTTCCTGCAGGGAGGGGCAGGGAATTTGGATCAGTTCAAAAAACTCGTCTAATACTCTTTGCTTATTGATTCTCAATTGTTATACCTCCTGAAAGATAAATAAAATAGCTGCCTGAAAGAGGCAGCCTTGTTTTATTGGCTTGCTACATTATACCACAACAACATGTAAAAGGGAAAGAAGAGAGAAATGCTTTCGGCCGGTTTCAGTTGTTATTGTAAAGAAACGATAATTAAATACGGGTTGATTGCTTTTAATGGTCGGAATTTAATGAATACTACTGATGTGTACCGGATTCTTATTTCGATTGCCAAAATAAGTGGTGGGAGCAGAAATGTTAATCAAAAAAACCTAAAACATCGCTTTTTCTTTAAACGCGGTTCCCCAAACTGTATTGTTCAGTATAGAGCCTTTCAGATTTGCTTTGTCAAGCATTGCTTTTTCGAAAACGGCTTCGGAAAAGTCGCTTTCTGCCAGACGTGCGTTTCCCAGCTTTGCGCTGGTAAAGTTTGTGCGTTGGGCCTTAAGACCGTTACCGTTGATTTCGTACAGGTTGGCGCCCGCAAAAAGGCTGTCGGACAGGTCTGCCTGGAAAAGCCAGGAATAGGAAAAATTGGCAAAGGAAAAATCTCCTTTGCTTAAATCGGCTTTATCAAAAGTCACTTCCTGGAAATTGGCGGAATAAGCGGTTGATTCAGCTAAGTTGGCCGCCCGGAAGTCAGAACGGAAAAAATTGCCGTTAGACAGATCGGTATTGGTCATTACTGCGTGCCCAAAGTAAGCATGGGGGGCCTCCACATTGCGCAGGCAGGCATCAGCTAACTGTGCTTCGGAAAACACGGCCCGTTTCAGTTTTGTGTTTTGCAGATCTGCCTTATTAAGTATTGCCCGTTCCAGCCTGGCCCCGGTCAGGTTTGCACCCTGCAGATTGGCTCCGGTCAGGTCCAGCCCCGTCAGGTCTGCACCAATCAGATCCGCACCGCTTAAGTCGGCGCCGGGGCAGTTATTGCCGCTGGTAACCGCAGCAACATCGCCGGCATTATATGCGCAGGCTGCCGGGATGGACAGCGGAGTGATCAGTAAAGATAAAAAAACGATTAAAGAAAAAGTTTTAATGATCATGCGATTCCTTTCAATATTAAAAAAATTGAAGTTTGTATGTGCATAAAATATGCGGCAAGGGAAAGGCGTGAGCAAACCGTCGGAGGCGATTGCGTGATTCCATGAGATGAAATTCGTCGTCGTGGCGAGACTGTTCGAGGGACGAAGTCCCGAGTTTCGAAGCCACAGGCGAATGAGTCCATGGAATAGCAATCGGTGACGGGTTTGCGATGCCTTTGCCTGACAGCATAACTTTGGCACAGAAATTCCTGTTTAAGCTTCTGTTAATTCCCGTACAAACTCTGCCGGGTCGTCCGGCAACTGCTCCCATATTTTCCAGGGCGGGCAGTCGGAAAAGTCTTCCGGCTTGTATTCGCTTCCTGCCAGAACGATAATGCAACGGGCGCCGATGGCAGCCGCGCATTTTGCATCACTTGGGGTATCGCCGATGACAATGATTTTGTCTGTTTCATCCTGCTGTATCAGTCCGTCTATCAGAAGGCGGGTGTATAAGATCCGGGCAACTTCATCCCGTTCCTCCGCCAGATCCCCATATCCGCCGTGGCGGAAATCAAAATAGCGGGCGATGCCGTATTCCGTTACCTTGTCCCGGGCGCCTATAGTTGTGTTGCCTGTCAGAAGCAGGTTGGTGATATCCGTATTGTTTTCCTGAATATATTGCAGTGTCTTTTCCACATTGGGCATCAGATGTCCTTTATGCAGTTTCAGGTTTTGCTTCAGATACATTTCGTATTTTAAAAGCAGGCCCGCTGCCCAGCCGCTGGTACAGCTGCCTTTTATATCCGTAACGATCTCCTTGATGATGGAAGAGTCTGTGCAGCCTGCCAGCGTATGCTTAAATACGTAAGGCTCTTTTGTGAAAAAATAATCGCTGATGGCTTCCTGCAGTGCGTCGTATCCGGCGCGGTTGGTCAATAATAAAGTTCCGTCAATATCCCAGGCAAGATATAGCATAAAGGTCTCCGTTCCATGAGCAGTCTGCCGTTGGCACCATAATCTGTTGCGATTAAAAACAGTTGCGCGACATTGCCTGTGTGTATGGAAATAGTATGGCAGTCGCTGCGTCCATCGTCGGCAGCCGATTGAATGAATTTACAGTAGCAGAAAAATATTCTGCGTCTCTTTCAATTAATTTTACTCTATTGCCCCCTATTATGCAAATAAATACTTACAAGCAATGCAGTAACATGTTATAATTTAGATGATACAAAAGCCATGCAGGAAATGCCGTTTACAGAAACGCTGAAATGAAATGGGCCGGTAATTCCTGCAGTAAATGTTTTCTAAAATTCCGAAAGAGGGGATGTATAATGAAATTTGTCAAACTCTACGAATTGAAAATTTTTACAGCAGAAGATGTGACATGCGGTGACGAACCTTTCTACAAGGCTGTGTTTAAAGAAGCAAGACGCCTGGGACTGGGGGGCGGCACCATGGTTCGGGCTGACGCCGGATTCTGAAGGCAGACACGGGGGAATGACGGTCGCGCCGTGCCGGTTTTTTTCAGCGGAAGTTATAACCTTCCCCTTATCATTGAACTGATTGATACGAAGGAAAAACTTTCTTTACTGTATCCGTTTCTGGAACAGAACGGGGAAAAACATTTTATGGCCATCATTGTACCGATTGTGGCGCTCCATACCAAATACGTGGAAGAAAACGGAAGCAAGCTGGACAGGGATCCGCTGCCTTTGATGGATGAACCGGACTGTTGATTCCTTGCCAAGCATACGGCTATGGTATATAATGAAAAGGCAATTACTGCCGAAGGGGCTGGAATTTTCGGCTGCACATGGCTAACGGAATGGAGGGGATATTTATTATGGAAGAAGAAAAAATTACCGTGATTGATGACAAGGACAGGGAAGAAGAAGCGTTGTCCCTGTGCAAATGGGCAGCTGCCCGGGCCGGCGTCATCGTGGTGGTGCCCGGACTGGGAACTCTTTCTACGGTAGCCAATGATATTTATATGATTATGAAGATCGGTTCCGTTTATGAAGAAAAAATAACGGAAAAGGCGGCGGTGAGCCTCCTGGGTTCCATGGGTACGGTGTTCGCGGGCGGCAAGCTGGCTACCCTGATTCCCTTTGCTCCGCTGCAGATTCCCCTGGCAGTGGGCATGACCTACGGCCTGGGCCGCGTTGTAATGGAATGGATCAAGGCCGGAAAACCGAAAGATCTGAGCGCTTTCAAAAAAGTATACGATGACGCGGTAAAGTATGCGAAGGATAACATCGATATCTTTAAGAATGATCCGGATAAGGATAAGCCTTTAGGGGACGAAAAGAAAAAGTTTGACGTGTAGCGTTTTTTCCGGTTCCGGAAGAATCGGAAAATTGGCTGTTTTGCAAGTTTACATAGTTCGGGGGTTTGTGTTTTGAATTTCGAAGTATTCCTGTTTTTGCTGTTGATGTCCTTTGTCAGTTTTGCCGTAGGCGTCATTGTCTGGGTAGCTATCTCACGCTATTTTGGACGGGGGACCCAGACGGCCAAAATATTAAATTACATTCTGATTCCCGTTTCGGTCATGGCCTATAATTTCCTGATCATTACGGCGGGGAAATGGCGATATGTGGTGGGGTTCATCCCCATTGCGCTGATCATCGGGTACTGCCTGTATTACCGTTTCGGTAATCACGGCACGTATATTGAGCCCCAGGCGAAGCCGGAAACAGATTTCCAGCGCAGGGAAAGTTCCAAATCCCGCCGGATCCGGGAAGCCCGGGAACGTCGGGCGGCCAAACGGGAACAGGCGAGACAGGGCAAACATCAGGAAAAATAAGGATTAAGTAGAATATTTTTAGTTAAATCCAAAGGAGGGTTATATCATGTTCAAAAAAATTTTAGTTCCGGTTGATGGTTCCGAAAGCGCATGGCGCGCTTTGGAACAGGCTGCTATACTGGCAGGGAAATTTGAAGGGGAACTGTTAGTCATGACGGTTATCCAACCTTATAATAATGCTGCGCTGCTGGCCGTTCCGCTGGATCACAACATTATCAGCAAGAGCAATGCAGATCTGGAAGAAGTGGGCAAAAACGTGCTGGCTCTTGCGGAAGAGAAAGTAAAAGAAGCAGGGTTTGCCGGAAAAGCTTCTTACGAAATCGAATTAGGGCATCCCTCTGAGCGCATTCTTGCCATCGCGAAGGCGAAACAGGCTGACGCCATTGTATTGGGAAGCCGGGGGCTTTCCGGTATTGCGGAATTCTTCCTGGGCAGCGTAAGCTCCAAGATTTCCCAGTACTCCAATATTCCGGTGCTGATCGTAAAATAACCGGCAGGCCTTCTGTATGGCATTGGGCGACTGGCAGGAATGTCAGGATGGTTTGCTCACCGGATCCTTTGATAAACGATAAAAAGGCAGGTTCTGTTTTGCAGAACGCTGCCTTTTTTTAAAATGAATTCATGTATAGTTGGACTGTATGTTTCCGGATGGTTTCAGAACATGTGCTTCTTCCACAGCCAGAAACCGGCCAGCAGGCTGACGGTGCAGGCCATGCCCAGTACGATGTAGAACCCGTTGGAAAATTCCGCGAAGGGTACTGGCACGTTCATGCCCCACAGTCCGGAAACCAGGGTGGGAATGGCCAGGATGATGGTAACCGAAGCCAGGAACCGCATGACAAGGTTCAGGTTGTTGCTGATGATGGAAGCGAACACTTCCATCATGCTTTGCAAAATGTGGCTGTACATCTCAACCATTTCGATGGCCTGTTTGTATTCAACGATGACATCGTCCAGCAGGTCTTCATCTTCTTCGTAGAGCTTGATCAGCTGCTGGGTCTGGGCCGTGGTCCGCAGCCGCAGCAGTTTTTCCGTTACCATGTAATTGCTGCGCAGGGATGTGGTAAAATAGGTCAGGGATTTCTGCAAGTCCAGCATGCTGAACAGTTTGGAGTTTTCCATGGCCTGGCGCAGATGCTGTTCCAAGTCATCTGTCCGGCGGATGATGTTCCGGATGTATTTCAGGTATAAGGTCGCTGATTTATACAGGATCTGGAAAAGAAAGCGGGTCTTTTTGAAGGTGCTGAAGGTTTTATAGGTCCTGGCATTGAAGCTGGAAGTGACCGCGTTGCTTTCCAGGCAGACGGTAACGATAACATCTTTTGTTACGATGATGCCCAAAGGCATGGTATCATAATCTTTGTTGCTGCGGAAAAAAGGAATGTCGATGACCACAAGAAGCTGCTCTTCGTCAATTTCTGTACGGGCTTTTTCTTCCCGGTCAAGGGCCGCGGTGAGAAAATCCCTGGAAATCTGGGTGGCTTTTTCAATCTCGTTTAGTTCTTCCTCGGAGGGAGCGACAACGTCGATCCAGCAGCCTTTTTCCATATCGTCGATGTCGAATTCATCAACGCCGGTATAATTGCTTTTCAGAATTTTGTACATTGGCCCGGTCCTCCTTTCCGCGTATTTTTATCCTATAACTAATTTATTATATATTAAAATAAAAAAAAATACTACCCCGTGATGGGTAGCACATCATATTTCTTTGCTTTTTGCAATATAAGCCCGGTATCGGAGCGCATGACGGGACAAAAGGGAAAGAAGCCCGTTCTGTTTCGAAAATACCGGACAATATGAAATAGATGTGGTTGGGAGAGAAAACAGAATGAACATTTTTGATATTATCGGCCCGGTGATGATAGGGCCCAGCAGTTCACATACGGCGGGGGCCTGCCGTTTGGGGCTGCTGGCAAGAGGAATACTGGGGCAGCGGCCTGCAAAAGCGGAAATTATACTCCATGGGTCTTTTGCCCACACTTATAAAGGGCACGGCACCGACAGGGCCCTGATTGCGGGCCTTATGGGCTGGCAGCCCGACGATGCAAGGATCCCCGATGCATTACGAATCGCAGCGGAAGAAGGGATGGATTTTTCTTTCACGCCTGGGGATCTGGGCAGCATGGCCCACCCTAATTCGGTTTTGTTCCGGCTGACGGATGAAAAAGGGAGTACATGTGAAGTGGTAGGCGCTTCCATTGGTGGCGGCCAGATCATGGTGACCAATGTGGACGGTTTCCCGGTAGAACTGACGGGGGTATTGCCTGCGCTGTTCGTGCCCCATCGGGATGAGCCCGGGGTGATTGCGTTGGTAAGCACTATTTTGGCTACAAAGCAGATCAATATTGCTTCCATGCGGGTATTCCGGGAAGGAAAAGGCGAGACCGCGTCCATGATTATTGAATGCGACCAGGCGGTTTCTCCTGCAATCATCGCCCATCTGGAACAGTTAGGGCCGGTTAAGCTGGTAAGGTTCGTGGACAAAGTATCGTGACTGTGCGGATTTTACATAAAATGATGAACCATACTGATGAACAGCGGTAAAAATTTTTCTTTATAAAAAAGAACGAAACTGCAAGGAGCAAAGAAATAGAATGAAAAAAGATAAATTATCATGGGCCCAGATGGTGTGTGAGGCAGAAGATAAAGGTCTGACACTGATAGACTTTTTGTTGGAACGAAGCGCCGCGCAACTGGAAACAGATAAACAGTCGGTTCTGGAACGTATGGGGGAAATGTTCCGGGTAATGGAGGAATCCGTGGCTTTCGGAATGACCGGTGTCAAGTCAAACAGCGGTCTGACGGGCGGCTCGGCAAAAAAAATGAAAGAATATATTGAAGCGCAACAAATAAAAACACAGCCGGGACTGCTGGGTCCGGTGGTGGGAACGGCGGTAATGTACGCTCTGGCGGCAGCGGAAGCCAACGCGGCCATGGGCCGTATCGTAGCGGCTCCTACTGCGGGAGCCAGCGGTATTCTGCCGGGAGTCCTTCTTGCGTTGAAAGAAAAATGCCAGGTTTCCCGGGAAAAATTGGTTGAAGGTCTTGTAGTGGCAGGTGTTATCGGTGAAGTAATTGCCAACCGGGCATCCATCGCAGGCGCTACCGGAGGATGCCAGGCGGAATGCGGAAGTGGCGCGGCCATGGCCGCCGGGGCAGTGGTATATGTTTTTGGCGGAACCGGAAAACAGATCGGCGACGCGGTATCTATCGTTTTTAAAAATATGTTAGGACTGGTGTGCGACCCGGTGGCGGGACTGGTAGAGGTGCCCTGCATCAAGCGGAACGCGGGCAGTGTGGTCCAGTGCTTTCTGGCCGCGGAACTGGCGCTGGCAGGCGTAGGCAGCTTTATCCCGGCGGACGAAGCCATCGACGCCATGGACAAAGTGGGACGGTCTTTGCCCCGGGGGCTGCGGGAAACCGCAGAAGGCGGTCTGGCCATGACGCCTACAGCCCGGGCATGGACAGAAAAATATTTCAAAGGGATTTCCGGTTGACAGTCCTTTGACCCTGTGTTATAATAACTACCGTCATTAAACTATGCTTATGACATGGTGGGTATGGTGAAGCGGTTAACACGGCGGATTGTGGCTCCGTTACGCGCAGGTTCAAATCCTGTTACCCACCCCAATTTTTATTTAAACGTTGGGGTGTAGCCAAGTCGGTAAGGCACAGGACTTTGACTCCTGTATGCGTAGGTTCGAGCCCTGCCACCCCAGCCAAATTTTACAGAATGCGCAGTGCGCAGATCAAACGGTCCATTAGCTCAGTTGGCAGAGCACCTGACTTTTAATCAGGGTGTCCCGCGTTCGAGTCGCGGATGGATCACCAGAACTTAGCTCCTGTCCGGAAGGGCAGGAGTTTTTTGTTTTAGTGAAAAAATATAAAATTCTTAAATAATATGCAGGTATTAGGACTCAGGGACGCTTGGAAGGGAGTCTGCTTTTGAAAATTACACAATTATCCGTTGCGGTACTTTTTCAGCCAATGAAAGAAAGCAAGTAGTGCATCTTGAATTCTCTTCTGCCTTGGCGTATAATTAAATAACATCCTTTTGCGGGCGTGGCGGAATTGGCAGACGCACCAGACTTAGGATCTGGCGGTTTTACCATGCAGGTTCAAGTCCTGTCGCCCGCACCATAAAAATGAAAAAGGAAACGCTGGCTGCGATTGATTCTGCGGTTCCTTTACAAAGCCGGAACCGTAAGGAACCGGCTTTTTTATCAGGTTGCGCTGATACTGTTTTGAGGAACGCCGGCAATCGTGCAGGCAGGTTAATTAATAATTTTTTAATACAGTATGTCGGTTAACTGGAAGGACTAACAATGCAGATTCGCGGAATACCGGTCAACATAAAATTGAATAACACGGTATTGATGATCGCTTCTTTGATTGTCAGCGTACTTGCGGGCCTCATCCTTGGCGTTGCGGGTGGCGGCCGCGGGTTGAACCTGATGCTTTATGCAGTAGGAATGGCATACCTGAAACTGTTGTTCCTGCTGGCGGTCCCCCTTGTTTTACTGAATCTTATTTCCGGCGTTATGCTGCGGTTGCAAATTTGGTTCGATAATTTATCTCCGGCAAGGTTATGGTTTTTTCATGGCATTGCGGTGGTTGGCGCCGCAGCCCTTGGCATGGCAGCGGGAACTATTACCGGATCTTCCCAGATCCCTGCCGCTTTTGCCGGTTTCACTGATTTTGGGCTGCGCTGGTTTAGACCCCTCCTGCCATGGATGCTTATGCTTTCGTTACCCATTGGCGCTGCCGCAGCGAAAATCGGCCCGGAGGGGGAAGAGGCCCGCAGGCTGTTCCGTTCCCTGGCGGATGTATTCGCTTTTGCCGGAACCCTGCTGTTGCAGTTTTTGCCGGTTGCTCTCTTTTGCCTGCTTTGTCCTTTGATTGCGCTCCGTGGGTTGACGGTTTTGTGGCCCGGGGTGAAGCTGGCGATGGTTACTTCCTTTTGCTGTGTTGCCTACGGGGCTTTGGTTTACGGATATCAGCTGCGCCATTGCGGAAAAGACTGCCCGGCCCATTTTCTGCGTAACTTCAAACCGGTTCTGCTGCAGACCTTTTCTGTCTGTTCTTCCGGTTCCAAAGAAGGGGACGCCCTGCGCAGTCTGAAACGCATGGGAGTTACAGAAGAGACGGGGTCTGCTGCCTGGAGCTGCGGAAAACTGGCAGGCAAAACGGGCACGACGCTATATTTGGGAATTGCCTGTATGCTGGCGGTGCGTTATGTAGGTATGCCGGTTTCCCTGATTTCCGCAATACTCATCTTTGCCTGGATTCTATTACTTTCACTGGCCGGAACCCGATACCGGGGAAGCGGCCTGTATTGCGTACTGGTCCTTCTTTTCCTGCTGGGAATGCCCCTGCGGGCTGCAGTTCCGTTACTGCTGTTCGAATGGCTGCTGGACGGCATGCGCTCCGCTCTTAATGCGGCGGCGGCAGGAATGGGGGCTTACCTTGCGGATAAACTGGGCTGGATGAAAAAATGATAAAAAGAAAAACGCGTCTTCGTTACAGGAGTTTTTCCTGCGGTGAAGGCGCGTATTTTTTTCCGTTGCTTCGTATATTTTTTTCAGTTGTTACCAGGGATTAACATTTTACCAGGTCGTCGCCCACCCTGCGGTAGCGGAAATCTTTTGCATGATTCCAGAAACGCACGTTTACCGTGCCGCCGCCGGCCAGCAAATCTTCCAGTTCATCACTGGTCATCAGCCGGATACGGATCGACAAATCGATGAGGGTGGACATTGTAAGGTTTTCCGCTTCCGCAGTTTTGGTGATCCGGTCGATTTTACTTTCCGTCCCATCGATGTAAGTGAAATCCAGCACCGCTGTGTTTCCTGCGGCGTAGCTGGCAATATCCTTCTGTATCCGTTGCAGGGAAAGGGGTTCCCGGGGGTAATAGCGGGGGGTCTTATGGAGGATCACCTTAAAATCTTCTCCGGGCACGTCGATCAGTTGCAGCGGGCTTCCGCCGGAAGGATTGGGGAAGACTGCCGTTACGGTCCGGTTCTTTTCTTCCGTAATGGCTTCTGTTTTTACGATTCCGTTTATCAGGCTGATTAACATCAGTGTCGTTGCATTCATAATATTTGTCACCTCTTAAAAATCATCCGGCTGAACAGTCGTCGCTTCGCCGGAGCAGTCGTAGTTTCAACACATATTATACCACGTTTCCGGCAGAAGGGACATGGATTGTGTAAAAACGGAAAGCGTGAAACTGTTTTTGAGGCGGCAGGCTCGGGGAATTTCGTTTTATTGTAGTTCACTTAAAAACGTTCTATCAAAAAATTCTGTATACAATAGTATTAAACATTGCAGAAGACCCGCTCATACGATATAATAATTATGAATATTATAATGGCTCGTTATGATATTATGGAAGTACTTTCGCTTCGAATTGTTACTTCTTCAACGTCAAGCATCAGAAAAAGAGCAGAAAAGAAATTTTTCAATCTAATGAAAAGGGGAATCGATCTATGACTATCATGAAAACCATGGACGGCAACGAGGCCGCCGCTTATGCATCGTATGCATTTATCGACGCAGCATGCATTTATCCGATTACTCCGTCTTCACCCATGGCGGAACATGTAGATGAATGGGCTTCCGCAGGGAAAAAGAATCTGTTCGGACAGACTGTGAAACTGTTGGAAATGCAGTCGGAAGCCGGTGCGGCAGGGGCAGTACACGGATCCCTGCAGGCAGGCGCCATGACGGCGACCTATACGGCATCCCAGGGCCTGTTGCTGATGATTCCTAACATGTATAAAATTTCCGGCGAGCTGCTGCCGGCGGTATTCAACGTATCTGCCCGTGCGCTGGCTACCAGCACCCTGAGTATCTTCGGCGATCATCAGGACGTCATGGCCTGCCGTCAGACCGGCTTTGCCATGCTGGCGGAAGGCAGTGTGCAGGAAGTTATGGACCTGACGGGTGTGGCTCATCTGGCTGCCGTAAAGAGCCGGGTTCCTTTCCTGAACTTCTTTGACGGGTTCCGTACTTCCCATGAAATCCAGAAAATTGAAGTGTTTGATTATAAAGACTATGCAGATATGCTGGACTGGGAAGCGGTAAAGGAATTCCGCCAGAGAGGCCTGAATCCTGACAAACCGGTTATGCGGGGTACTGCACAGAATCCGGATACTTATTTCCAGAGCCGCGAAGCTGTCAATAAATATTATGAAGCGGTTCCTGAAATTGTAGAAGAATACATGGCCAAGGTAAGCAAGATCACCGGCCGTGAATACCACCTGTTCAATTACTATGGCCCGAAAGATGCGGAAGATCTGGTAGTAGTTATGGGTTCCGGTCAGGAAACTGCGGTTAAGACGGCAGAACTGGTGAATGCTGCGGAAGGTACAAAGGTAGGCGTTCTGGCCGTTCACCTGTACCGTCCCTTCTCCGTAAAACATTTCCTGGCAGCGGTTCCGAAAACTGTCAAACGGGTAGCAGTGCTGGACCGCACCAAAGAACCGGGCAGCCTGGGCGAACCTTTATATCTGGACGTCTGCAACGCTTTCTTCCAGAGCGACATGCATCCGGTTATCGTAGGCGGGCGCTTCGGTCTGGGTTCCAAGGAGTTTACTCCTTCCGACATGTATTCCGTTATCGAAAACCTGCGGCAGGATAAACCGAAGAACGGTTTCACCGTAGGTATTGAAGATGATGTGAACCATACCTCCCTGCCGAAGACGAAAATCATCAATGCCACTCCCAAGGGAACCAAGGGCTGCAAGTTCTGGGGCCTGGGTTCCGACGGCACTGTTGGCGCTAATAAGAGCGCTATCAAAATTATCGGCGACCATACGGACATGTATGCCCAGGGCTATTTTGCCTACGACTCCAAAAAGTCCGGCGGTATCACTGTATCCCATCTGCGTTTCGGTAAGGAACCCATCATGGAACCCTATCTGATCACCGATGCGGATTACGTGGCGGTTCACAATCAGTCTTACGTTTACAAATACGATATCATGGCCGGCCTGAAAGAAGGGGGCAACTTCCTGCTGAACTGCAGCTGGACCCCGGAAGAATTGGATGAGAAACTGCCGGCTGCCATCAAACAGTACATTGCGAAAAAGCATGTTAACTTCTATACCATTGATGCTGTGAAGATTGCCCAGTCCATCGGATTAGGCGGCCGCATCAACATGATCATGCAGTCCGCGTTCTTTAAGCTGGCTGATATTATTCCTCTGGCAGATGCAGTGAAGTATCTGAAAGACGCGGTAGAAGAATCTTACGGCAAGAAGGGCCAGAACGTTGTAGATATGAACAACGCGGCTATCGACAAAGGCATCGAAGCCATTGTGAAGATCGATGTGCCGGCAGCCTGGGCTGACGCCAAAGATAAGGTGGAAACCAAGAAGACCGGCAATGCGTTCGTAGATGAGATCCTGGTTCCGGTAAACCGGCAGGAAGGGGACAAACTGCCTGTCAGCGTTATGGCACGCCATGCAGACGGTACCTTCCCGGTTGGCACTTCTGCTTTTGAAAAACGCGGCATTGCTATTAATGTTCCCGAATGGGACGTGGCAAACTGCATCCAGTGCAACCAGTGCTCCTTTGTGTGCCCCCATGCAGCCATCCGTCCGGTTCTGCTGAACGACGCGGAAGCGGAAAAGATCGGTTATCCTTCCAAACCGGCCATGGGCGCCAAAGATGGCAGCAAGTTTGCCATGGTGATTTCGCCTTATGACTGCCAGGGCTGCGGCAACTGCGCCCAGATCTGCCCGGCTCCCAAGAAAGCGCTGACCATGAAACCGCTGGATACCCAGCTGGATAAGGCAGCTGCCTGGGATTATGCAGTAAATGAAGTTACAGAAAAACCCAATCCCATGAAGAAGAGTACGGTGAAAGGTTCCCAGTTTGAACAGCCGTTGCTGGAGTTCTCCGGCGCCTGCTCCGGCTGTGGCGAAACACCGTATGTAAAACTGGTGACCCAGCTGTTCGGCGATCGCATGATGGTTGCCAACGCTACGGGCTGCTCTTCCATCTGGGGCGCTTCTTCCCCGTCCATGCCGTATACGGTAAACAAAAAAGGACATGGTCCCTCCTGGGCCAATTCCCTGTTTGAAGACAATGCGGAATACGGGCTGGGCATGTTCCTGGGCGTGGAACAGTCCCGGGATCGCGTAGAAGAACTGATTGACGACGCCCTGGCGGAAGGCAAAGGCTCTGCAGAACTGCAGGCGGCCATGAAAGAATGGAAAGAAAACAAAAATGTCAGCGAAGGTACCCGTGAACGGGCTGATAAACTGACTGAACTGCTGGCGAAAGAAGCCGGAGCCGATGCAGCGCTGCAGGGCATCCTGGATCTGAAACAGTACTTCATCAAACGCAGCCACTGGATCTTCGGCGGCGACGGCTGGTCCTATGATATCGGTTACGGCGGACTGGACCATGTACTGGCCAGCGGTAAAAACGTTAATGTTTTGGTTCTGGATACGGAAGTTTACTCCAACACCGGCGGCCAGTCTTCCAAAGCGACTCCTACTGCTGCAATTGCACAGTTTGCGGCCAGTGGCAAACGCACCAAGAAAAAAGATTTGGGCATGATGGCCATCAGCTATGGTTACGTTTATGTCGCTCAGGTTTCCATGGGTTCTGACAAGAACCAGCTGGTTAAGGCCCTGACGGAAGCGGAAGCCTATGACGGACCGTCCCTGATCATCGCTTACTGCCCCTGCATTAACCACGGCCTGAAAGCCGGCATGGGCTGCAGCCAGCTGGAAGAAAAACGGGCCGTTGCCTGCGGTTACTGGGCGACCTACCGTTACAATCCGGAACTGAAAGCCCAGGGCAAGAATCCGTTTACCCTGGATTCCAAAGAGCCTACGGAAAGCTTCCGGGATTACCTGTTAGGCGAAGTGCGTTTCGCATCCCTGCAGAAAGTACGTCCTCAGTTGGCGGAAGAACTGTATAAGAAGACGGAAGCGGATGCTATGGAACGTCTGGCAAATTACAAAAAAATGGCGGGAAAAGAATAAGGAAAAACAAGGGAACACGGTAGACGGTGTTTCCTGAATAAGAATCAGCCGGACCGGTCCTCCGGCTGATTTTTTGACGAAATGTGTGCAGCCGATCAAACTTTAAAATTCAGTAGACAGTGATGGGATTATGATACTAAATCTTTTTGCATTTTTAGGTGGCGTAGGTCTTTTCTTATATGGTATGGAGCTGCTGGGCGGAGGCCTGCAGCAGGCGGCTGGTGAACGGCTTCGGAAGGTGCTGGAATCCCTGACCGGCGTGCCGGTGATAGGGGTGCTGGTAGGCGCTCTGGTAACGGCTACCCTCCAGTCTTCAACGGCTACAACTGTCATGTCCGTTGGTTTTGTAAACGCGGGAGTCATGACGTTAAAACAGGCTTTCAGCGTAGTCATGGGCGCCAATATCGGTACTACCCTTACGGCCCAGCTGATCGCTTTCAACCTGACCGATTATTTTACGGTCATGATTTTTGTGGGTGTACTGGTCCGGATTTTTGCCAAACGTAAGAATGGTCAGTTTATCGGGCAGATCATTCTGGGCTTCGGTCTTCTGATGCTGGGCATGAAGGTGCTGGGACAAGCAGCTTCCCCTCTTCGCAGCAGTCCGGTGTTTGTAGATTTTATTTCCCGGTTCGCGGATAATCCTGTGCTGGGCGTATTTGTGGGTATCATCCTGACGATCATTATCCAGTCCAGCGCGGCTACGGTTGGTATCCTGATGGTCATGGCAGGGCATGGACTTCTTCCTTTGGAAGGGGCCATTCCGGTTTTGCTGGGCGATAATATCGGTACCTGCCTTACTGCCATTGTAGCGGCTTCCCGCAGCAACACGTCGGCCAAACAGGTGGCCCTGTCACACGTTATGTTCAATTCCGTGGGATGTGTGATATTCATTATATTCATGCCGCTGTTTATCAAGGTGGTACTGGCCATTTCGCCGGCCGGGGATATCGCCCGCCAGATCGCCAACTCCCACAGTGCGTTCAATGTGCTGAATACCATGATCTTCCTGCCGTTGATCACGCCCTTTACCATCCTGATTCAAAAACTATTGCCGGATAAAGGGGATAAAATTTCTGTCAAACCCATGTATCTGAACGATGCCATGCTGGAAAACCCTTCCATCGCCATAATGCTGGCGGAGAAGGAAGTGATCCGGATGGGAGAAGTAGCGAAGCAAAATTTCCATGTGGCTGTAGAATCCCTTGTGGCGTATGATGAGAATAAAGTGAAATATGTGCTGGAACATGAACCGGTGGTAGATAAGCTGAATGAAGAGATTACCCGTTACCTGACCCATATTTCTGAAAAAGGACTGGGCAGTTCCCTTTCTGCTAAGCATATGGCGCTGATGCATGCCTGTATCGACTTGGAACGCGTAGGCGACCATGCTCAGACGCTGGTCAAACGCAGCCGGAAAATTTTTGAGGAAAAGATTGAATTTTCTCCGGAAGCGCATCAGGAGATTGCACAGATAGGGAAGCTTACAGAAACGGCGCTGAAGGTCAGCCTGCAGAGTTTTGAGAATAATGAAGGAAAACTGGCGGAACAGGCCTGGGCAGAATGCCGTAAGGTAAAGGCGGCTCAGAAGGAAATGCGGAAAAACCATATCCGACGGCTGAATGAAGGGGCCTGTCATCCGGATTCCGGCCTGGTGTTCCTTGAACTGCTCATCAATATGAAGCGTACCAGCGACCATGCAAAAAATATCTGCCAGATGGTGCTGGGAATTTTCTGATAAAAAGTTACTTGACAAAATTAAACGGATACTTTATAATCAACCATGTTGTTACCGATGCGGAAATAGCTCAGTTGGTAGAGCACAACCTTGCCAAGGTTGGGGTCGCGAGTTCGAGTCTCGTTTTCCGCTCCATGCAGATCCATCCCGGTCAGAAGACCGGGATTTTTTATTTTATTGCATCATAGATAATACTCCTTAATATTTTTTTTATGCACTGATGAAGCTGTCAGGGATATTTCTAAAAATTGTTTCACAGAAATTTTTCTTTTTGGTTTCTGATTTTCAGCTTGCTTGCTTGTCAAAAATAACTCATTGTGATATTATATTGTAGCATTGTGAAAATGGGCGGTATGTTTCTGCCTGCTTTTATAGGATTATTATAAACAGTACTATATACAAAGGGAGGATTTAGTAATGAGCGTTACTGTTACAAGAGAAGGAAATGAAGCGGCACTGAAAATCACGGTGGCTGCCAAAGAGGTAGATAAGAGCTTTAAACAGGCTGTGGCACGGATTGCAAACCAGGTGCGTATCCCCGGCTTCCGCCCGGGTAAAGCCCCCCGTAATATTATTGAAATGCATTACGGAAAGGGTGCAGTAAAGGAAGAAGCTTTCAATATCTGTGTAAACCGGGCTTATCAGGAAGCGCTGGAAGCAGAAAAGCTGATGCCGGTATCCGATCCGGAAGTACAGGATGAAGCAAAAGCCTTTGAAAACTTCGCGGAAGGAAAAGATTTTGCAGTAGACGTAAAGGTTACCTTGAAGCCGGAACCGGAACTGGGTGAATACAAGGGCATCCATGTAGAGAAAAAAGAAGCTAAGGTTACCGACGAAGAAGTGGATAAAGCGTTGGAAGACCTGCGCAACCGCGGCGCCAAGATGGTTGATACCGATGATGACACCATCATTGAAAAAGGCGATTTCGCCATCATCGACTTTGCCGGCACCGTTGACGGGGAAGCTTTCAGCGGCGGCGAAGGCAAGGGCTATCCTCTGGAAGTAGGATCCGGTTCTTTCATTCCCG
>Ga0310695_10004092_pt1 | contig 27470 bp, 20 predicted proteins | sample RumenRJG_04DNA_FD_203882 | JGI IMG/M metagenome (GOLD analysis project Ga0310695, IMG submission 203882) | Bovine rumen microbial communities from Lethbridge, Alberta, Canada - RJG_04 (v2) (version 2) | ecosystem: Host-associated > Mammals > Digestive system > Stomach > Rumen | place: Canada... | reverse complement strand
AGTTAGTATTTAAGTGAATAGTGAATAACGAATAGATAATAATACTTAATACAGGCTAACGCCCTTGTGGGCACATCGTTCTGGTGGCTACCAGTATTAGGTATTATTCACTTTTCACTATTAACTATTCACTTACAAGTGTAATCTGTATTTTATAATTTTTCATTGTTCATTTAATTCATTTTTCGATGGGGCATCGTCATTCCACGCTTAGGTGGAACAACAACAGAAGTATCCGTGGAAGCCTTTTGTGTCGTAGTATCTTCCTTGAACATATCACTCTGCATGAACGAGCCCTTGGAATTGGTTATGAAATAGCGACGAAGCTGCTCATCACTTCTGAAATATGAGCCTTGCATCTCACGCTCAGGAGTTACGAGATGGCTGAACTTATACGAATAGAGTTCGTGCCTGTTCTGATCCCAGTATAGCTCCTCAGAACTGTATCGCAAGCCATCTACAGTATGCACACGTACATTACCGACAAGATGCCAGATATTCTGCTCCGTATAGCAATAGGCTGTATCAGACTGGATATAAGCCTCAACATGGAACTTCTCATCAAACTGCTCAAGGAACAAGCCTCTGCGGAATATCCAGCGCTTAGGGTTCACGTTCTCATTCACCTCCCAACGCTCTGCCACTATGCGATATTTCATGACACCAGAGTCGCTTATGAGCGTATTTACGCCATAGCTGGTCATCATAGCTACGGAATCACGGGCATAGATGGCAGGTGCCGTGTGTTCCTTCGGGTTGTTACAGGCAATAAACGAGAGAACCATCATGATGCACACACACCATGATGGAATCATCATAAATATATTGCCGGTTGATGTTTTCATATTTTCTCAATAAATGAAAAAATGAAAAGTGAAAAATGAAAAATACAGATTAGTACTAATCGCGAATAATTTTAGCAAAAGAAACTAATTCGTATTTTATAATTTTTCATTGTTCATTTTTCATTTAATTACTCAAACTTCCACTTAGCGAACCAGCGCTCATTGAATGTGAAGCCCACATTGATGCGGAAAGTATTCTCCTTGATAAATCCGCTTGCATCATTACGAACCCACTGAGCACTCACGTTGAGCATAGAACGGTTGTTAATAGCATTCACGATAGGAATACCGACACCGGCGCTAACAGACAACTGGCTTGGACCATCCTTCTCTCCTATCTTTATATAAGGAGTGGAATATCCTGCGCCAACACGATAGCGGATGCGAGAGAAGAATCCACCGTCAGCCTTACGACCTTCAGCATTCTTACAATACTCAAATCCGGCATTAATCTTATGACTGTCATTGAACACGCCAGTCTTTGCCACATAGCCATTTGACTGATCCAGTGGGAACTTGGCATCAGCCCATTTCTGCAAGGTATAGTCAAGACCTACTGTCCACTTTGAGCCATGAGCGTAAGAAACACCAGCTGCAATCTGTGTCGGGAATTCTATACCGTCAGAAGCAACCAATGTGGTGGTATCTGCAACGATTGAATTAGTGCTGATGATAGACAATGTAGGATCAGACTTGAGATTGTGTCCAAGTCCGTATGTAGCACCAACGGTAAGGACATCCTTGTTTTCGAGACTATACTGATACTGCACACCAAAGTCGAGCTTATAGTTGCTGACGCTGCAATAATGGTTCTTCTTCAGAGTCTTGACATAGCCGTCTGTATAGGAATTTGTGACGGTACGGTCAATCTCACCCCAGAGATAACCAGCATTCAAACCGACAGAGAAGCCCTCGAAAGGTGACCAGCCAAAGCCAAGGAACACCTCACGCAAGCCACCACTACCAGAATTAGCAGTTGTATAGCCAGTAGTAGTAGAAGCATCTTCACGCTGCACGGTACCAGTACTTGAATAGTTGTATCCAATATTAGAAATTGGCAGGAGACCAAAGGCAACGCCAAAATTTCGAGCAGCACGGAATCCGCCCACAACATATTCAAAGTTCGCGTTCTTTGCATTCTTGCTCACCTTGTTTTCCTTGAAATTGGTAATCTGGAGAGAAAGACCTGCATCAAAGATGAAGGAAAGGGAATCAACAGCCGAATAAGAAGCCGGGTTGATATAGTTTATCTGGTTGTGAGGACGAAAGCCCAAGCCAACACCATTCATGCCTCTATTGAAACTGTTACCCTGATCTGAGAGCACGCCTATTCCATACTGAGAATATGGAGAGTTTGTTCCACTCTGAGCCAAAGCTGGAGTTGCGAGCAAAGCAATGCTCATTGCAGCAAATATTTTCTTCATTTATATGTTTTTTGTCCGTTTTTTGATTACAGGGTGCAAAATTATCGAAAAAAAATGAAATAATCGCACGAAATGTGATAAATTAAAGTTATTTTTGCATCGTGAAACGAAATATAGTATATTTTTACACGACAATCGCGGTCTTTTTGACACTTTTTACAATTAAAGTGTCAGCAAAGACGGAAATTAGTCTGTTAACCTGCCAACCTCACGCGCAGATATATAGTCTATACGGACATACGGCGATAAGGGTGGTAGATACGGAGCGCAACATGGATGTTGCAATAAACTGGGGAGTATTCGATTCTTCCCAGCCTAACTTCGTTGCCAACTTCGTGCTCGGTTTTACCGACTACACTATGGCCGTCATCCCTACGGAATACTTTCTGCGTGAATATGAGTATTACGGAAGTGCCGTATATCAGCAGAGGCTCAACCTCACAGACGCAGAGAAAGCCCGCATAATACAGGCTCTTGAAGACAACTACCGTCCAGAGAACCGTGTGTATCGCTACAACTATGTCTATGACAACTGCACGACAAGGGCAAGGGACGTGATTCTTGCAAATATTGACGGAAAGGTCAGTTATCAAGAGACTTCTCAACAGAAAGGAGAAAAGACATTCCGCGACCTTCTGCACTGGAAGACAGACGGATACGACTGGTGCAAGGCGGGCAACGACATTGTTATCGGACTAAAAGCAGACCGTACAGCATCACACGCAGAAAGGGAGTTCCTGCCAGAAGTCCTTTCCGCAGACTTCGACTCAGCAACTATCACGAGGGCAGACGGAAAGCAAGTGGCACTCGTGGATAGCGCCTTTTTGCTTCTGCCATCAGGAGAACCACATTTCGAGGTAATGCCAGACTTTGCCCTAACGCCAACAACATTCGCACTTGTGATATTTGCATTGGTGTCAGTATGGAGTTTCTTCGAATGGAAAAAGAAGAAAAGACTGATAAAGGGCGGTGACGTAACGCTTTTCTACATTTGCGCAGTAGCTGGACTTCTGCCTACGGCAATGATTTTCAGCGAGCATCCATTTGTGCAGATCAACCTTGAATTGCTCATTTTGAATCCACTATGGTTCTACCTTATGTCACCTTGGACGAAATGGAAGCACCGTTGGAATGTGGCACTCGTAATGGTAGTTTTATTCTTTTTGGGAAACATTTTTCAAGCCTATGCCGAAGGAATGAACATTTTGGCATTAAGTTTGCTAGTAAGAATTTTTAATCGTATTAATTATAAAGAATGAAGAATTCATCGAACATATACAAGTATCTCACCGCACTTCTGATGGCGAGTATGTGCGCCAACGAGGCTGTGGCACAGATGAAGGAAGCCGGACTTCCGAAACTTGTGGTCAACATAACCATTGACCAGCTACGCTCCGACTATCTCCAGATATTCGAGAGATTTTATAGCGATGGCGGTTTCAGGCGATTGATGAGGGATGGTCTTGTCTATGAGAAAGCCATCAACGATTACTTCCCAGCCGACCGTTCATCAGCAACGGCAACTATCGTTTCCGGCGCAACTCCCTATTACAACGGAATAGTAAGTAACTCATGGATTGACCGCAAGACACTCCGTAGAACAGGCTGCGTTGAGGACAAGAACGCCAAGGCAGGACAAGGTCGTGATGCGGTTTCTGCAAAGAACCTCATGACCACGACAATCGGTGATGAACTGAAGGTCTTCACCAACGGAATGTCGAAGGTGTATAGCATTGGTCCTGAGCGAGATGCAGCAATCATAAGTGCAGGTCACGCAGGAGACCTCGCCCTTTGGATTGACGACAACACAGGTCGCTGGACAACTACCAACGCATACGCCTTGGCAGCAGATCAATGGGCTATGGGAGTAACGGCAAACTTCCCTATCGCAGACAAGCTAAAGAGCCTCAAATGGTCGCCTCTGAGCGGTCTTGGAGAGACGCTTAGTCTGTTTATGGGCGAAGGTGTGCAGAAATCATTCTCACACCCATTCACAGGCGAAAGAAAATTCATTGATTTCAAGCGTAGTGCACTCGTAAACGAGGAAGTATCGCTTTTGGCTTTGAAATGCCAGAAGGACAATGGTCTTGGAACTGACGATGTGACAGACCTGCTTTGCATACAATACTATGCAGGCAAGCCATTGGAGAGCGTTCTTTCAAGCAACAGAACCGAGCTCCAGGACACCTATATGCGTCTCGACCACGAGCTGAATCGCATAATAGAGACACTTGAGAGCCGTCTTGGCAAGGGACAGGTGCTGTTCATTCTGTCATCAACAGGCTATTCAGAGATAGAAGATGTTGACTATGACAAATATGGCATACCTTCGGGTACTTTCTACATCAACAGAACTGCGAATCTGCTCAACATGTACCTTTCCAACGTCTATGGAAAGGGACAGTATGTAGATGCAGTATATCACAACCAGATCTATCTCAACCACAGACTCATAGAGCAGCAGCAACTAAGTCTCTCAGAGATACTTAAGCGCTCCCGTGACTTCCTCTTCCTGAGTGAAGGCATAAGGGACATACAGACATCAGAAAACATTCTGTCTTCAACAAACGAGAATCTGTTGAAGATAAGAAACGGATATAGTCTCACATTGTCAGGTGACATCATCTGTGAGGTAGCTCCAGGATGGCAGGTTGTCAACGAGAACACAGGCGAGAAGTTCAACCCTACCCCATCAGCAGTAATATTCCCTATCATCTTCTACGGAGCAGGCGTAAAGGCAAGCCATGTGGAGACGGTAGTGAGTACCGACAGAATTGCGCCAACCATATCAAAGTCATTACGTATTCGTGCCCCGAACGGCTGCAAGTCACTCCCACTTTTTTAGACCAAAAATGGTCTAAAATCTAAGGCTTATGTAATAAATACATACTGTTTTCTCAAATAATCACAATTTTATTCGCATATTTGAAAAAAAAATATTATTTTTGCAGTCAATTACCAATTCGGTAAAAAGAATACATTAAAACCAGATATGAATTTCAACGCAATATTATCAGCATTTTTCGGCAACAAAGCAAGCCGTGACATCAAGAAGATACAGCCACTCGTAGAAAAAGTAAAGGCTGCTTATCCTGCCATTCAGGCACTCTCAAACGACGAGCTTCGTGCCAAGACAAAAGAAATACAGTCATACGTACAGAATTCTGCTAACGACCTCAAGAAGCAGATTGATGAACTGAAGGCAAAGATTGAGGAGACTCCAATTGACGAGCGCGGAAGCATCTTTGCAGAGATTGACAAGCTCGACAAGGAAGTACTCGAGAAATACGAAGTAGCACTGGACGAGGTTTTCCCAGAAGTATTCAGCATCGTAAAGGATACAGCACGTCGTTTCACAGAGAACGAGAAAATCATCGTAACAGCAACAGACTTCGACCGCGAACTTGCAGCAGACCCAAGCAAGGATTTCGTGACAATTGATGGCGACAAGGCCATTTATCACAACCACTGGACAGCAGGAGGCAACGACCTCAAGTGGGAGATGATTCACTATGACGTACAGCTCTTCGGTGGTATCGTGCTCCATCAGGGTAAGATTGCCGAGATGGCAACTGGTGAGGGTAAGACACTGGTAGGTACATGTCCAGTATTCCTCAACGCACTTACAGGTAACGGCGTTCACGTAGTAACCGTGAATGACTACCTCGCAAAGCGTGACTCAGAGTGGATGGGCCCACTCTATATGTTCCACGGTCTTTCCGTAGATTGCATTGACAAGCATCAGCCAAACTCAGAGGCTCGTCGCAGAGCCTATCAGGCAGATATCACATTCGGTACAAACAACGAGTTCGGTTTCGACTACCTCCGCGACAATATGGCTATGCAGCCAGAGGATCTCGTTCAGCGTCGTCACAACTACGCTATCGTCGATGAGGTTGACTCAGTATTGATTGATGACGCTCGTACCCCTCTCATCATCTCAGGTCCTATGCCAAAGGGTGACGTGCAGATGTTTGAAGAGTATCAGCCACTTGTTGAACAGCTCGTTGCAGTTCAGAGAAAGCTCGCTACACAATATCTCGCAGACGCAAAGACTCTCATTGCAGAGGGTCAGAAGACCAACAACAAGGAAAAACTTGATGAAGGCTTCCTTGCCCTGTATCGTTCATTCAAGTCTCTTCCAAAGAACCGTCCATTGCTGAAGTTCCTTTCAGAGGAAGGCATCAAGTCTGGTATGCTGAAGACTGAGGAGATTTACATGGAGAACAACAACCGTCGTATGCCAGAGTGCATCAAGCCTCTTTACTTCGTGGCAGACGAGAAATCAAACTCCGCAGAACTTACAGACAAGGGTGTAGAATGGCTTTCAAATCAGGTTGGTGATAAGGAACTCTTCGTGATTCCAAATATCACAGCACAGCTCTCAGCTCTTGAGGCAGACAAGTCTCTGTCAGACGAGGAGAGACTGATGAAGAAGGATGAGTACTTCCAGCACTATGCAGTTCAGTCAGAGCGTGTTCACACTATCCAGCAGCTTCTGAAGGCTTACTCAATGTTCAACAAAGATGACCAGTATGTCGTAATGGACGGTCAGGTTAAGATTGTTGACGAGCAGACAGGTCGTATCATGGAAGGTCGTCGTTGGAGCGATGGTCTTCATCAGGCTGTAGAGGCAAAGGAGCACGTAAAGGTAGAGGCTGCTACACAGACATACGCAACGATTACATTGCAGAACTACTTCCGTATGTACCACAAGCTCGCAGGTATGACAGGTACGGCAAGCACGGAGGCAGGCGAGTTCTGGGACATCTACAAGCTTGATGTCGTAGAGATTCCAACAAACCGCAAGGTTCTGCGTAACGATATGGATGACCGTGTGTATAAGACAGCTCGCGAGAAATATACAGCAGTCATCGAAGAAATCGAGGCAATGAGAAATGCAGGTCGTCCTGTTCTCGTTGGTACAACATCGGTTGAGATATCTGAGCTCATCAGCCGAATGCTGAAGATGAGAAACATTCCTCACAACGTACTTAATGCTAAGGAACACGCGCGCGAATCTTTGATTGTTGCAGAGGCAGGTAAGTCAGTTAATGGTCTTGGTGCCGTAACAATCGCAACCAACATGGCAGGTCGTGGTACCGATATCAAGCTTACTCCAGAGGTAAAGGCTGCAGGTGGTCTTGCTATCATCGGTACAGAGCGTCATGAGAGCCGTCGTGTTGACCGTCAGCTCCGTGGTCGTGCAGGTCGTCAGGGTGACCCAGGTTCATCAGTATTCTACGTATCTCTCGAAGATAAGCTGATGCGTCTGTTCGCTTCTGAGCGCATTGCCAAGGTAATGGACCGTCTCGGCTTTGAGGAGGGTGAAAGAATTGAGAGCCCACTTATCTCAAAGAGCATCGAGCGTGCTCAGAAGAAGGTTGAGGAGAACAACTTCGGAATCCGTAAGCGTCTGCTTGAGTATGATGACGTAATGAACAGGCAGCGTACCGTAATATACGAGCGTCGTCGTCATGCCCTCATGGGAGAGCGTATCGGAATGGATATCACAAACCTGCTTTGGGATCGTGTTACATCAATTCTGAATAACAATGACTATGCAGGATGCAAGGAGCAGTTCCTTAAGGTATTTGCGATGGAATTCCCATTCACAGAACAGGAGTTCGCATCACAGGGTAAGGAGCAGATGGAAGAAAAGGCATTCCAGAATGTAATGACCGAGTTCAAGACCCGTACGGAGAGAATCCAGAATACGGCTTGGCCTGTTATCAAGGATATTGCCGAGAACCACGGTCACGAATTCCAGCGCATCGCTATCCCTATTACTGATGGTCGCCTGATCTACAATATGACATTCGACCTTCAGGAACTTTACAAGTCTGAGGGTAAGGACATCATCAAGCAGTTCGAGAAGATGATCATGCTCCGCACCATCGACGATAACTGGAAGGAGAACCTCCGTCAGTTGGACGAACTTCGTCACTCTGTACAGAATGCAAGCTACGAGCAGAAGGATCCACTTCTCATCTTCAAGCTTGAGAGCGGAAAGCTTTGGGACAATATGATCAATGAGATGCATGACACAATCTCAATGACTCTCACACGTGCCCGTATCCATCAGCAACAGCCTGACATTCCAATGGAGATGCATCAGGCACCAGCGGAGGAGCCAAAGCAGGAGCAGCCAAAGCTGACCACTCAGCATGACGAGCTTCAGGGTGATGGTTCACCAATACAAGATGAGGATCGTCCACAATACAATGATCCATCAGCAGGACAGCAGCCTCGCACTCCTATCGTAAAGGACAAGATGCCTCGTCCTAATGATCCATGTCCATGTGGTTCTGGTCTGAAGTTCAAGAACTGTCACGGAAAGAACATCTAATTTATGATTAAAGCAACCAATCTGACAAAGGACTACGGAGAACAAAGAGCCGTAGATATTCCAGAACTTATTATTCCCGATGGGACCATTTTAGGTCTCGTCGGGAACAATGGTGCTGGTAAGACTACCCTTTTCAGGCTGATTCTCGACCTCATAAAAGCAACTGACGGAGAAATCGGATTGAGCAAATCAGACGATGAAGAACTTCTAAATCCTGCCAAGAGCGAGGAATGGAAACACTTCGTCGGAGCTTACGTAAACGAGGGATTCCTCATCGACTTCCTTTCACCCGAAGAGTACTTTCTCTTCGTAGGTAAGGTGAACGAGATTCCAGAGGAAACTGTAAAAAGCACAGTTGAGCAATACTCAGAATTTCTCACAGACGAGATAATAGGAGCAGGAAAACTGATTCGCGACCTATCAGCAGGTAATAGACAGAAAGTTGGTATCGTATCTGCACTTCTTGCAAGACCAAAGATCGTGATACTTGACGAGCCTTTCAACTTCCTTGATCCGTCAAGTCAGAATAAGCTCAAAAAACTCCTTTTAGAGTATCACGAAGAAACTGGTGCCACGCTCTTGATTTCCAGCCACAATCTGAATCACACCGTAGATATCTCTACACATGTGGCATTAATGGAAAAAGGAAAGATCCTGTCTTTCATAGACAATTGCGATGGTGCAGCAAACAAGCAGTTGAATGAGTATTTTAGTTAGATAGTTGAAAGTATAAAGTTGAAAGTATAAAGAAATTGTCATGACAGAAAAAATTCAGTCACAACTTTTGCGAATGCTTAATAAGGTGTCGCAGAAATTTCCACAGGTAGAAGAACCTACAGTGATGACAGACATCCACATCCGTATCAATCAGGAAACGGGTGATGTCATGGTATATAATGACGATGAGCAAGAGATAACTCGCATTGTTGTTGACGAATGGATTGACAATCAGGAGGATGAAAAGCAGTTTTATCAAAAGGCAGCAAAAGTTCTCCGACAGCTATTGCTCAAAGATGGCTTCGGCTCTTCATTTGGCATCATAATGCCTTATAGCTTTGTGCTCGAAACAGAAACAGGTGAACACGTTGATGAATTGTTCATTGCAGATACAGATGACACTATTATAATAGGTGGAGCATTCATGGAGAATCTGGAAAAAGACCTTGATGATTTCATGAAACACCTTATGGAAGATTAGTTAATAGTGTAAAGTAGAAAGAATAAAGAACTAAAAAAATTAGATAAAAAAGGGTAAACTTGTTACAAAAATTATGGCAGAGAATCATAATCATCTTGTAATTATGGCAGGTGGCGTTGGAAGCCGCTTCTGGCCTATGAGTACCGAAGATAAGCCAAAGCAGTTTATCGACGTACTTGGCGTGGGACGTTCTCTTATGCAACTTACTTACGACCGTTTCAAGGGTGTATGCCCTGCAGAGAATGTATGGGTTGTAACCAATGCTGCATACGTAGAGACCGTAGCAGAGCAGTTACCAGAAATTCCTCGTGGTAACATCCTTAGTGAACCATGCCGTAGAAACACAGCTCCATGTATAGCATACGTAAGTTGGAGGATCAAGGTACAGGATCCAAACGCAAATATAGTTGTCACGCCAAGTGACCATGTTGTGATGAACGTAGCTGAATTCCAGCGCGTTATTACAAGTACTCTCAACTTCGCAAGTGAAACCGATGCGATAATAACCCTTGGTATGAAGCCTACCCGTCCAGAGACAGGCTATGGTTACATACAGGCAGATCTCTCTCAGCAGAGTCTTCGCAACAAGGAGATCTTCCGTGTTGATTCATTCCGTGAGAAACCAAATCTCGAGACAGCCAAGGAGTATATCTCACATAACTATTATTTCTGGAATGCAGGCATCTTCATCTGGAACGTTCGTACTATCGTGAACGCATTCCGTATGTATCAGCCACTTATCGCTGCTACATTTGAGGATATTATCCCTGTAATGGGAACACCTGAAGAACAGAAGGTTGTTGACGAGAAATATCCTGGGTGCGAGAATATTAGTGTTGACTATGCCATTCTAGAAAAAGCAGAGGAAATCTTCGTGTTCCCTGCAGACTTCGGATGGAGCGACCTTGGCACATGGGGCTCACTTCAGACTCTATCAAAGAAGGATGAAGATGGAAATGCCATTATCAGCCAGAACGTAAAACTCTTCGAGTCAAGCAACTGCATAGTAAACGTAGAAGGTGCAAAGCAGGTTGCAATCCAGGGACTTGACGGATATATCGTTGCAGAAAGAGATGGACGACTTCTCATCTGCAAACTCGCAGACGAGCAGCGAATCAAGGAATTTTCAAAATAATAATCGAATAAATAAAAATCATAAATAAAATAAAAACGAAATGGAAAGAAAAGTTGCTTTAATCACAGGTGTTACAGGTCAGGATGGTTCATATCTCTCAGAGTTCCTTCTCGCAAAGGGTTATGAGGTTCACGGTATCATCCGTCGTTCTTCAGTAGATTTCCGCGAGCGTATCGCACATCTTGAGGGTACACCTAACTTCCATCTCCATTATGCAGACATGAGCGACTCAATGTCACTCGTTAAGCTCGTAGGTAAGGTACAGCCAACAGAGATCTATAACCTTGCTGCTCAGTCACACGTTCAAGTTTCATTCGATGCTCCTGAGTTCACAGCAGACGTTGACGCTGTAGGTGTTCTCCGTGTACTTGAGGCTGTTCGTACCAACCACCTTGAGAAGACTTGCCGTATCTATCAGGCTTCTACTTCAGAGCTTTACGGTAAGGTAGAGGAGGTTCCACAGAACGAGAAGACTCCATTCCACCCATATTCTCCATACGCAGTTGCCAAGCTTTATGGTTTCTGGATCATCAAGGAGTACCGTGAGGCATACAATATGTTCTGCTGCTCAGGTATTCTCTTCAACCATGAGTCAGAGCGTCGTGGTGAGACATTCGTAACTCGTAAAATTACTCTTGCAGCTGCTCGTATCGCACAGGGCAAGCAGGAGAAGCTCTTCCTCGGTAACCTCGACTCACTCCGTGACTGGGGGTATGCAAAGGACTATGTAGAGTGTATGTGGCTCATCCTTCAGCATGAGACACCAGAGGACTTCGTAATTGCAACAGGTGTTCAGCACTCTGTTCGTGAGTTTACATACGCAGCATTCAAGGCTGCTGGTATCGAGCTCAAGTTCGAGGGCAAGGATATTAACGAGAAGGGTATCTGCGTTGCAGGTCCACAGGAACTCATCGGTAAGACACTTGTTGAGGTCTCAGAGGACTTCTACCGTCCAACAGACGTTGTAAACCTCTGGGGTGATCCAACAAAGGCAAAGAAGGAACTCGGCTGGAACCCACAGACAACAAGTTTCGAACAGCTCGTTGAGATCATGGTTCAGCACGATATGGCAAAGGTAAAGGCAGACTCTGTTGCAGCAGAGGTTCGTACAAACCTTGCAGAGTATCTTGAAAAGGGTATCGTTAAGTAATTACGAATTACAAATTACTAATTACCTGTCTTTGACACTCAAAAGGCATGTTAATTATTAATTGTTAATTATTAATTGTTAATCGTGTTAGATAAAAACAGTAAAATATATGTAGCAGGTCACCACGGTCTCGTGGGATCTGCTATCTGGAACAACCTCAAGGCTCGTGGTTACGAGAACCTTGTTGGTCGTTCACACAAGGAACTGGATCTCACAGACCAGTATGCAGTAAAGAAGTTCTTTGATGAGGAACAGCCAGATGCAGTTGTACTTGCAGCTGCATTCGTTGGTGGAATTATGGCGAACTCACTCTATCGCGCCGACTTCATGATGATGAACATGAAGATTCAGTGTAACGTTATCAGCGAGGCTTATGCTCATGGTGTTAAGAAACTCCTCTTCTTAGGTTCTACCTGCATCTATCCAAAGAATGCCCCACAGCCAATGAAGGAGGATTGTCTCCTCACATCTGAGCTTGAATATACCAACGAGGAATATGCTATCGCAAAGATTGCAGGACTCAAGATGTGTGAGTCATACAACTTGCAGTACGGCACAAACTACATCGCAGTTATGCCAACAAACCTCTATGGTCCAAACGATAACTTCCACCTCGAGAACTCACACGTTATGCCAGCCATGATGCGTAAGGTATATCTCGCAAAACTCATTCATGACGGTGACTGGACTTCTATCCGTGCCGACCTCAACATCCGTCCTGTAGGTGCTAATATGAAGGATAATGGTAAAACTGTTCGTTATGTAATCGACGGCAACTCAGACGAGGCTCTTATCCTCAAGGTACTGGCATTCTACGGAATAGAAAACAATAAGGTTACTCTCTGGGGAACAGGAAAACCTCTCCGTGAGTTCCTTTGGTCAGAGGATATGGCGGACGCATCTGTTCACGTACTTCTCAACGTTGACTTCAAGGATATTATCGGTATTGAGAAATACTCAAGCGTACACTATGGAGTAAAGGCAGATGGTGTTGTTGACCGTAACCACTCAACTGGTCGTGGTGGTGCTATCCCATCACTCGGCGAGATTCGCAACTGCCACATCAACGTTGGAACAGGTAAAGAACTCACAATCCGTGAGCTTTCAGAACTCGTTGTCAAGGCTGTGGACTTCAAGGGTGAGGTTATCTTCGACTCAAACAAGCCAGACGGCACAATGCGTAAGCTCATAGACGTTAGCAAACTCCATTCACTCGGCTGGACTCACAAGGTTGAAATCGAGGATGGTGTTCAGAAGCTCTTCGATTGGTACAAGTCTTCTCTTAAGAATTAAAGAGTAAAGTATAAAGTATAAAGAAATAATAAAAAATGAACGGTAAAGTAGATGTCCTGCTCGGTTTGCAGTGGGGCGATGAAGGTAAAGGAAAGGTGGTCGATGTATTGACCCCTAAGTATGATGTAGTAGCACGCTTCCAGGGTGGTCCTAACGCAGGTCATACCCTCGAGTTCGAAGGACAGAAATATGTCCTCCGCTCTATCCCTTCTGGTATCTTCCAGGGTGGTAAGGTTAATATCATCGGTAATGGTGTTGTTCTTGCTCCAGACCTCTTCATGGGAGAGGCAAAGGATCTTGAGAAGAGCGGTCATTCACTCAAGGAGCGTCTTCATATCTCTAAGAAAGCTCACCTCATCATGCCAACCCACCGACTTCTTGATGCTGCCTACGAGTCACTCAAGGGCAAGAACAAGGTTGGAACCACAGGCAAGGGCATCGGTCCTACATATACCGACAAGACATCACGCGACGGTCTTCGTGTAGGTGATATTCTCGACGGTTTTGAAGAGAAGTATGCAGCTCGCAAGGCTCGTCACATCCAGCTTCTCAACGCACTCGGCTTCAAGTATGACGAGGCTGCACTTGCAGAGACAGAGAAGGTATGGATGGAAGGTATCGAATACCTCAAGCAGTTCCAGATCGTTGACTCAGAGCATGAGGTTGGTAAGATTCTCAAGTCAGGTAAGTCAATGCTCGCAGAGGGTGCTCAGGGCACAATGCTTGACGTTGATTTCGGTTCTTATCCATTCGTAACATCTTCAAACACAATCTGCGCAGGTGCTTGCACAGGTCTCGGTATCGGTCCTAACAAGATTGGCGAGGTGTTCGGTATTATGAAGGCATACTGTACACGTGTTGGTGCAGGCCCATTCCCAACAGAGTTGTTTGATGAGACAGGCAAGAAGATGCGTGACATCGGTCATGAGTATGGTGCCGTTACTGGTCGTGAGCGTCGTTGTGGCTGGATTGACCTCGTAGCTCTCCGCTACTCTATCATGGTCAATGGCGTTACACAGCTCATCATGATGAAGTCTGACGTTCTTGATACATTCCCAACAATCAAGGCTTGTACAGCATATAAGGTAAACGGTATTGAGACACGCGATTTCCCATACGACATCGAAAAGGGCATCGAGCCAATCTACACCGAACTTCCAGGCTGGCAGACCGACATGACCAAGTACACAAGCGAGGACGAGTTCCCACAGCAGTTCAAGGATTACATCAAGTTCCTTGAGACAGAGCTCGAAACTCCTATCACAATCATCTCTATCGGTCCAGACCGCGATCAGACAATCGTTAGAAAATAATTGAAATTTGAAAAATGAAAAATGAGAAATGACGAATACACCAACTTGTATTTTTCACTTTTCATTTTTCACTTTTCACTTAACAAAACATGGCACAAAAACCAAGCATACCAAAGGGCACTCGCGATTTCGGTCCTGTCGAAATGGCGAAGCGCAACTACATATTCAACACCATAAAGGACGTATATGCCCTCTATGGATTCTCACAGATAGAGACTCCTTCAATGGAGAATCTATCAACCCTCATGGGTAAGTATGGCGAAGAGGGTGACAAACTTCTCTTCAAAATCCTTAACTCAGGAGATTTCCTTCACGGAATGACTGCTGATGAGGTAGCAAATTCAAGCACACTGAAACTTGCAGCTAAGTTCTGCGAAAAGGGTCTTCGCTACGACCTCACAGTACCATTCGCACGCTATGTAGTACAGCATCGTGAAGAACTTCAGCTACCATTCAAGCGCTATCAGATACAGCCAGTATGGCGTGCCGACCGTCCACAGAAAGGTCGCTACCGTGAGTTCTATCAGTGTGATGCCGATGTTGTAGGCTCTGATTCACTTCTCAACGAGGTAGAACTCATGCAGATCGTAGATACCGTATTCACAAAGTTCGGTATTCGCGTTCAGATCAAGATCAACAACCGTAAGATCCTCTCTGGTATCGCAGAGGTAATAGGTGAGGCTGACAAGATTGTTGACATAACAGTTGCCATTGACAAGATCGACAAGATCGGACTCGAAGCCGTTAATGACGAACTCCGTGCAAACGGCATATCAGAGGAGGCTATCGAGAAGCTACAGCCTATCATCAAGCTCGAAGGTACTAACGAGGAGAAGCTAAACGTAATAGCAGAGGTTCTCGCATCTTCAGAGATTGGAATGAAGGGCGTTGAAGAGTGCCGTTACATCCTCTCTGCCCTTGATTCAATGAAGGAATATGTTGAGAACAGTACGTCTGTTCTCAAGAACGAACTCCAACTTGACCTCACCCTCGCTCGTGGCCTCAACTACTACACAGGAGCTATCTTCGAGGTAAAGGCTCTTGATGTTCAGATAGGCTCAATCACAGGTGGCGGACGTTACGATAACCTCACAGGCATCTTCGGAATGCCAGGACTCTCAGGTGTGGGTATCTCATTCGGAGCTGACCGTATCTATGATGTCCTCAACCAACTCGACCTCTATCCAAAGGATGCAATGACTGCTACACAGCTTCTTTTCATCAATTTTGGAGAAAAAGAGACAGCCTATTGTCTTCCAATAGCCAATAAGGCACGTACACAAGGCATTCGCACAGAAATCTATCCTGACTCTGTGAAGATGAAGAAGCAGATGAGCTATGCCAATGCAAAGCAAATCCCATACGTTGCCCTTGCTGGTGACAATGAAATTGCAGAGGGTAAGATAACACTCAAGAACATGATCACAGGCGAACAGCAACTCGTCACACCTGATCAGCTCATTGCGGTAATCGATTCTGCAAATTAAAACGTGAAGGCACAGAGGCACAAAGAGAAACTCTGTAACTCTGCATCCTAGCGTTCATATTCAAAAACAAAAATACCATCTAACTATGCGTAAATTCATCACAATCATCGCCCTGAGCATCATGACACTCGTCACGATGACCTCATCCGACAAGGCGTTCACCATCTATCTCATAGGAGACTCCACAATGGCCAACAAGGACATTGAAAAGTCAGGTCGTGAGCGTGGCTGGGGAATGGCACTACAAGGTTTCTTCGCCGAGGAAGTGTATATTGACAATCGCGCTCTCAACGGCCGTTCGTCACAGTCTTTCATTGAAGAAGGTCATTGGCAGAAGGTTCTTGATGCCATGAAACCTGGCGACTATCTCGTTATCCAGTTTGGACACAACGATGAAAAAGGCAAGGTTGGAGACAAGAAGCATACTATCGCAGGACTCTCCTTCGATGACAACATACGCAGATTCTGTCGTGGAGCCCTCGGTAAAGGTGCGACTCCTATTGTAATGAATCCTGTAGTACGTTGTGAATTTACCAAGCGTGCTGACCGAGAGACTGTAAATGAAGCACGTGCACGAAAGGCCTCAACTGATGATGTGGATGTAGAAAACAGCGAAAAGCTCAAGGACACCCACGGAGCATACGCCGTTACACCCAAGTACGTTGCCCGTGAACTCCGCGTGCCATTTGTTGATGCCACAGGAATCACTCACGACCTTGAGAGCCGCCTTGGTCCTACAAACGCCAAGCTTCTCCACATGCTAAGTGCTGACAAGAAGAGCAAGGACAAGACCCACTACACCGAATATGGTGCGCATCGTGTTGCCGAACTTCTCGTTGATGCTATGGCAGAAGCATGTCCTGAACTCAAGCCATACGTTCGTCACTATGACTTCATCGTATCTGCCAAGGGGTTCGGAAACTACATGACTCTTCAGGCTGCCATCAACAATGTGCCTATCTATGCAAAATCAACAATCTGCGTGCTTGATGGTGAATGGAAGGAACCAAAGATCACTTCTGGTAAGAAGATCAAGTATGTGAAGTTTGCTGGTGCGAAAGTAGAATAAATCCATAAAAATAAGGCTTACATCCGTGTAAGCCTTATTTTTATATATGATTTCGTAATGCTTTCGCCGTGCCCTTGCCCTTCCTTCGCTTTTTCTTCGTTCTGGAGCGAAGCCAGAACGAAGGATGAACGAAGGCATAGCGAAGGATGAACGAAGGCATAGCGAAGGATGAACGGAGGAAGAACGAAGGAAGATCATGCATTTTTATTAATATTAGTTAAAAGTTGAAATTATTACAAGCATTATGTAGTGATTTCAACTTTTTTCTATATCTTTGTAATCGAAAATATTAACCACCCCCTAAACAATACATCAATAAAAAATATGCAGGCAAAAGAAGCATCAACTGTTCTTATATCCCACGGGATTAAGCCAACGCTTCAGAGAATAGCCATTATGAGCTACATCCTTGAACATCGTGTTCACCCAACAATCGAAGATGTCTATAATGGCTTAATAACTAACTTCCCAACACTCAGTAAGACTACGGTGTATAACACTCTCCGTATGTTCTCTGAGCACTCAGCAGCACAGATGATAACAATCGATGAACATCGTGTTTGCTATGACGGAGATACACATCCGCATCCACACTTCATCTGTCGCAAATGCGGACACGTATTCGACCTTATGTCTCTCACTATACCTAAGCTCCCAACAAGGCAAGAGGCTGATGGTTTTCTGATAGACGAGGCACAATTTTACTACAAAGGACTATGTCCTGACTGTTGTACGACAACGATAGAAGATTAATCCTCCCCCCTCCCAGATGGAGAGAGCCAGAAGGCTATAGGGGAATGAGAATATTTATAACTTGAAATTAATATTAAACCCTAAAAAACAAAAAACAAAAACACTATGAAGAAAAAATTTATTTGTACCGTATGTGGTTACATCCACGAAGGAACAGAGGCTCCAGAGAAGTGCCCGATATGTAAGGCACCAGCCTCAAAGTTCAACGAAATGTCGATTGAAGACACACCTGAGTTCGCGACAGTTCACAAGCTCGGTGATGGCAAGCTCCCTGGCTCTGATGAGGAAATGATAAAGGATCTCAACAACCACTTCAATGGTGAGTGTGGCGAGGTTGGTATGTATCTTGCAATGGCTCGTCAGGCTGATCGTGAGGGTTATCCTGAGATTGCAGAGGCTTACAAGCGCTACGCTTGGGAAGAGGCTGAGCATGCAGCTAAGTTTGCAGAGCTTCTCGGTGATGTTCTCTCAGACACAAAGTCAAACCTTGAGGCTCGCATAGCAGCTGAGAAAGGTGCTTGTGAGGATAAGTTCCGTATCGCAAAGAATGCCAAGGCTGCTGGTCTTGACGCAATCCACGATACAGTTCATGAAATGGCAAAGGACGAAGCTCGTCACGCTGCCGGCTTCATGGGGCTTTATAAACGTTACTTCAAGTAATAAACCTCATAACATAGGTCGATTCTACAAATTCAACAAGGAGGCATATCACAAAAAATGTGATATGCCTTCTTCCTTTATACTCATTTCTTGGTATATCAAATTTAAAAAGTAATAAGTAAAAACCAAGAAATATTATTACTCATATTACTTATAGCCATGATTAGCCACTTTTTACACTTTATTTTTCGCTTTTTACCTTACGCTCTATCGGCTTTTCAAAATACTAATTTTTGAGTATTGTACGGAAATGATAAAATATCTACCTTTGCACTCGAAAATCAGAGACGTGCGAGATGCAACGCACGTTGTCAGTCAGAAAAAGTCTAAAGAACTATAACGTTTGTCTTTAGACCTTACACATTAACAAAATGAGATATAAGATTGTATTTTCAGCCTTAATGGTTGCAATGAATGTATCGGCTCAGGATAGCGAAAAGGCTGATACCAATTACGTTTTCAAGAAGGATTTGGATGGTGTGACCGTTGTTGCCCACAACGAAATCCGAAAGATGCGTGAAGCTGCAATGCCTGTGACGGTATTGGGGAAACGACAGTTAGAAGGAACTACCGCAAGTATTAACGATGCACTTGCACGAACCGCTGGTATTGCGATAAGAAGTACCGGAGGCGTAGGTAGTGCCTCACGAATATCCGTGCGCGGTCTTGAAGGAAAACGAATGGGCGTTTATATTGACGAGGCTGCCATAGGTCAGCTAAGCGACTATGTTTCGCTTAATGACATCCCTACAGATATGATTGAGCGCATAGAGGTATATAAAGGTATAGTGCCATATCGTTTTGGAGGCTCTGCCTTAGGTGGTGCCGTGAATGTAGTGACAAAGGAATATCCACCTGTATATCTGGATGCAAGCTATGAGATTGCATCTTTCAATACACATAAACTGAACTTTGCATTCAAGAGAACAGACAGAAATTCAGGCTTGCAATTCGGATTTGGAGGTTGTCTGACATATTCGGACAACAGCTATAAGATGCATCTTCAGAATCTTGACAACCGCGTAGTAGAGCGTGATCACGACCAGTTCAAGAAGGCGATGCTCGGAGGGTCGATAAAAGCCACGAAATGGTATTTCGACGAGGCTAAGCTCGAACTTGTGTTCTTGGCTACGAGGGCTGAGATTCAGGGTATTGACAGCGACATACGCGAGGCCTACAATCACGGAATGTCAGGAATAGCCGCCCTAACCCTCAAGCGCGACAACTTCCTTGTTGACGGTCTTGACCTCGATTTTGACGGATGCTTTAGCTATGGCAAGAATGGTTTATGCGACAAGGCAATGTCACGCTATGACTGGGATGGCAACAGATATACCCCTGTTACGATCTATGGAGGAGAACAGGGCAACTATGCTTCTGACTCTGACAACCGCACCCACGACTATGTTGGCAAGCTCAATCTTAACTATCTGCTAAATGAGCATCATTCATTCAACATCAACCTCTATGCCACCCATACAAGACAGAATCCAGAGAACGAGCTTATGGATAAGAGTTTCGGCTATCAGACCAACTTCCCAAGCCACATGAGCAGTTTCACTACAGGTTTCTCATACGACCTTACCCTGTTCAACGGAAAGTTCATGAGTGCCACGACTCTCAAGAACTTCAACTATAGTTCTGACACAAAGGTGCTTGAATATACCCGCATAAACGAACCGAAAGATGTAAGTCTGAACCGCAACTACTGGGGCATTAGCGAGGCTATGCGATATAAGATAACCAATGACATTATGGCCAAGATTGCGGTTAGCTCTGAGGTTCGCATACCTACAGCCGAGGAACTTACGGGCAACGGCTATTCTATACTTCCTGCAACAAATCTTGAGCCAGAACGATGCAAGGGATTGACAGGTGGATTTATCTATCACCATACCAATTCGTATGGCTTTATTGAGATAGAGGCAAACTATTTCCTCAATCAGCTCGACAATATGATTCGCTATCAGGCCGACATGATTCCGTCTATGGCTCGCTATGCCAACTTCGGAAAAGTTGTTACCAAAGGAGCGGAGATTGACATCAAGGGCGATGTAACGTCATTCCTTTATTGCTATGCTAATGCCACCTATCAGGATCTCCGCGACAAGCGCAAGCATGAGGTAGGTTCAACGGCTGCAAATCCTACATACAACAAGCGTATGCCTAACATCCCTTACTTCCTTGCAAACTTCGGCATTGAGCTTCACAAGGAGAATCTCTTCGGAGGCAAGGAGCAGAACAGCCGTTTCCTCTTCGATGCCTCATACATCCACGAGTATTTCTATGATTTCGAAATGAGTAAGTATCAGGATCGCAAGATCCCTACATCCCTCACTTTTGATACTGGCATAGAGCATAGCTTCGGCAACAACCGTTGGACTCTTTCTTTCAAACTAAAGAACCTTACCGACAGGGTTGTATATTCAGACTTGAACCGCCCACTGCCTGGAAGAAATATCGCATTTAAGGTTAAGTATATAATGAAGTAAAGACCCACCCCCTTACCCCTCCCATAAAGGGAGGGGAGTAGTTAGTATTTTCAAATCAAAACAAATATATAAACATGCAAAAGAAACTTTCAAACATCCTTCCATCCGGAAAGGCTTGGTTAGGCATTATGGCAATGGCATTAACAGTATGCTTTACAGCCTGCGACAGCGACGATGATCCAGCAGTAGAACCAGGAACATCAACAAACGGTAGAATCCTGTTCTCAACTACAGTGACTAACCCAGCAGGCGATAGCGGTAGTGGCTATCTTCAGGCTGTAGGCAAGTTGGAAGGCGGTGTTAACTACACCAACAGCAATGCCCTGCCTCTCGGCTTCGGCTCTTACCCATGCGTCTGCAAGAGCGGTAACATCTATGTATTCCCTGACTATATGGGAGGTACAGAGATGAAACTCAAGCGTTACATCCTCAACGACAAGAACGAACTGGAACTCAAGGGGTCTATGACTCTTCCTGCAAATTCGAGTGCAGCTATCGTTGTAGAGGCAAACACAGAGAAGGCATACGTTTGTTGCCAAAGCCTTAACCTCATCATCACCTTCAACCCTAAGACGATGAAGGAGATTTCACGCATCGACCTCACAAGTCTCAGCAACGAAGGCGTTTCTGCATATCCAGGCGCTCTCTACATCCGCGATGGCATTCTCTATGTTGCCCTGGAACAGTATAACGCACAATGGATGCCTCAGGAAAACGCTTTGGAAATGGCTCTCTACAATGTATCTGACGATAAGTTCATAAAGAAGATACGCAACACCTCCCTCAACCTCTGCGGCCCTACTCGCCCTATCGACAACCAGTCTATCTTCGAGGACGAGAAAGGTGATATCTACATCAACTGCACAGGTTCATTCGGCTACCTCCCAACTCTCAACTCTGGTATGGCACGTATCAAGAAGGGTGAGACCGAGTTTGACGAGTCATATAAATTCAATTTTTCAACTACCAAGGTCAGCGGTTTGAGTTGCGACTATATCAACGTACTGCTGATGTGCCGTTATGTTGGCAATGGAAAGATGTACGCATACGGCTATGCCTATGCCCTTGCCCCAACAAACACCAACACATACCTTGCACGTATCGGTGTTCCTGTATTGATTGACCTTTACAACAAGACCGCAAAGGTTATCGAAGGACTGCCTCGTTCAAACGGTCACGGAGTAGCTATGGGACGCTATGGCAACAAGATGGTTTACGGCTCTGCAAACGATGAATATAATGGTTTCTCAACAGTTGACATCAACACAGGAAAGGTAGAGACGAAGGTGGCAACCGTAGAAGGCTACCCTTCATTCTTCTACAGTTTCGACTAAGCCTAACCTGACCTTTTCTCACAGGAGTTCGAAGGGTCTTCGACGAATCTCCCAAAGGAAGGATGTTAGACAGTAATGCCGCTTATGGTAGTTCGTAATGAACAATTCCATAAGCGGCATTTATTTTTATACAGGCTTTTGTTAGCCTCTCAGGCTTTTCTGAATGCTCTCCCTTACCTTATCAGAAACACTATCGTATGTATCTTCATTCTCAGGCAAAACAGGCTTCAGATACTCAACCTCAATCTTCTTGGACTTAATCCATCTTGAACCTCGTGGAAGAACATCATAAGCACCTCGGATGCAGACAGGCACCACAGGCACGTTCAGTTCCTTACTAAGAATGGCGAAAGTCTTCTTGAAAGGCACCATCTCACCATCGTATGAGCGTGAACCTTCTGGGAAGATAATAACGTTCTTGCCCTTTTTCAGCACCTCTGAGAGCTTCAGAATAGAGTTCTTCAGATTACGCTTCTCCATCAGAATGACATTGTTTCTCTTTGCCAGAGACTTAACCAATGGATGCTTAACATGCTCCTCCGTTGCAAAGAAATATGAATCCTTCAGAGTCTTGCAGCTCAATCCAGCAGCCACGATACCACCGTCAAGGAAGCTCTGATGATTAGGAGCAATAATGAATGGTCCCTTCTTCGGCACATTCTTCTCGCCTACTATCTTTAGTCGGTTATTCAGTTTCAGGAATACCTTGAACAACTTAGAGTGAAGAGGATAGAAGAACGAAGTAGAAGGCAGTTCAAGCGATGAATTGTTGGCGAGCAACATCTCATGCCAATCCATCTTGTTCACATCCACATGTGTCTTGCCACTCTCAACCTTCTCTGCTACCGACCTGAGAGTCGTCATCACCTCTGGCTGAATATCCACTCCGAAGGTCTGCTCAATGAAGCCTTGCAATCCAACCTTGTCAAGAGAGTCAAAGGCAAGGTCAGTCTCCAGATGGTCATCTGCATGAACGGTAACCTTCTTCTCGGCTTCAATATACTCCTTGAGGATGCGCATCTCATTCGTCATTTCCTCTGGCTCCTCAACCTTACTCTTTACACTTACAGACCTATTCTCAACAATATCCTTGAGCTTATAGCGCTGAAGCTTGTCGAGCTTGGTTCTTGGAAGATCACCACGATAAACGAAGATGCTCATCAGTTTCTTATAGTTAGTAACCGTCAGGTTATAAGGCTCGATCACCTCTTTCTTCAAGGCTATCTCCACCTCCTCGTCAGAAAGGTTTCTTGCCCAAGCCTCGTTAGGTACAATGATACCCATCAGCATGTCACCATTCTGAATGACAGCAGCCTCCTTTACCCTGTCCTCATACTTCTCCAGCTTATACTCAATCTCGTTAGGCTGAACGTTCTTTCCGTTAGAGAGAACAATTATCTCCTTCGTCCTGCCTGTGATATACACCCTACCCTTCTCATCCAGATAACCAAGGTCACCTGTATGGAGGTATCCGTCTGCATCAATAACATCAGCCGTTTCCTCCGGACGGTTGTAATAGCCCTTCATCAGGTTTTTTCCCTTACAACAAAGCTCACCGTTCACGATCTTACAGTCAACAGAAGGCAAAGGCAATCCGGCACAACCGCAGATATAGTCTCCCGGACGTGTAAACGCAATGATAGGAGCCATCTCTGTCATACCATATCCCTCAAGAAGATGGAAGCCCAAGGCAGAAAGACCTTCGCCGACTTCCTTGTCGAGAGGAGCGCCACCACACACGCAGTAATCCAGATGTCCACCCATCTTCTTATGTACAGCAGAAAAGATGAAACGTGAGAACTTTAGGCTATGAACATTCTTACACAGATTGAACAGGGCACGGGTAACGAAACTTGCATTTACCTTCTTCATTATACCGGCATAGAGCATCTGCCAAAGTCTTGGCACACCCACGAAGATTCCGACCTTACCTCTGCACAAAGCCTCCATGATGTCAGGTCCCTGCATCGACTCACAGATGATAATGCCGTCACCCTTCAATATAGGCGCAACAACCGTACCCATCAAAGGTAGCACATGATGCACAGGAAGCAACATCAATGTACGTCTCTTGCCGTTGAACACCTGAACCTCATCACATACACCAGCCTTGTTTGCCCACAGATTTATATAAGTCAGCATAACGCCCTTTGGCGAACCCGTAGTACCTGATGTGTATATGATAAGCGCAATGTCGTTATCCTCATAGCTCGTCTGGTCAAGGGTGGAAGTATCAGGTTCAAAACCTTTGATATCCTCTTTCTCAACCTCATTGATTATGAGAATCTTCACGTCAAAGTCAAGATGTGAAACGACTTCCCTTGCCACCTTCTCACATGCCTCAGATACCCACATGCACTCTGGGGTGCAATCCTTTACGATATACTCAAGGTCTGATACCGTGGCAGTAGCATCAACTGGAACTGCTATGCTCCTATTCTGCCATACGGAATAGAAAGCATACACCCAGCCAATCCTGTTCTCACTGAAGATAATGGTCTTCTTCGGATTAAGCTCCTTTGTATGACTCCCAAATACACTCACATGCTGCAACATCTCCTTATAGGTCACATCGCCGGAAGAAGACATTATAGCTATTCTATCAAGACTAAGTTTCATTTATGTTATAATTTTACGATTTCTATGCAAAAATACTACATTTTACTAACATATAATCATTTTATCCTATATTTCCATTGTTTTACACACATATTTAGTCATATAATCCTATTAATCTTGTATATTATCCTATTTCTAAACACAATGCAAACCTTTTCGTCATTTTACAAAGTGTTCAGATTTTCAATGTCATCTTCTTTGAAGATTCACAACCTTCGTTGTTTTTGTGCAAATAAATTTGTAAAAATTACACCAAAATCGCATTATCTACCATAATTTTGGGCAAATTTACTAGAAAAATCGCCCATAATCAACAAAAAAACGCAAAAAAATTTGTTCGTTCAAAAATTTTTGCTACCTTTGCAACAAATCTGTAAATTAATAATCACCAGAATAAAAAAACCTTATAACACTTATTCCATATGAAATCTGTTAGAAATACACTATTATTGATAGCAGCAATGCTATTCTCACTACCTACAATGGCAATCGAAATGTCAAAGGAGGAAGCTCGTGACTATGTAAAGGCATTCGTCGATAGGCAGAAGGCTGATTTTGGCAAAAGCAATGAAATGCTTCATCTAATATTTGCCAACGTTGAGTTTGAAGAAAATACCATCAAGTATTACTTCAACAGAGAGCTTGACGAATTCACCCCACTCATGCCAGAGCTTACCCAAGGTAAGTTCAAGACAAACGCGCAGGAGCATCGTTACATCACCCGTCAGTTTGCCCTCTATTTCCTTTCACGTGAGGTGCACAATGACCCTAAGTTCCTTGAAGCTCTTGAAGCATCTGAATACCAATGGGATGCGCTTGTTATGAACCCACGCCAGAACGTGCCGTTCTATACATACACATTCAACTATCAGGACATCAAGAACTCTATCGACCTCAACAATGGAGATGTGACTTGCGACTTCAAGAACTTCGTATCAATATCACTCGTTGACCGTGCGCTCAAGAGTCTTATGGAACAGGTTTATATCCAGCACGATAGCGTTGGAATATCTCATGCTCACCTGACCGACAATATGCTCAACTGCACTATGCTCACCACAAGTGATGCATTCGAGAAGATTACGGCAACGAAGGGGATGGTGGCACGCAACGAATGGATTGAGTCTTTCCTCGAAGATTGTATGGCAAAGAACTACTACAAGCAATTGCTTGCCGTAATTAAGATCAAGCAGCCTTCAGTTCGCATTCGTGTAGAAGACATCCACAAGAAATTCGAGCCACAGGTATTCTACATCAGCACATTCGACATCCTTGCAGCAGCTGAACAAAGCGCAACAGGTGGTCTATCAGCAGTTGACTACATCGTGAAAGAAATTGGCGGTCCTAAGCAGAAGGATGAGGATCATGGACTCTTCATGGTGAAGTATGGCGATGTTGCAAGACAGGTTAAGCAAGTCTTGGAAACTGGAGTTGACAAGTCAAAGCGCGTATATGAAGTTGTAGATGAAATGCCTGAGTTCCCAGGCGGAACCCTCGCACTTTCAAACTATCTCTACAACAACGTGAAATATCCACCACTCGCTGCACAGAACAGGATTCAGGGACGTGTTACCTGCCAGTTCGTCATCACAAACGAGGGTAAGGTTACAAACGTAGAGATTTCACAGTCTTCTGATCCACTTCTTGATGCTGAAGCAAAGCGCGTCATAACATCAATGCCTAAGTGGATTCCTGGTCGTCATCATGGTGAAAGAGTGAATACAAAGTATAGCGTACCTGTTACATTCTCACTTCCCAACTAAATGATTCATACAAATTCAACAGAAAAAAACGCACCATAAACATTATTAAGCTTTGTACATAGTAATGTACTTAGTAGTTTTGTCTCTCGCTCCCGGCACTTCGGTGTCGGGAGTTTCCTTTTTTTTAGTCCCAACTGCCCATACATAAAACCATCACTTTTCAAGACATGATAGTTTCACCCCCCAACAGAAGGCTCAGAATGGGTTTCTAACATATAACTGTTAGATTTAACAGGGAGGGTAGGACACACCCTTCTTTTCCTCAAAATAATAATATAATATTAATATATATATTATATTATTATTTTGAATATATAAGACACACATACCCCCTCCCTTATGAATCTAACGGATATATGTTAGATTGGGGTGTCCGTAATATGCTTCCGAAAATTACTCACTGTGTATCAATATGTTACGAGCATAAAACGAAGATTTTTTGTATCTAACATGTATTTTCGGTTCTGCGTCAATTTAGGTGGTGATTCCGCTCCCATTTCAGCCTACCGTAAATAACCTTTGCCCTTAACACCTCTGGGGTGGCTCTGTTGAACATCGCCCTCTTAATGGCTTTGATCTTGTTGAC
>Ga0310695_10004090_pt1 | contig 27475 bp, 22 predicted proteins | sample RumenRJG_04DNA_FD_203882 | JGI IMG/M metagenome (GOLD analysis project Ga0310695, IMG submission 203882) | Bovine rumen microbial communities from Lethbridge, Alberta, Canada - RJG_04 (v2) (version 2) | ecosystem: Host-associated > Mammals > Digestive system > Stomach > Rumen | place: Canada... | reverse complement strand
TTATCGACGGAGATATCGTCTAGTGGTCTAGGACGCCGCCCTCTCACGGCGGAAACCAGGGTTCGAGTCCCTGTTTCTCTACCAAGCAAAGCCTTCAGCATTCGTGCTGGAGGCTTTCTTGTTTGTTGTGATAAAGCATCGGCCAGGTCTCCCATGCCCGGTTCCCCATGCCCGGTTCCCAGTTCCCTGAGCCGCAACTAGTTGCGGCCCCCTGTCGCTGTGGTCCCGTCAGTGTGGCCCCTGTCGCTGGTTCCCCGTGCCCGGTTCCCTGTGCCGCAACTCAGTTGCGGCCTCGTTAGCCACCCCCGGTCACCTTGCGGCCCTTCAGTCACTCTTTCTTGCAGATGTAAACCACCCGCTGCCCGTCGGCCCTCGTAGTCCCGAAGATGTACCACTCGCCCCCGTCCTGCAGCCGCAGGCGTTGCCGCAGTTGTTGGGCTGTCATTGGGAAGTTGCGGGTGGCGACATTGGCGCGGGTGATCCCCTTCAGGGCCCTTGCCAGTTCCTTTTTGTTCATCGTTGTAACGTCGGCGATGGCAAAGCGTCTCCCCGGAAAGCCGTCAACGGAGTCGCTCGACACGAACAGGTGGCTGTCGGCAGCCAGGGCCTTGACAGGATACTTCTGTGTGAGGATGCCAAAGCAGCCCGCCTTCATCACCGAGGCATTGGGCTCATACAGGTAGCCGCTATCGGCCTTCTCGGCAATCACGGGCAAGGTATCTTCTATTGGCGAGTAGATGAGCGATTGCCCGTCGTTCACACAGTGGATGACAGGCTCGCCTTGATGGTTGATGTCAAGCAGGATCAATAACTCCTTGCACTCGTTGCTCACGCTCACGATATGCACCTCGGCCACGAGGTCGCCCAGGTCGCTAACCGCCTTGTGCCAGTCGAGCATGGGCGACAGTTTGATGAGCACGCGATGGGCCGTTTCCATGAGTCGGTCTTTCAATTCCAGCACATTGGGCGTGCAGTCCTCGATGGCATAGGTTCGGGCGCTGTTGCTGTCGCGACGGGCCGGATCAAGGTAGAGCAGGGTAGAGGCCGGATGAATGAATCGGAGATAACGGCAGGGCAATTCTAAGACATCCTCGGCCTCACCGTTGATCACGGTCGCGTGTTGCAGGCCCAGCAGTTCAAAGTTGTGGCTTGCCGTCTGGCAAAGCACTGACTGCCGTTCCACATAATAAGCCTGTTCGAAGCCTTGTGCCATAAACGCAAAATCAACCCCGAAGCCGCCGGTCAGGTCAATCAGTGTCTCGTGGCAACCTTCAGGCAGCCTCTTCACGATGCCACATTTATATATAGCCGTCTGTTCGCTCGAGCACTGCTCCATCGACAGGTGGGGTGGGTAGATGATGCCGTCGGTGGCCGCCCACGATGGCAGTTTCCTGCGTGCCGTCTGCCAACCTTGTATCTGGTCCAGCGCCCACGGCAGGTCCACCTCGCCATCGCGCCGCGCATGCAGTGCCAATGCCCGCACGTCGTCTTCGCGGTGCTCACGCACAAACCTTATGGTCGCCTCGTTCTTCATTCAGCGATTTCGGACTCTTTCTTCAGGAAAGGCTGCAGGAACTCGTCCAGCGTGTTGACGTGTAGTTTATGGGCTATCTGGATTCTCTTGTTCGAGACAGTTCTCAGGTTCCTGTAGCGCATGCAGATCATGATGACCGTCCTCGAGAAGCCGTGGCACTGCAAAGCAATCAGGTTGATTTCGTCATCGCGCAGGGTGCCGTCGGCGGCTTCCTGTGCCTTGACCAACACATTGTCATACAACTCGTTGGCCAGTGATTGCAGGTTGTCCCAGTACGAGGCGCCCACCTCGTCGGGGCCACGCATGGTCATCAGCGAGTTGAACCGCTTGGCAAATGTCGTCTCGTTGCACTCATAGGACCATTGCAGCAACTGGTGGACCACTTGTATCTGGTTGTCGACGATGGCTTTTAATTCCTGTGACTGGTTTTTAGTGGATTCCCGCTCGTCGAGCAGCCTTTGCATCTGCTGCAGGCTGGTGATGGATTGGTCAAGGTCGGCTTTCTGCAACTCATACTCCGTCTGCTGGATTTTCAGGCGGTTGCGATAGCGCCAAACCAGGAATGCCAGTCCTCCCGCAACCAGTGCCAGCAGGGTCAATACCAGCAGCGTTCCTCTGAGGCGTAAATTCAGCAGGGCGTTCTGCAGCGCAGCCTGTTGGGTGTCATATTTCTTTTCAACCTCCAGCAGCCGGTCATTCATGCCGCTCATGGCCACCGAGTCGGCAAGGACGTGCGTGATGTTCTGGTAGGTCATCGCCTCGTCCATCCTTCTGTCGTGGAGGGCGATGTCGGCCATCAACTGGTAATACATGATACTGTCGGCGGCCGATATCTTGGCTGGCGAGTGATTCAGGTAGTACATGGCCGAGTCGGTACGTCCCAGGTGCAGGTAGGCCGATGCGGCGGTATAGTGTACTCTGGGGTGTATCTTGGCGCCGCCGTTCCACTCGATGGCTTTGACGGCATCGTTTTTGGCGCTCTGGTAATCACCGCGTGAGGCATTGTACTCGGCGCGCGAGAACAGGTTAGCCACGACATATTGGGGCTCATTCTCCATTTTGGCCAGGTCGATGGCTTCATTGATGTAATACAAGGCACTGTCCTGCTTCTCTGTATTGATGCGGTACAGGCCGCCAAGTTCGCTCATGCAGATGATCTGGTGATGCTTGTCCTCCAGCAGGTTGAACAGGGCGAGAGCCTCACGGTATTTGCTTGCACCCAGGGTCTTGGCACCGATGACCTGACTCTGGTACAGTTCGCCCATCATCATCTTGGCCATTGCACGGTTCTTCAGGTCGTTGCTGTCGGCTACATCTTCGGCAAGACGCAGGCTGGCGAAGGCTTCTTCCAATTTGCCCAGGTCGGCATACACTTGACCTTGATAGAGTAGGGCACGGGCATGTTTCTCCTTGTCGTTATGCGACTCAAAGTATTTTACAGCACCGTTGATCGCGCTATCGTTTTTTGCCGGCAGGCGGCAGGCGTGGGCGGCTTGGGTGGACAACAGCGCGTGATAGGCCTTGTCGTGATGATTTAAAGACGTGGTATTGATGGCCTGGAGCATCTGCAATGCCTCTTCGGCTTTGCTGTGGGCAAGCAGTGTGTCGACAGTGACCAGTTGGTCGTTGTCGGTCGAGTTGCCACATCCCCCCATAACCGTCAGGAGGGTGGCTGCTGCCAGGATGAGAAATAGTTGTCGAGTGGGTCTCATATGTCGGTCTTTTGAGTCGTGGTCCATGAAAAAAACTCAGCGCCTTTTCGGCTTGGCGTGAGGCCGTTTTTGGGATTACGACTGCAAAAATACGCCTTTTTTTGCAGGTAATTTGCGCCACGAATCAACAAATTACCGCAAAATGACTATTTTGTTTTTTAACTGGTTGAAAATGAGCGCGTATTGCTTTTCGAAATGACCGTCGAATGTTAGCGGTTTTTGGCATTTTTTTCAAAAATTGGTTGTAACTTTGCCATCGAGAAATAACCCGAAAAATTGATTGTTATGAAGCACGGTAAATTTATCTGCAACACGCTCAAGGCGATTCGTCTTGACATTGCGCGTGCCAATGGTATAGAATACTCACCTTGCGAGTGTCACCACAAGGGTGATTGCGCGGGCACTTGCCCCGCGTGTGAGAGTGAGATGCGCTACCTGGAAAACGAAATCGCTCGCAGGCGTTTGTTGGGCAAGGCCGCCCTTGTGGCCGGCGTGAGCCTGGCGGTGTCGAGCCTCACGGCAACGGCGGCAAACTGTGCCTCGCAACAGGTTACTTCACATAACCATACCATTCATGCCAATGACACGACTAAGAGGTTCGAAACCGTTGGTGTTGTTGAACAGATGCCACACTTCCGGGGTGGTGATGCCGCTTTGATGAAGTACTTGAGCGAGAATATCCAGTACCCGCCCGAGGCCGTTAAGGATAAGGTTCAAGGCAGCGTCGTTGTACAATTCATGATTGAAAAATCAGGTAAAATCGGTGAAGTGAAAGTGGTCCGTTCAGTGCGTGAGGATCTTGATGCCGAGGCTGTCCGCGTCGTCAAGACATTGCCCCGATTCTATCCGGGTTATTTAAATGGCAATGTTGTCAGCATGTGGTACACCCTGCCCGTTACCTTCGTGTTGACCGAAGAAATCAATGAAATCGATGAATAATGAATTCTATGGAACTTAGGGCACCCATCATAGCGGTGGCTCGTCATCGCTTGTCGATTGACGGCCAGGGGGTGACGACGCTCGTCGCCTTCCATGGTTGCACACTGCACTGCCTGTATTGCCTGAATGCCCAATGCCTGCGGCCCGATGGCGTGTGGCGCACCGTAACACCCAATGACCTGCTCGACGAGGTGAATGTCGACAACCTCTATTTCCTCGCCACGGGTGGGGGTGTCACCTTTGGCGGCGGGGAACCGGCCATCCGTAGCGAGTTCATCGAGGCGTTTTGCCGCATCGCGCCTCCCGAGTGGCACTTCACGATAGAGACTGCCCTCAACGTTGACCGTCAGCACCTCGAGCGCCTCTTGCCCCACATTCATGAATACATCATCGATATCAAGGATGTCAACCCCGAGATCTACAGGCGATATACGGGGCAGGACAACCGGCGTGCTCTCGACAACCTGCAATGGCTCTTGAGGCACGACGGCATGGCTGAGCGGGTGGTCGTGCGTGTGCCGCACATCCCCGGTTTCAACACCGATGAGGACGTCCACCATACCCGTGACTACCTCGCCTCGATAGGCGTCACCCGAGTCGATGAGTTCAACTACCTGCGCCGTCCGCAAGAGTCAATAAACAACCCCTGATAGTTATAGTGCGCTATTATTTGAAACAGTAATAACTGGCAGTGAATCACGAAATTGTTCTTTTTGTATTACTTGTTTTCTTTTTGAATATCGGCCGGCCAGAGTCAGTTGGTTTGTAGTAAAATATTAAACTTTTTTTGTCATTTCGGGTCTTAGTTGTATCTTTGCGATATCTATGACAAGAAACAGAGTTTAATTTTAAATACATGACTACTATGAAGAAATTATTATTGTTGGCAGCGCTGTTTTGCTTCGTAGCAGCCCCTGCTGCACTGGCGCAGAACAATGACACGCCGCAGAATGTAGAGCAGATCCAACTCCAGAAGGACCAGGCTAAGCGTGATGCCGAGGCAGCCAAGAAGCAGGCCGAAGCAGCAAAGAAGCAAAAGGACGCTTACAAGGAGCAAGAGAAGAAGGCAAAGGAAGCCAAGAAGGCTGCCGAGAAGAAAGAAAAAGAGGCTAAAAAGGCTGAGCAAGAGGCCAAAAAGAAACAAAAAGAGGCCGAGAAGCGCGAGAAGGCAAGGGCCAAGTATAACTCGGCTCAGCAGCGCCTGCAGGATGCTCAACGTAAGTACAAAGAGGCCCAGGACAAATTGAGCGCTTTGCCTAATGAGCAGGCCAAGGAGGCTGAAAAGGTTCAAAAGAAAATCCAGAAGATGGACGATCCCGTTAAGCAGGAAACCGAGCAAAAGAAATATGACCAGAAGGTTGCCAAGCAGAACCTCAAAGCCCAGCAGGATTATGAGAAGGCCTACCGCAACCTCGAAAAGGCTGAGCAGAACCTCGAAAAGGCTCGCCGTGAGATGGAGAAATACAATTAATTCCGCTCCACAACTCATTTAACACGGGTTTCGCTGATTTTAGCCGATTCCACAAGCATGGTTTGTGAAATCGTTAAAATTAGCGAAATTCGTGTTTATTATTGTGCTCAACCGGCAAAACAGATGACTGAAAACGAAAAAATCACTAACTTTGCACGTTTTTTAGCACAGATAACAACTCAATGGATTATCAACTCATAGCCACTCCCAGCGGCACCAATGCCCGAGCCGGACTCATCACCACCGACCACGGACAGATCGAGACGCCCATCTTCATGCCCGTAGGCACCGTGGGCGCCGTTAAGGCCGTCCACATGACCGAACTGCGCGAGGACATCAAGGCTCAGATTATCTTGGGTAATACCTACCACCTGTACCTGCGTCCCGGCATGGATATCATCGAGCGGGCTGGCGGCCTGCACAAGTTCAACGGCTGGGACCGCCCCATATTGACCGATAGCGGCGGCTTCCAGGTATTCTCTCTGGCCGATAACCGCAAGTTGACTGACGAGGGCGTGACCTTCCGTAGCCATATCGACGGCAGCAAGCACCTGTTCACCCCCGAGAAGGTGGTGGATATCGAACGCACCATCGGTAGCGACATCATGATGGCACTGGACGAGTGCCCGCCCGGCACTAGCGACTATAATTATGCGCGCAAGTCCTTGACACTGACCCATAACTGGCTCGCCCGCGGCTGGAAGCATTTCAAGAACACCCAGCCCCGTTACGGCCACAGCCAGGCCTATTTCCCCATTGTCCAGGGTTGCGTCTACAAGGATCTGCGACAGGAATCCTCCAAGTTTGTCGCTGACCTGGGTGCCGATGGCAATGCCATTGGCGGTCTCGCTGTGGGTGAGCCCACCGAGGTCATGTATGAGATGATTGAGATTGTCAATGACATCCTGCCTCAGGACCGTCCGCGTTACCTGATGGGCGTCGGCACGCCTGCCAACATCCTCGAGGCTATCGACCGCGGCGTGGACATGATGGACTGTGTGATGCCCACCCGTAATGGGCGCAACGGTATGCTCTTCACCCGCCACGGCATCATGAACATGCGCAACAAGAAGTGGGCCGACGATTTCACCCCCTTGCAGGAAGATGGCCCCTCGATTGTTGATCATCTTTACAGCAAGGCCTATGTGCGCCACCTGTTCATCGCCCAGGAAATTCTTGCCATGCAGATTGCCAGCATCCACAATCTGGCTTTCTACCTGTGGCTTGTGGGCGAGGCGCGCAAGCATATCATCGCCGGCGATTTCCCCGCCTGGAAAAAACAGATGCTCCACGACGTGCAGCAACGCCTGTAACCGATAGTGATGGAAGAAGAACTCCGCGACATAGAGCAGCAACCCGTCCAGGAAGTCCAGGACCTCCAGCCGGTCCAGGACACCCGCAAGCGCTACCCGTGGTACTACGTCAAGCGCTTCGACCGCTATATCATCAAGCACTTCCTGGGCACCTTCTTCTTTGCCATCCTGTTGCTGTTCGCCATCGTGGTGATGTTCGATATCAATGAGAAACTGGACGCTGTGCTCACCGCGCCGTGGAAGGCTACCGTGTTCCAGTATTTCATGAACTTCCTGCCCTTTGTACTCAGCCAGTTCAGTCCGCTGTTCACGTTTATTGCGGTGATTTTCTTCACTTCTCGTCTTGCCGACCGCAGCGAGATCATCGCCATGCTGTCCAACGGTATCAGTTTTTACCGCTTGACGGTGCCTTACCTGTTCTCGGCAGCGGTCATCGCGTTGGGCAGTTACCTGCTGGCGGCCTACATCATTCCGCCTGCCAACGTCGAGCGCATCGCCTACACCAATAAGTGGGTCAAGAACAAGGAGGTTATCTACGGCGACAACATCCAGTTGCAGGTCAGGCCCGGTGTGATGGCCTACATGTCGCGATATGACAATACTACGCGAAGCGGATACCGTTTCTCGCTCGAGGAGTTTGACGGCAATACCCTCAAGTCGCGCCTCACGGCCGAGTCCATCAAGTATGACTCCGTTGGTCTGTGGACGATTCGCAACTACACCATCCGTGATTTCAAGGGCCTGAAAGAGACCATGACCAAGGGCACGGTGATGGACACGCTACTCAACATCGACCCACGCGACTTCCTTATTTCCAAGAACGACGAGCAGACCATGACATCGCCCGAACTCAAAGACTACATTGCCAAGCAGAAGGCTCGAGGTGTCGCCAACATCAAGAACTTCGAGATTGAGTATGAGCGCCGCATTGCCATGACGGCTGCCGCATTCATCCTCACCATCATCGGCTTGTCGCTGTCGTCGCGCAAGGTGCGAGGTGGCATCGGCCTCAACATCGGTCTGGGCCTGTTGCTCAGTTTCTCCTACATCCTCTTTATGACGGTGACATCGACCTTTGCCGTCTCGGGTTACACCAGTCCGCGCGTGGCGATGTGGATTCCTAATTTCGTCTACACCATCATCGCCGCCGTCCTCTATTACCGTGCTTCACGCTGATAGGGGGATTAGCCGAATCTGATATAATTATCACAATTATCGCAATTTTTGTTGTACTTTTTCCGTGTTTTGGAAAATTTACTTACATTTGCACGTCTTTTTTACCACCTGCCCCCGCCTCCTGTTGGTAGGCGGTAATTGTGGAATGAAGTGTGGTTTTTCAAGTATAATATGTGAGATATATCGTTAATTTTAAATCATTTAGACTTATGAAAAAATTATTTACTTTTATGGTGATGGCAGTTTTTGCCATGAGTACGATGATGGCCAATTGGCAACCCAGCGACATCGACGCTACTAAACTCGACAAGGAAGGCGCTAATGGTCAAGTGCAGATGAAGACGCTGCGTACCGACGACGGAAAAATCATTTTGACCTGGTTGCGTGGTGAACGCATCAGCAATGTTTTCTCCTATCAGTTGCACCTTCAGTTGTTTGATGCCAATGGCAATGCGCAGTTTGGTGACGAGGGCATCATCGTCTGTGATAAGCGGACGCGCACCTGGACAACCGACTATGGTCTGGCACTGGCATCCAATGGTGACATCCTCCTGGCCTATACCGACATCCGGAATGACCCCAACGAGGAGAATGCCGAGACATACCTGTATCGCTACAGCCAGCAGGGTGAGCCTGTGTGGGATGCTGACGGTATCCTGTTCCCCTCTGGCAAGATTCATGAAAATGCCTTATCGGTAGAGGATGTCGCTCCGGCCATTTGCGTCAGTGGCAACAATATTTTTGTTGCTGCCAATCACAGCGAGTATTACATGGAAGAGGCCAACGAGGACAACTGGTCGCCTTCACCCTGGTTCCCCAACCAGCAGATGCCCGACTCGGTACTCGTGAACAATAGCGAGTGGCTGATTGTGGTTATGGACAATGACGGCATGATGAGGGCCGAGGCTCCCATGTCGCTGGATTCCAAGATAGTAACCATGAATCCTGCACCCAATGGGAAGATCTATCTGCTCTACAATAATCAGGAACTTGGACTCGATGCGCAGTTACTCACTCATGAACTGAACAATCAGTGGGAAGACCCTGTGACCGTCGAGGATAGGCCTCTGTCGAGCGGAATGTTTATGCCCACGCCGCTCACCGCTCTCGCCGACGATGATGTATTGTTTATCTCTTACAGGGTGCTGACCGATTTCTACGGTTTCCAGGTGGTTAACAGCCTCAATCCCAATGGTGCAACTGCTCCTGAAGGTGTGAGCCTTACCGGCCACTTCGATGGCGATGCCGGTACGGCACAGATGGGCGTTAAGCAGGATAGGGCATTTGTCGCTTGGGAATATGCTTATTCCGCCAGCGAGAAATATATGAACGTGAATGTTGTGGATAACAACAACAACTATTTCTGGACCGATGAGGCCATGTACGGTCTTTACCTCGATATCTCCTTTGACTGGGGTTTCACTCCTGTCAAGGTGATTCCGGTAAGCGATGGATGGGTTGTCCTCTATGGCATCAGCACGAGTTGGAACGGTGCCACCTTCATGGTGGAGAAACTTGATGAATTGGGCAATACCGTATGGGCTAAGCAGATCTGTGAGGATGACTTCAAGTCAAGTGGCTTCTCGATTACCTATGACGAGAACTATGCTTACATCTTCTACACCCAGGAGGAACAATATGATGACAACTGGGATGTCATTCCCGGCTCGGGCGGCATGTATGTGATGTGTGTTGACATCAAGGGCGACCACACCGCTATCAATGAGGTTCCGACGGGCGAAGGCATAGTTTCGACCGAAATCTACACCATCGACGGTCGCCGTGTCAACCAGTTGGAGAAGGGAATCAACATTGTCCGCACCACCGATGCCAACGGTAATGTGACCACCACCAAGGTGCTCTATTGATCACCGTGCTCCGCCTCAGTGCGGTAATTAAACGCTGAAGAGCCAGCCTTGTCACCCTTTTTGGGGGTGAATGAGGCTGGCTCGATTTTTGTATCATTGGACTAAAAACTATGATTATGACATGGATATAATCTTTTTTAACTATTTTTGTGGGTGATTTGTACATTATTACTTATCTTTGCGGCGTAATTGAAAACCCAAAATTATTAGGTATATGAAGAAGTTTTTCCTTACTTTGATTGTTTGTCTGATGGCTGGTTGCGGCATCGCCCAGGCTCAAATTCCCGCTGTCACGCTCAAGACTATTGACGGAACCACGGTTCAGAGCGAGACTCTCAGTAACGACGGCAAGCCGTTCATCATCGATTTCTTTGCTACTTGGTGCAAACCCTGCAACAGGGAACTCTCGGCGATTGCCGAGGTCTATGACGAGTGGCAGGAAGAGACGGGTGTCAAGATTTACGCTGTGAGCATCGACCAGGCCCAGAACATCCACAAGGTGAAACCCCTTGTTGACCAGAACGAATGGGAATATGAAGTGCTGCTTGATCCCAACAGCGACCTGCTGAAGGCTATGGGCGGCCAGATGATTCCCTTTGTCGTCGTTGTCGACGGTAATGGCAAGGTCGTGTCAAAACATAGCAGTTACACCGACGGTGCCGAGGAGGAACTCATCAACGAGGTGCGCAGACTGTTGGCTGAATAATACTGGCGGGGTATGACAAATCTTACCAGAAGGTTGTTGCTGACGGCCTCGCTGTTGTTGACAATGGCTTTTAATGCGGTGTCTCAAGTCACCGTATCGGGTAGCGTCCAGAGCGATATCCTGTTCCCGCAAGACGATGATAAGATCGGTACCGAGCATTCCGACGACAAGGTGCTGACCAACACCTATGTTGACCTGAAACTGGGCAGCAAATATGTCGAGGCCGGAACTCGGTTCGAGTTTCTGCAGCATCCGCTGCCGGGTTATGAACCTGACTTCAAGGGATGGGGTCTGCCATATTTCTATGTGAAAGGACATTACAAGAATGTTGAACTCACGGCTGGTGACTTTTATGAGCAGTTTGGGTCGGGGTTCGTGTTGCGCACCTATGAGGAGCGCTCTCTTGGCATTGACAACTCCCTGAGGGGCGGTCGCCTTGTGGTTAAGCCTGTCGAGGGTGTGACCTTCAAGGCTTTGAGTGGAAAGCAGCGCCGCTACTGGCACCATAATTCTGCCTTGGTGAGCGGTGTGGATTTGGAAATCGGCTTGGAAAACTTCATTAAGTCGTTACAGGCTCATGATACCCACATCACGCTGGGCGGTTCGTGGGTCAACAAACATGAGAAAACTGGCGATGATGAGATTTTCGTCGATGCTACCCACAAATTGAAACTCCCGGAATATGTCAATGCGTGGGACGCACGTCTCAACCTGACTCATAAGGGGTTCAGCGTGTTGGCAGAGTATGCCCAGAAAACGCAGGATCCCTCGTTCGACAATGGATATCATTATGGCCTCGGCAAGGTGGCTATGCTCAGTGCGTCTTATTCCCAAAAGGGCATGAGCATCCTGCTGCAGGCAAAGCGCAGCGAGGGTATGTCCTTCCGCAGCCGCCGCAGCATGAGCGGTACTTCGAGTTTTATCAATCATCTGCCCGCGTTTACCCATGACCAGACTTATGCCTTGGCGGCACAGTATCCCTATGCCACCAACTCCAACGGCGAGTGGGCTTTCCAGGGCGAGTTTGGCTACTCTTTCAAGAAGGGCACCAAACTGGGTGGCAAGTATGGCACCAAACTGAAACTCAATATCTCTCATGTGCGCGGACTGAAGGATGACGGTATCAAGAACCCTGTTGCCGAGGGACGACTTCTGGGTAGCGACGGCTACAAGTCAAGTTTCTTCAAAATGGGTGACGAGACCTATTACCAGGACATCGACGTTCAATTCGAGAAACGATTCACCAAGGATTTCTCGCTGATTCTGATGTACATGAACGAGCGCTACAACATGACCGTCATCGAGGGTCATGGCGGCATGATCAAGAGCAACATCCTGATTGCCGACGGCAAGTACAAATTCTCGCCCAAACTGGCACTGCGCTGTGAGTTGCAGTACCAGTTCTGTAAAGGCGACGACGGCGACTGGGCTTTCGGCCTGGCTGAACTCTCGTGGGCTCCGCATTGGATGTTCACGGTGAGCGACATGTGGAATTGCGGCGAGACCGATGTGCATTATTATCAGGCCCTGGTGACTTACAGTCTCAAGGCTCATCGCATCCAGGCCGGTTATGGCCGCACCAAAGCCGGATTCAACTGCTCTGGCGGCGTCTGCCGATGGGTGCCTGCCACAAGAGGTTTCACTTTATCCTATTATTACAGTTTCTAAAGACTTCCGATGAAAAAGTTTTTCTATACCATATTGACCATAACGGCTGTGCTTCTTTCGGCTTGTGACAAGGTACCGCTGGAAGAGCGTTTGGTCTTTGTCGAACCGTCCGAGGTATGCCGTGCCGTGCTCATCGAGGACTATACCGGCCAATACTGCGTGAACTGCCCTCGTGCTACCGAGGAAATTGAGCGCCTGGTCGAGCAGTATGGTGACTCGGTGGTGATTGCGGTAGCCATTCATTCGGGACCTTTCTCCAAGAAAAATGGTGTTCCTTCTCCACTGTATACCGAGGTGGGTGACAACTACTTCAACAAGTGGGGACTGTCGGCACAACCGGTGGGCTTGGTGGACCGTCTGTTCAATTCATCTCCTTTCAGTTACACCGATTGGGCCGCTGGCGTGAATTACGAGGTCGGTTACGAGGCCCCCGTTTCATTCTTGACGGCTGTGGATTTTGATGATGAGACACGTCGGGCCAGTGTCGAGGTACAGACTATCGGTATGGCCGGCGAACGGGTCAGCGGCAAGTTGCAGGTGTGGCTCGTTGAGGACAGCATCGACAGTTACCAGTATATGCCCGACGGCTCTATTCAGGAACATTATAACCACATGCACGTCTTCCGCGCCAGCGTGAATGACCCTTGGGGTGATGACTTGAGCGTTGCTCACGGCGAGGTGGCCCTCAAGAAATATGACTTCGCCTTGGATCCCGCATGGGTACCCGAACATTGTGCCCTTGTCACTTTCTTCTTTGACGAGGACGGTGTGCAACAGGTGGCTAAAAAGAAATTGATCAATAAACCCTAAATTCATGACTGAAATATGAGAAAGATTTTTACGTTAGTTTTGTTCTGCCTTGCCGCTGCGTCATTTCCTCTGCTGGCACAGGATTACGATGAGAGTTTTGTCTTTACCGATGCCGATGGCAACGTTATCGAGAACGAATCCGTTATCGTGCGCAATCAGGTCGAAACCAATAGTGAAGGACAGGAGGTGATCTTTTCCGGCATTAGTGTCAGGAACATGGTGGGCTCAACCGACTACATCAAGATGTATTATGAGATTGAACGCCTCGACAATGGCTACTACCAGATCTGCTTCCCCACAACTTGCAACATGCAGGACGAGGAAGGTGGTTTCGAAACCGCTATCGGCCAACTGATGGGGAACATGCAGGACATCCAGAGTGAATGGTTCCCTGATGATGACGGTGAGTGTGTGGTCACGCTGACGCTGGAACTGTATACTAAGGGAGGCGGTTTTCCTCCCACCTATAACCACAAGGCATGGGGACCCTCTATCACTCTGAACTTCGTCAAGGGCGGTGACCCCGGCCCCGGTCCATTACCCGGTGACGTCAATGGTGACGGTGAGGTGAACATTGCCGATGTCAATGCGGTAATTGGCATGATTCAATCCGATGTGACCACCCCGTCGGGCGATGTCAATGGCGATGGCGAGGTGAATATCGCCGATGTCAATGCGCTCATCGACATGATTGTATAATGACTGTTATTTAACCATAGTTATCATATGAAAAAATTATTACTTCTTTTGACTGCTGTATTGTTGCTGCCGACAACTGTCGGGGCGCAGCCGATACAGAAGATTATGGGTCATTATGAGAATGACAGCATCAACAGCGAGGGTGTCACCGTGGGCCAATCCGGTACCCGCTCTCTTGCTATCATGCTTGAACCCGACGAGTTGGAAATCTATCAGGGCGGAAAGATCACGGCCATCAGGGTCGGCCTGTCCGAGGCTACCGAGATTTCCAGGATGTTTTTGATTCCTGTCACGGCCGACGACAAGTACGGTGAGCGCACCGACTTTGAATGCTCGATGAATGCTGCCGGATGGAATGTGTTGGAACTGCCCGAGCCCTATGAGATCAACCTTGGCGAGGGCGAGAAACTTTTGGTAGGTTTCTATTACCAGCAGGCTGCCGGTATTGACCCGTTGTCGTTTGTCAAACTAGGTAAGGCCTATAACACCTACACCTATACCAAGATCGGTACCACCGTCCGCTGGAAAGAAGTCAACACGGCCGATTACGGCAACTTGAGCATCCAGTGCGTGGTCGAGAAGGACAGTTATCCCGATTACCGTATTACTGCAAGCAACCTGAGGACTGTTTCTGCCATTCAGCAGGGCGAAATGCTGCCCTTTGCCATCGATATTCACAACAGGGGTATCAAGCAGATTGAGGCTGGTGGCCTGGAACTGGATGTCATGGTTGACGGCCAGCCCGTAGCCAATGTCACCAACGAGGAGCCCTTCGAGAATGGCTACTGCACCGTGTTGGCCAATATTCCCACCGACGGCTTGGCATCGGGCAGCCATGTGCTCTCGGTGACCTTGAGTGCTGTCGATGGCATTGCACTTGAGGAACCGATCACTCAGGAGGTTGAATTCTTCTCCTATCGTGACAGTTACCCCCGTCAGAAACATCTGGTCGAGCAACTCACGTCGACCTATTGTACCTATTGCCCGCTGGGTAACTCGATGCTCAGCATCCTCACATCGCAGCGCGACGACATCATCTGGGTAGGTATCCACGGCAATCTGGGCTCGGGTGTTGATCCCTTCCGCTCCAACCAGGCCGACTCTATCATGGTCTACATGACGGGCGGTTCAATCTCTTATCCTTCGGGCGCATTCGACCGTTCAACGGGATGGAACGATGACGTGAATATCGTCAACGGCCTCGGTTACTATGAGGAGTATCACCAGTTGGTAGCCGATTATCTGGGTGAGTTCTTTGATTACATCAGCGAAGCCAATCCCACCTTTGCCGAGATTAAGGCCGATTGCTCGTTCAACGAGACAACGCGCATGGCAACAGTGAAAGTGCATGGCAAGATTTCTCCCGATTTTGACCTGATGGTTGGCGAGGATGCTAAACTCACGGTCTACTTGACCGAGGACGGTCTGGTCGCAAGGCAGTTGAATGCTGGTGTTTGGATTCCCGATTATGTGCACAATGGCGTGTTCCGTATGGCGTTGGGCTCTGTAATGGGCGAACCGCTGAACAAGGAGACTGAGACCCAATACAAGAACGTGTACAGGTTCAATGTGCCCAACGGTTGGGACTGGACCAAACTGAATGTAGTGGCCTTTATCAGCCGCCCGTTGAGCAACTACGTCAATGGCTTCACCGATATGGCCGTGAACAATGCCGATGTGTTCAAGTTCAGTATCAGTGATGCGGTCGAGGAAATCGAGACCGATCCCGATGCAGTGCCTGTCGGCTACTACGATATCATGGGCCGTCAGTACGACAACCCGCAGCAGGGCATCAACATCGTGAAGATGAGCGATGGCTCAACCAGGAAAGTGCTTGTGAAGTGATTCAGAACTGAATCGTCGCAGTCAACCCATAGGCCCGGTCACCAAAGGTGGTCGGGCTTATTGTTACGTCCACGTCCTTGACAAACGGGCGGGTGAAGATGTAGGCACTGCCTGCGCCGATGGCGGCGCCGCCCAGCACATCCCACCAGTCATGGCGGTCGGTGTGTACGCGTCCCCAGGCCACGAAACTCGACACCACATAGGCAGGGACTCCCCATTTCCAGCCGTAGCGTTTCATCAGGAATGTCGAGCCGTTGAAGGCGACGGCCGTGTGGGTGCTGGGGAACGCATGATGGCCCGTGCCGTCGGGGCGGTCTTTTTTGATGCACAACTCCAATCCGTAGTTCACTACGAGACAGGTAGCCGTGCTCAGTCCCAGTTGCTTGAGGCCTTCGTAGTCATGTTTTGCCAGCGCGACGCCCACAGCGGTGGCGTCGGGGACGAGGCACAGCACGTCAGTCGTGTGGCGCAGCGCGTCATCATCGGCATGGGCGGCGATGGTTGATGAGAGCAACAGGGCTGAGAGTAACAGGCGTAGGGTTTTCATCGTTGGGGATAGAGTTTGCGCAGCAGGTCGCTGCGGTGGATACGTTTCAGGGCTGCCGTGATAGCAGCGCGGTTCTTGCGGTCATACCAGAAGAAGAACAGCCGCTGGGCTTGTTTCTCCATCGGGGTCTTGGCGCAATACACGGGTTTCAGCGTGTAGGGGTGAAAACCGGTATAATAGGTCTCGGTCGAGATGGTCATCGGCGTGGGCGTGAAATCCTGCACCTGTTCCAGGCGGAAGTCCAGTTCCTTGGTGATGGCGGCGAGTTCTGCCATGTCGGCCTCGTGGCAGCCGGGATGCGAGGAGATGAAGTAGGGGATAAGTTGCTGGCGCAGGTTGTATTTTGTGTTCACCCGGTCAAACAGGGCTTTGAAGCGCCTGAACAGTTCAAATGTGGGCTTGCGCATCAGCATCAGCACGTCGTCGCTGGTGTGCTCGGGGGCGACTTTCAGGCGGCCAGACACATGGAAACGGATGAGTTCCTCGTTGTACTGAGCGTTGACTTTGTCGACGCGAGCGTCGCCCGTGCGGTGCATTGACAGGTCATAGCGCACACCGCTGCCGATGAAAGATTTCTTCACCTCGGGCAACGCATCAACGGCATGGTAGATGTCGAGCAGTTGGCTATGGTCGGTGTTCAGATTGCTGCACGGGTGGGGGTGCAGGCACGATGGCCGTTGGCAACGCTGGCAGCGTTCCAGGTCTTTGCCGTGCATACCGTACATGTTGGCACTGGGACCGCCCAAGTCGCTGATGTAGCCCTTGAAGTCTTCCATCTGCACCACCTGCTTGACTTCTCGCAGGATGGACTCCTTGCTGCGCGAAGCGATGAACTTGCCCTGGTGAGCGCTGATGGTGCAGAAAGCACATCCGCCAAAGCAGCCCCGGTGCATGCACACCGAGTGCCTGATCATCTCATAGGCTGGGATACGCTTGCCCTGGTAACGGGGGTGGGGCAGGCGGGTATAGGGCAGGTCAAACGAGGCGTCTATCTGCTGGGTAGTCATCGGCGGGTTGGTGCGGTTCACTTTCACGGCGATGTCGCCGGTGGCTTGCCACACGTTGTGGCCGTGCCACAGGTTGCTTTCCACCTCGATAATCTTGAAATTCTCGGCTTGGCACTTTTTGGATTGTTGGCACTCCTTGTAACTGTGCAGCACCACGTCGGTGTCGCTGTCACCAGCGGGCATCTCGCTCAGGGGGCGGCGCACCACGGTTTGCGGAATGTCGGTCAATTCCTCGATGTGACGGCCTGCTGCCAGGGCATCGGCAATGGCGATGTTGGGCAGTTCACCCATGCCATAAACCAGCAAGTCGGCGGGACAATCCACAAGGATGGAAGGCCGCAGCCTGTCTTGCCAATAATCATAGTGGGCAAGCCGTCTTAACGACACCTCGATGCCGCCGGCAACGACGGGAACGTCGGGGAACAGACGCTTCAATATTTCGCTATAGACGATAGTGGGGTAGTCAGGACGCGCTCCGGCTCGGCCGTCGGGCGTGTACGCATCATCGCTGCGCTTGCGGCGGGCAGCGGTGTAATGGTTCACCATCGAATCCATAGCACCGGCCGACACGCCAAAGAACAACCGTGGGCGGCCCAACTTCTTGAAGTCGCGCAGGTCATCGCGCCAGTTAGGCTGCGGCACCACAGCGACTTTATAGCCATGAGCCTCCAGTACGCGCCCGATGACGGCAGTGCCCATCGACGGATGGTCGATATAGGCGTCGCCGGTGAACAAGATGACATCGGCCTGCTCCCAGCCCAGATGTTCCATCTCCTTGCGCGTAGTCGGCAGCCATTGCCCCTTGATGCGGTGATCCTTATGTCCCTTCTCCTCCTTCAAAATATCGATAGATAACTCTTATCTCTTAACTCTTAACTCTTAACTGTTAACTCTTAACTGTTATCTCTTAACTCTTAACTCTTAACTCTCTCTTTAAGCATTTCCTCCAGTTTCAGAATTTCGTCGCGGTATTGTGCAGCCTCGAGGAAGTCCATACGCTTGGCCGCCTCTATCATCTGGGTCTTCAGGCGGTCGATGGCGGCCTGCATGTCCTTGCCGCTCATATAGGCTACCACGGGATCGGCTGCCACACCGGCGCTGCCGTCAAATTCCTCGGTATAGCGCATGTGGGGTGTCGGCGGTTCCGGAACGAGGCCCTGGCTGTGGCGGCTCGGGGTGGTCGGGTGGTGCATGTCGGTATCCTGGCCGATAATCGCCGTTCGGGCCTTGATAATCGCCGTTGGAGTAATATTGTGCTCCTCGTTGTATTTCAATTGCAGGGTGCGGCGCCGCTCGGTCTCGTCGATGGTCTGGCGCATCGAGTCGGTGATGTTGTCGGCATACATGATCACGGTGCCGTTCAGGTTGCGCGCAGCACGGCCTGCAGTCTGAGTCAGCGAGCGGCGGCTGCGCAGGAAACCCTCCTTGTCGGCATCGAGAATGGCGACAAGAGACACCTCGGGCAGGTCAAGGCCCTCGCGCAGCAGGTTCACACCCACCAGCACGTCGATGGCCCCGGCGCGCAGGTTGTCGATGATCTCGATGCGCTCCATGGTCTCGACATCGCTGTGCATATAGGCCGTGCGGATGTCAAGCCGCTTCAGGTAGTCGCTCAACTCCTCGGCCATGCGTTTGGTCAGTGTGGTTACCAGCGTGCGTTCGCCGCGCTCGATGCGCAGTTGGATTTCCTCCACCAGATCGTCGACCTGCCCTTGTGACGGCCGCACGATAATCTGCGGGTCAAGCAAGCCTGTCGGGCGAATCAACTGCTCGGTGATGATGCCTTCGCTCTTGTTCAATTCGTAATCGGCCGGCGTTGCGCTCACGTAGATAGTCTGGTGGGTCATGGTCTCAAACTCTTCAAACCGCAGCGGTCTATTGTCCAATGCGGCCTCAAGACGGAAGCCATAATGCACCAGGTTGGTCTTGCGTGACTGGTCTCCGCCATACATGGCACGGATTTGGGGCACGGTTACGTGGCTCTCGTCGATGATGGTAAGGAAATCGTCGGGAAAATAGTCCAGCAGGCAGAAAGGCCGCATGCCGGGACGGCGCCCGTCAAAATATCTCGAGTAGTTCTCGATACCGGAGCAGTAACCCACTTCGCGCATCATCTCCATATCATAGGTCACGCGCTCGTTCAGGCGTTTGGCCTCGGCAAAGCGGTTCTCGCGGGCAAAGGCGGCCACTTGGTTTTCGCGGTCCAGGTCAATCTGGCCCATGGCGGCACGCATTCGCTCCTTGGTCGTGACAAAGATGTTGGCCGGGAATATCTTAAAGCCCTCGACATCCTCGGTGGGCATCTGTGTCTCGCTGTCCAGGATCTGGATGCGCTCGATCTCGTTGCCCCAGAAGATGATGCGCAGCATGATGTCCTCATCGCTCAGGAACACGTCGACCGTATCGCCCTTGACGCGAAAGGTGCCCATCCTCAACTCGGTGTCGCTGCGTGAGTACAGGGCATCCACCAGGCGGTGCAGCAGTTCGTCTCGACCAATCACTTGCCCCACCTTCAACTCGATGGCGTTAGCCGTGATATCCTCGGGATTGCCCATGCCGTAAAGGCACGACACGCTCGACACCACAACGATGTCACGGCGTCCCGACAGCAGGGCGGTCACCGTCGAAAGCCTCAGGCGCTCAATCTCGTCGTTAATGGCGAGGTCTTTCTCGATATACTTATCAGTTGAGGGGATATAGGCCTCGGGCTGGTAGTAGTCATAGTAGGAGACGAAGTAATGGACCGCGTTTTCGGGGAAGAAACTCTTGAACTCGGCATACAACTGCGCCGCCAGCGTCTTGTTGTGTGACAAGACCAGCGTGGGGCGTCCTGTTTGTGCGATGACGTTAGCCATCGTGAACGTCTTGCCCGAGCCTGTCACACCCAGCAGTGTCTGGTAGGGCACGCCGTCATTCACGCCGCCAGCCAGTTCGGCTATTGCCTGCGGCTGGTCGCCCGTCGGTTCATAATCGCTATGCAGTCTATACTCCATCGTCCTTTTCCCTTGTTTAACCTACAAAGATACAAAAAACTTTTCACATCTCGTTCACCATCTCCGGTAATTGTAACAAAACCCCACTGCAGAACGGCAGTGGGGTGAAAATCCGCGCGTGGCGCGTCATGTCGGGGTATTGCAAGCCTGCGGCTTGCATCAAAAGGTTAGAACTGCCTGGCAGCGGTCAGCATCACCTCGCTCAGGGTGGGGTGGCCGTGGATGCTGCGCGACAGCAGGTCGACGGTGGCACCGGCGTTCATGGCGGTAACCACTTCCTGGATGAGGTCGGCAGCGTGTGCACCGCAGATGTGGCAGCCCACAATCTGGCGCGTCGCATTGTCGACAATCATCTTGATGAGGCCATCGGTCTCATTCATGGCAACAGCCTTGCCATTGCTGCGGAAGAACGACTTCTTCACCGTCACGTCAAGACCTTTCTCGGCACACTGTTCCTCGGTAAGGCCCACCATGGCCAACTCGGGCACGGTGAACACGGCGCTGGGAACGATGTCGAGTTTAATCTCGTCAGCCTTGCCCAGAATGGCGTTCAGGGCGCGTTGACCTTGTGCACTGGCGGCATGGGCGAGCATCATGCGTCCGTTCACGTCACCGATGGCGTAAACGCCCTTGACGTTGGTCATCATGTTGTCGTCCACTTCGATGCCACGGCGGCTCACGGTGACGCCTACAGCGTCAAGACCCTGAGGCAGCACGGGCTGGCGTCCAACGGACATCAGCACCTTCTCGCAGGTCACGCTCTGGGGCTTGCCCTTGAGTTCATAGGTCACGGTCAGGCCGTCTTCGCACTTGGTGATGCCGTTGACGGCGGCGCTGGTGATGATCTTGATGCCACGCTTGCTCAGCACGGTCTTCAGGCGCTTGGCCACGTCCTTGTCAAACGGCGGCAGGATTTCTTTGCAGTACTCGATGACGGTCACCTCAACGCCGAACGTGCTGAACACTGCGGCAAACTCCATGCCGATGACACCTCCACCCACGATGCACAGGCTCTTGGGCAGCGTTTCCATCGCCAGGATATCATCGCTGGTCATCGCCAGGTCGGCACCCTCGATGGGCAGGCCGCGGGGGGCAGAACCGGTGGCGATGATGATGTTTTTGGCTTGGTACTCCTCGCCGTTCACGACAACGGTGTTGGCGTCCTTGAGGCTTGCTTCACCCTTGATGGCGGTGATGCCGGGAGCACCCATGAGCATCTCCACTCCTTCGCGCAACTGCTTGACGACAGCCTCTTTGCGCTCAAATACGGGGGCATAGTCAAATGCCATTTCACCCGTCTTCACGCCCCAGACTTCGGCCTCGCGCATCAGGTTGACAACCTCGGCATTGCGGCACAGGGCCTTGGTGGGGATGCAGCCGCGGTTCAGGCAGGTGCCTCCCATCTGGTCACGCTCGACGATGCCTACCGTGAGACCGTGGGCAGCGGCTTCGGCAGCGGTTTCATAACCGCCGGGGCCGGCACCTATAATAATAATGTCAAACATAATGGTTTCTCTAAATGATTTCAAATGAGTCTAACAAAACCCCACGCTAAGCCGCAAAGTCGCTAAGAATAGTGAAATATTTAACTTAGCGTCTTAGCGACTTAGCGTGAGAAATCTCCAAGTGGCGGGAGTTTACTGGTTATCGGCAACCAACTCGCGCCAGGTAACGATGGGATGCAACGCTGCCTGGGTGTCGTCGAGACGACGAACGGGCGTGTTGTGCGGAGCGGTCTTCACCATCTCGGGATCATCTTTTGCTTCCTGGGCGATAACGCGCATGATGCGGATGAACTCGTCGAGGGTTTGCTTGCTCTCGTTCTCGGTGGGCTCTACCATCAGGGCCTCGTGGAACAGCAAGGGGAAGTAGATCGTGGGGGCATGGAAACCGTAGTCCAGCAGGCGCTTGGCCACGTCGAGCGTGGTGACACCGGTGGACTTGTCCTTCAGGCCGTCATACACGAACTCGTGCTTGCACACGCCGCCGATAGGCAACTCGTACACGTCCTTCAACGACTCCTTGATGTAGTTGGCGTTGAGCGTAGCCAGCGGGCCGACCCACTTCAACTGGTCGCGGCCCAGCGTCAGGATGTAGGCCAGGGCGCGCATCATCACGCCGAAGTTGCCCAGGTGACCGCTGATGCTGCCGATGGACTTGTCGCTGCATTCAAGTTTGAAGTAGTCGTAATCCTCCTCTTCAATCTTGATGACACGGGGATTGGGGAGCAGGTGCTCCAGACCCTCGCGCACACCGACGGGACCACTGCCGGGACCACCACCGCCGTGAGGCGTCGAGAAGGTCTTGTGCAGGTTGATGTGCATGATGTCGAAGCCGATGTCACCGGGACGCACCTTGCCCAGCATGGGGTTGAGGTTGGCGCCGTCGTAGTACATCAGGCCGCCGCAGTCATGAACAGCCTTGGCAATTTCGCCGATGTTGTGCTCAAAGATACCCAGCGTGTTGGGGTTGGTCATCATCATGCCGGCGATGGTGTCGTCGAGCAGCGGACGCAGGTCGTCCACGTCGACGGTGCCGTCGGGACGGCTCTTCACAACCACCACGTCAAGGCCGCAGACGGCCGAACTGGCGGGGTTGGTGCCGTGTGCACTGTCGGGGATGATGACTTTGGTGCGCTTCACGTCGCCACGCTCCAGGTGGTAGCCGCGCATGATCATCAGGCCGGTCAACTCACCATGGGCTCCGGCATAGGGGTTCAAGGTGAACTCCTTCAGGCCCGAAATCTCGGCAAGGCTGGTCTGCAGGAAGTAGTAAACGGCGAGAGCGCCCTGGGTGGTCTCAGGGTTCTGCAGCGGGTGCAGACCCGTGAACTCACGGTGGGCGGCAATCTCCTCGTTGATTTTGGGATTATACTTCATCGTGCAGGAACCCAGGGGATAGAAGCCCGTGTCCACACCGAAATTGTTGTTGCTCATGTTGGTGTAGTGGCGCACAACGCTCAACTCGTCAACCTCGGGCAGCAGCGGCGTGTTCTCACGCATCAGGCCCTTAGGCAGGTCGTTCATGTTGTACTCGGCACACCTGTTCTCGGGCAGGGAATAACCCTGACGGCCATTCTGTGACAACTCAAATATGAGTTTACCGTAAAAAGTGTTATTCATAACTTACTTGCCCTCCTTTTCTTCGTTAAAGGTTACACATGCGTCAACAAGGTCGTCACAATCCTCACGGCTATAGGTCTCGGTCACGGCAATCAACAGCGTGTCGTCGGCAATCTTGAGACCGCACTGCATGTACTCGTCATTGCAGTACTGTTGCAACTCGTCGATATTGAGTTTGGTCTTCACGGCAAACTCGTTGAGGAAGGGCTTGTCGGGATAAGCCATCTCAAACAGGCCGGTATTCACCAGACTCTCGGCCAGGTAGTGGGCATTGCTGTAACTGATGGAGTTGACCTCCTTCAGACCCTTGGCACCCATCAGGCCCATATAGATGGTCACGTACAGCGCCATCAGGCTCTGGTTGGAGCAGATGTTGCTGGTGGCCTTCTCGCGGCGGATGTGCTGCTCGCGGGCCTGCAGGGTGAGTACGAATGCGCGCTTGCCGTCAGCATCCTTGGTGGCACCAACGATGCGGCCCGGCATTTTGCGGATCAGTTTCTTGGTGGTGCACAGGAAGCCAACGTAGGGACCGCCATAGTTCAGGGGGATACCCAGGCTCTGGCCGTCGCCCACTGCGATGTCGGCACCCCATTCACCCGGCGACTTAACGACGCTCAGGGCGGTGGCCACGCAGTTCATGATGAGCAGTGCCTTGTGCTCGTGGCACAGGTCGGCAATGCCGGTAAAGTCCTCAAGGATACCATAGAAGTTGGGCGTGGCAACGATAACGCCTGCCACATCGTCCTTCTCGAGTTCCACCTTCAGCGCGTCACGGTCCATCACGCCACCCTTGGCGGGAACCATGTCGATCTGGATGCCCTGGTACTTGGCGTAGGTCTTCACCACGCGCAGCACATAGGGGCTGATGGTCTCGCTCACCAGCATGCGGTTGCGCTTCTTGGCATTGGAGATGGCCATCATCATGGCCTCGGCAGTGGCGGTCGTGCCGTCATACATCGAAGCGTTGCTCACTTCCATGCCGGTCAACTCGGCCATCATGCTCTGGTACTCAAAGATGTATTGCAGGGTGCCCTGCGAGATCTCGGCCTGATAGGGGGTGTAGGCGGTGAGGAACTCGCTGCGCTTCAGGATGTCCTGAACAACGGCGGGGCTGTAGTGGTCATAATAACCTGCTCCCAGGAAGGTGCGCATGGTGACATTGCCCATGCCCAGACCGTCAAAGAAACGGCGCACCTCAATCTCGCTCATCGCCGTCGGCAACTCATACTCCTTCTTGAGTTGAAGTTCCTGGGGCACGTCCTGATACAGGTCGTCCAGCGACTTGACACCGGCCGTCTTCAGCATGGCCTGAATCTCGTCGTCGGTGTGCGGATAAAATTTATAACTCATTATTAATTAGTTTACAGTTGTCGGTTAATTATTAACTTCTAACTCCTAACTTCTCACTCAAAATCACTCGCCGATCATGGCCTTGTAGGCAGCGGCATCCATCAGGCCTTCGAGTTCGCTCTTGTCGCTCATCTCAACCTTGATGATCCAGTTCTCGAAAGCGTCCTTGTTGATCAGGCCGGGCTCGTCCTCGAGGGCCTCGTTGACCTCAACAACGGTGCCGCTGACGGGTGACATCAGGTCGCTGGCAGCCTTAACGCTCTCAACAGCGCCAAAGTCCTCACCTGCGGTTACCTCATCGTCTACCTCGGGCATGTCAACATAGACAACGTTGCCCAGTTCGTGCTGTGCATAGTCAGTGATGCCGATGAAACCGAAGTCGCCTTCTACCTTTACATACTCATGTGACTCGCTGTAATAGAGTCCGTCGATAATCTTACTCATTGTGTTATAAATTAATTAATTAGTTAAATATGTTTTTTGTTTTAAATCTCTTCTTGAAAATCACGCCACTAGAAACTAGTAACTAAGGACTAGAAACTAGGGACTAGAAACTAGGGACTAGAAACTAACTCACTTCTTATAGTTGGGGGTATAGAAGCGTTTCTTCACCACGGTAGCGGGGAACACTTTCTTGCGGATGCGCACGTTCAGCGTGTTGCCCAGGGCGCCAACGGCGCGGTCAACCAGTGCGAATGCAACGCTCTTGTCCAGTGTGATGCTGTGATAGCCGGTAGTGATGTAGCCCACTACGTTCTCGCCGTCGAGCACTTCGTAGCCGTGGCGGGGAATAGCCTTGCCTTCAAGTTCCAGACCCACCAGTTTCTTGGGAGTGCCTTCTGCCTTCTGCTGAGCGCAGGCATCACGGCCGATGAAGCCGCCTTCCTTGTCGAGTTTCACAAACATGCCGAAGGTGGCAGCGATGGGTGAAATCTCGGGAGTCAATTCGTCGCCATACAGGGGCAGACCGGCCTCAAAGCGCAGGGTGTCACGGCAACCCAGACCGCAGGGCTGTACGCCGGCTTCCATCAGCATATCCCACATCTTGCAGATGATGGCGGGATCGGCATATACCTCAAAGCCGTCCTCGCCGGTGTAACCGGTGCGGCTCACGATGATAGTCTTGCCGTCATATTGCAGTTTCTTGAACGTGTAGAACGTCAGGTCGGTAGTGTCGATGTTCAGCACTGCAGCCATTGTCTTCTCGGCATCGGGGCCCTGAACAGCAATCTGGCCGTAGAGTTCGCTCTGGTGGTCTACCTTCACGTCGAAGTTCTTGGCCTGCTCCATGATCCAAGCCACGTCCTTGTCGATGTTGGCGGCATTGATCACCAGGAAGTAGTCGTTATCGTCAACGCGGTAAACCAGCAGGTCGTCAACAGTGCCACCGTCGGGGTACAGCATCATGCCGTACAGAATCTGGCCGGCCTTGATGGCGGTGATGTCATTGGTGAAGATGTAGTTGGTGAACTTGGCGGCATCGGGGCCGGTGATTTCCACCTCACCCATGTGAGACACGTCAAATACACCCACCTTTTGGCGAACAGCGTTGTGCTCGGTGGTGATGTCTACATACTGGATGGGCATGTCGTAGCCTGCAAAGGGGGACATGAGCGCGCCTTGCGCAACGTGCCTGTCATGAAGACAGGTAACTTTGATTTCTTCAGTCACGGTTTTTAAATGGTTTTTAATTGGTTAATAGTGTTATTAATTGTTCGTTTGTTAGGTTCAGTATCCACTTGCCTGCATCGGCGCCGTCGAGGGCGCGGCGCAGGTCTCCGGCAGTGAGTCGTGTTCCACGCAGCCTGTCAAGCAGCATTTCGTCCACGTCCTCGCACAGTGGCAGGAAATCGCCCTTCAGGTGCAGGTCGTGAACCGTGCCGCCCTTGAGCGACAGGTCGGCATAGATGCTGCCCACGCCTTCGATGCGGCCACCGCGGCTCATTTCACACCGCGGGTCGTTGCCCCACAAGAACGACGGCTCCAGATAGGGCAGGGTGAGCCGCTCAATCTCGGCAACGTCGTCGGCCGTCAGCACGATTTCGCCGTCACACAACGTCTCGCGCACGTGGCGCTTGAACGACTCGATATCCATCGACAGGTGCTCGCTCAACGTCGTGATGTGGCTCCTCACCGACTCAACGCCCTTGCTCGTCAGTTTCTCGCGCGAGGGCGTGATAGCGTTCAGCATGTGCTCCATGTTGGTGTCATACAGCATGGTGCCATGCACGATGCTGCGGCCGGGAATGTGGTAGAACGCGTTACCGCTCACCTTGCGAGAGCCGATCAGCACGTCGTTGCGATCGCTGGCGCTGGCATCGAGCCCTAGGCCCTGCAGCATCGACGCCACAGCGCTGGTGTAGGCGCTGAACGTCGTCTGCACCTCGTCGCTGCGGGTGATGTAACTGAACATGATGTTATCCCTGTCGGCATACACGCAACCGCCACCACTGCGGCGACGATAGAAGGCAATGCCGTGCTCGCGGCAATAATCCACATTCACCTCGCTCGCTATCAACTGGTTACGACCAAAGATGACCGTGGGCTCCACCTGCCACATGAAGAAGATGTCATCTTCTCCAAGGATACGTGCAGCATACTCCTCCATTGCTAAATAGAACGGAAGAATGTGCGTCGTGTGGTCAGGCAGACTCAGGTATTTCATCATGTCTATCTAAACTACCCACAAAAGTAGAGCAAATTCCCCACATTAAA